>UMDY01035885.1_pt1 | contig 174072 bp, 135 predicted proteins | sample 1964591 | NCBI WGS metagenome assembly UMDY01 (sample SAMEA4836004, study PRJEB28245) | human gut metagenome | biome: gut microbiome; material: fecal sample | place: Denmark | collected 2008
ACTGAATCCTGTTTCCATTTACACAAAATTTTGGACAGTGTCTAAAAAGTACCGACTTTTTGAAAAAATCGGTACTCTTATTCTAGAATATGAATTTCGTTTGGTTTATTCTTCGTTCAGCTTTTCATCGATAGCTTGTATTTTTTTCAAAACCAGTTCCATTTCACCTTTCAGGCGTTCAATCTTACGGGTAATTTCAGTTACAAGGGTATTACCTTTTTTCGAAGCAGACGATAAAAATCCTAAATTATTTTCATAAGTCTGAATGTCATTTTTCAGCCCTTCGTATGTACGTACCAGTTTTTCACGGTCACGGTATAAGTTATCACCTTTATTCAAACCCGATTTGAAATTACTTAATTTCTTTTCAGAAGCTGAAATATTCAGTTTGTCAAACAGTTTGTCTATCAAGCCGTGGAACTCATTGTATAAACGGTCTTTTTCTTTGAACGGAACATGACCTATGCTGTTCCATTCTTTCATTAAAGCACGTGTTTGTTCCGATGTTGTTTCATCTGTTGTTCCCGATGCGTCAAGTGCAGCCAGCTGTTTGATGATTTCTTCTTTCTTTGCCATGTTTTCAAACTCTACCGAGCGTTGTGAAGAAGTAGCTTTATTCTTTTGTGCAAAGAAATAATCGCAAGCTCCGATAAAGCGTTTCCATACAGCGTCTGAATGCTTTTTGGCAACAGGACCGATGTTTTTCCATTCTTTCTGCAGTTTAGTCAGAATTTCTGCAGTTTCTTTCCAGTCGGTACTGTCTTTCAGAGCTTCTGCCTTTTCGCATAAAGCTTTTTTCTTTTCAAGATTTTCGGCCATGCTTTCTTTTACAGACTTGAAGAAAGCAGCTTTTCGTTTGAAAAACTCATCGCAGGCAGCACGGAAACGTTCGAATATTTTCACATTCATCTTTTGCGGAGCATATCCGATAGTTTTCCATTTTGCTTGCAAAGCGAGAATTTCCTGAGTTTTGTCTTCCCAGTCGGCGAAAGTCTTGAATGTATCATATTCCATTGACTCTACAATTTCGCAGATAACAGTCTTCTGGTCCAGATTATTCTGTTCTTTTTCCTTCAGAGCTTCAAAGTGTTGCTGATGGCGGCGGTTTACTGCTGAAGAAGCGGCTTTAAACCGTGCCCAGATACTTTCACGCAGTTCTTTGGCAACAGGACCGATACTGCGGAATTCCTGATGTAATTTTTGTAATTGATGGAAAGCTGATACAACATCTGGTTCTTCTGCCAGTTTTTCGGCTGCCTCACACAGATAGGTTTTCTGTTCCAGATTCTTTTTGAAATCATATTCACGGAATTCATTGTTAAGCTTTACCATGTCATAGAACTTTTCAGTGTAAAGCTGATATGTTTTCCACAATTCGTTTATTTTACCAACAGGAATCTGTTTGATTTCATTCCATTTCTGCTGAAGCTGCTTAAATTCGTTATAGATCTTTCCTGTATCTTCCGTATTTTCGGTAAGCGCTTTCATTTTTTCCAGGATTTCGAGCTTCTTTTGCAGGTTTTCTTCTTTTTCCTGTTCCTGTTCTGCTGCCATAGCACTGCGTTTCTCTTTGATGGAACTCATGATTTCCTTGAATTTAGCTTCCAGCGGGTCGGGGGCCGGAGTGAAATCTTCAGGGTTTCCGCCTTGCTCGATAAAGTTCTTTCTCGCTGTATCTTGCTCGCTTTTGTGCAATTTGTAGAACGTTTGTTTCAGGTAGTCTATTTCTTGTTTGTCTGCATCGCAGGCATTATTGTTGATTTCTGTTAAGCGTTCTATTACTTCTTCTTGCGTTTGTTTTGGAGAATACAACGTCTTTTCATCATTCTCAACAGTAGAAACCGGAGTTTCGGGAGTGTTTTCTGCCGGAACTTCAGTTAGTGGGCGGGTTGTTTCATTTACTTCCATCGTATATAGATTTTAAAGAATTATGTCGGCTTATCTTAATCCGTAGTTACAAATTAAAAGAATAAAATCTGATTTTCAATATTTTTTTCTAAATTTTTTTTGCATTAAATAAGTTTTGGGGATTCCTTATTAAGAATAAAAGGCATGGAGGCTGTTTCAGTATTTATAAGAACAAGCCTCCATGTATGAAAATATTTAAGAAAGCAATACGGTGATTCCCATGTACATCATCATACCTATAATGTCATTGGTAATTGATATAAACGGTCCGGTAGCAATTGCCGGATCAATTTTCAGTTTTTCCAATGTCATGGGAACGAGTGTACCGAAAATAGAAGCAAACATAACTACGGCAAACAGGCTGATAGAAACAGAATAACTGACTGTAGCGGTTGCTCCAAAACGGATAAAGTTGTAAATATATACCAGCATGGAAATGATTGTTGCATTAATAAGAGCAACGACCGATTCCTTTAATATTTGCTGAAAAGTATTTCCAGAGTCGAGCGAACTGTTGGCAAGTCCCTGAACGACAAGAGCAGACGATTGTGTTCCTACATTTCCTCCTGTTCCACCGATAAGCGGAATATACAGGGCCATTTCGGGATGTGCCGCAAAAGTTGTATCAAAATTACCCAATATCATGGAGTTTCCGATACCTCCCAGCATACCGATGAGCAGCCAGGGGAGACGTGCCGTTGTCTGACGGAATACATTATCGTGCGATTCTACGTCCTGTGACAAACCGGAAGCCAACTGGTAATCTCTTTCGGCCTGTTCGCGAACTTCATCCATTACGTCGTCTACTGTAATACGTCCTACCAGGCGTCCGATACTGTCTACTACCGGAACAGCCACCAAGTCGTATTTCTCGATGACCTGTACTACTTCTTCCAGCGGTGTATCTACATGTACCGATATCGGATCTTTTTTCATTACATGCTTTACTTTCGAAACCGATGGGCTGGTGATCATTTTCTTTAAAGGAAATACTCCACGCAACCGTTCATCGTCATCTACTACATACACATAGTAGATTTCGTCCATTTCCTCGGCCTGAATTCTCATTTCGCGAAGGCATTCGGGCATACTCCAGTTTTCATTTACGATAACCATTTCTGTACCCATCAAACCACCGGCTGTATCTTCATCGTATTTCAACAGATCTACAATGTCGCCTGCCTGTTCGATGTCTTCGATGTGCGAAAGAATTTCCTCCTGCTTGTCCTCGTCCATGTCACGGATGATGTCTACAGCATCATCAGAGTCCATGTAGTCGACAAAACGTTTGGCAATAGTTTCCGAAGGCAATATTTCGAGGAATTTCTTACGCGCGTCTTCATCCATTTCAATCAGTACGTCGGCAGCTTTTTCATTGTCGAGTAACAGATAAATGGAGCGCGCTTCTTCTGCATCAAGTTCATCGCACAATTCGGCAATATCGGCTGGATGCAGTTCTTGCAGAAACTCTTTTAGTTCCTCCGATTTTTTATTTTCGATCAGTTCTGATACCTTTTTAATTTCTTCGCTTTCCATACCTTACTCAGTTGCGAGTGCCTGTTCCACCCGGTTGGTCAATTCTATGAAGTCTTCTACCGATAACTGTTCCGGACGTTTGTTGAATATAGGATCTGCACTGAGTGGGTTCCCTTTTTCCAGTATCGGAGAAATGGAGTTACGCAATGTCTTGCGACGTTGGTTGAACGTAGTTTTTACTATTTGCTTGAACAGCTTCTCGTTACATCCCAGCTCCTTGGTTTCGTTGCGTGTCATGCGTATTACGGCACTTTTAACTTTAGGAGGAGGATTAAACACATGCTCGTGTACGGTAAACAGATATTCTACTTTATACCAAGCCTGAATCAGTACGCTCAGAATACCGTATGTCTTGTTTCCCGGACAAGCGGCGATACGTTCGGCTACTTCTTTCTGTATCATGCCTGTACAGCAAGGTATCAGATCTTTGTAATCGAGCATTTTAAAAAATATCTGGCTGGAGATATTATACGGATAGTTACCTGTCAGGACAAAAGGGTTTCCATTGAACAGAGCAGATAAATCCATTTTCAGAAAGTCCTGTTCAATAATATTGTCACCCAGCTCTGCAAAATTCTCCTGTAGGTAAGCAACTGATTCAAAATCTAGTTCTACTACCTTTACCGGTCTTCCTTTCGGGATGAGAAATTGCGTCAACACTCCCATACCAGGTCCTACTTCCAATATCGGCAGGTCAGGGCAGGTATCTACTGTATCGGCTATGTCTTTTGCCACTTGCAAGTCTTTCAGAAAGTGCTGTCCTAAGAACTTTTTCGGTTTAACTAATTTCATTCCGTATGTATTTTCTCGATATAAATAAAGATTTATTCTAGCAAGATATTATCTTTGCATCGTGCAAATGTAAGCATTAATCTTTAATAAATGATTAGGTTTTGGAACGAACTGATATAAAAAAACTCATAAATAAAGTCTTTCAGGTAGCTTTGCCTTTGGTGTTAGGGGCGGTTATTTTGCTATGGACGTATCATGGATTCAACTTCCGGCATGTTTATGAGGTGATGGACGGAGGTATGAATTATGGCTGGATGCTTTTTTCACTGGTTTTTGGCGTCTTCGGTCATCTGTTTCGCGGGTGGCGCTGGAACCTGGCATTGGCTCCTCTTGGTGAACATCCTAAAATTTCGAATAGTGTGTATGCCATATTTATTGCTTATGCGGCCAATCTGGTTTTGCCTCGGGTAGGAGAGGTTTCGCGCTGCGGCATACTTGCAAAATATGACAATGTTTCTTTTTCCAAATCTCTTGGAACGGTCGTTTCCGAACGTTTAGTTGATTCTGTCTGTGTACTGCTTATTACCGCAGGTACGCTGTTGCTTCAGTCAGGAGTCTTTGCCCGTTTCTTTCGTATAACAGGTACTGACGGAGCTTTTTTTCTGCATTTGTTTTCGTCGACTAATTTTTATATAACGTTAATCTGTATAGCAGCGGTTTTGGTTCTGCTTTTCTGGCTGATACGTAATCTGACAATTTTTGCTAAGGTCAGAGGACTGATTAAAAATGTCTGGCTGGGATGTCTTTCCATCCGTCAGGTACACCGTCCGGTATTGTATATCATTTATACTATTGCTATCTGGTTATGTTATTATCTGCATTTTTATCTGACGTTTTACTGTTTCGACTTTTCTGCCGGACTAGGCTGGGTTGCCGGACTGGTATTGTTTGTGGTAGGGAGTATTGCCGTTATTGTTCCTACACCGAATGGGGCAGGTCCGTGGCACTTTGCTGTCATCACCATGATGATGATGTACGGAGTAAGTAAGGAAGATGCAGGAATATTTGCGCTTTTAGTGCATGGTATTCAAACCTTTTTATTAATTTTGTTAGGAATATATGGACTGGTGGCTTTGCCGCTTACAAATAAAAATAAAACTAAAACCTATGAATGAAATTCTTTCTCTGGCTCCACAGAATGTGTGGAAGCATTTTTATTCGTTAACTCAAGTGCCTCGCCCGTCAGGACATTTGGCAAAAGTTCAGTCATTTTTACTGGAGTTCGGTAAGAATGCTGGTGTTGAAGCTTTTCAGGATGAGGCTGGAAACATCATTTACCGCAAGCCTGCCACTCCGGGCATGGAAAACCGTAAGACGGTTATCTTGCAGGCACACATGGATATGGTTCCACAAAAGAACAAAGATACACAGCATGATTTCGAAAACGATCCTATTCAGGTTTATGTAGACGGTGAATGGGTGAAGGCAAAAGGCACTACACTTGGTTCGGACAACGGTATGGGGGTAGCTGCAATCATGGCTGTAATGGAAGATAAAACATTAAAACATGGCCCATTGGTTGCACTGATCACTGCCGATGAAGAAACTGGTATGTATGGAGCTTTCGGCTTGAAACCTGGAGAAATAGAAGGCGATATTTTGCTGAACCTCGATTCTGAAGAAGAAGGTGAGCTGTATATCGGTTGTGCCGGTGGTGAAGATCTGACAGCTACACTGGAATATAAGGAAGAAGAAACCGATCCGGAAGATGTAGCTTTGAAAGTTACTCTGAAAGGTCTGCGTGGTGGTCACTCTGGTATACAGATTGGCTGGGGACATGCCAATGCAAACAAGCTTATGGCTCGCTTCCTGAATCAGGTTATTGCATACGATGAAGCTTGTCTGGTATCGTGGGAAGGTGGAAACATGCGTAATGCTATTCCTCGTGAATGCGAAGTTGTGATCACTGTACCCGAAACAGAAGTAGAAGATGTATTGGCATTCGTTGGTGAGTGTGAACAAGTATGGCGTGATGAATTTGCTACAATCGAAGAAGGACTGAGCTTTAAGGCAGAACGTGTGGAACTGCCGAAGTACATGGTTCCTGAAGAAATCCGTGATAACTTGGTAGATGCTATCTATGCATGTCCTAACGGAGTAGAACGTTTCATCCCGACTATTCCTGATACAGTAGAAACATCTTCTAACCTTGCCATTGTTGAAATTGCCAATGGAAAGGCAGCTGTTAAAGTTTTGACACGTAGTTCTCGTGAATCAATGAAAGATTACCGTAATACAGCTATCGAAAGCTGTTTCTCTATGGCTGGTATGCATGTAGAACGTTCAGGCAGCTATTCAGGATGGGAACCAAATGTTAATTCTCCTATCCTTCACGCCATGAAGGAATCGTATAAGGCACAATTTGGCGAACTTCCTGAAGTGAAGGTTATACATGCCGGACTGGAATGTGGTATTATCGGAGCAGTAGTTCCGGGACTTGATATGATTTCTTTCGGTCCTACTTTGCAGTGCCCGCATACTCCGGAAGAACGTTGTCACATTCCTTCAGTTTCGAAGTTCTACGACTTCCTGACTGCAACGTTGGAAAATACTCCTGAAAAATAATTCTTGAGATACATATAATAGCCTGCCTGAACGACGAGAAAATCATTGTCCGGGCAGGCTATTTTTTTTGTCTTTCCTTTATTATGGGAAAAACGTTCTTTTCTCTTTTCTTACTCTCTGTGAACTCTTTTAAAAAGCTCAGCAGAATAGCTAATTTTTTGTACAAAACATCTGGAAATTTCTACAATTTTTTTGAAAATATCGAGATGTTTTTCTGCATTTATCAGCATGTTTTTTTGTAGACCTCTAATTGTTACAAATTTCCTTTATTGGTCCATTATCGGTTTATCAATTTATTACTTGGGTTGAAGCGAATGTACCGGCAAACAGTACTAATCCTATTTTTAGTTTTTTCATGTTGAAATGTTGTATCTGTATTTTTAGGCACGAAATTAAGAATTTTTTTCTTTTCCTTATTTATGTTTGGTGGATTGTATAAGATCATTTTTTAGAAAAAAGTGTTCTGATATTTTAGAACTTCTGGAGAGTCACTTTTACAGTGTGAAGAAACGAATATCTTTGTTTATGGGATAAATTGATTACATTTGTAAATAGATAGCATTGACAATATACCCTGAAGTCCATACTTGCAGGTAAAAAAAGATCATTAGAAAAATTACTGAATATGCAGACTATACTGATTGTAGAAGATGAAAAAAGAGTTGCCGACTTGTTGAAAGCCGGACTGGAAGAAAATGGTTACCAGACGATGGTGGCATACGACGGAGCTATGGGACTGCGTCTTTTTCAGACTTATTCTTTTCACCTGGTTATATCAGACATTATCTTGCCAAAGATGGACGGATTCGAGCTTTGCAAGGAAATCCGCAAACAGAATGAAAAGATTCCTATTCTGATGCTGACTGCTTTGGGATCTACCGATGACAAACTGGACGGATTCGATGCCGGGGCGGATGATTATATGACTAAGCCATTCGATTTCAGGGAGCTTACAGCGCGCGTGAAAGTATTACTGAAACGAAATAAAGAAATCGTAGCCGATGCGCCTGAACAGATTGAATATGCTGATTTGACAATCAATTTGAATCTTAGAGAGGTAAAAAGGCAGGGAAAAGCAATAAAATTGTCTCCGAAAGAATATAACCTGTTGCTTTATATGGTTGAAAATGCGGAAAAAGTAATTAGCCGTGTGGAGATAGCCGAAAAAGTGTGGAATACACATTTTGATACGGGAACGAATTTCATAGATGTGTATATCAACTATCTGCGTAAGAAAATTGACAAGGAGTTTGATGTCAAGCTCATTCATACGAAACCCGGGATTGGTTTTATTTTAACGGATAAGTTATGAAAATAAAGACAAAGCTGACTTTACAGAATACATGTGTTACGGCAGCAGTTTTTCTGTTGTGCATGGTATTGATTTATCTGGTAAGTGAACATACGCGTAGCCGGACTTTTTTCCACGATTTGAAAAGTGAGGCAGTTACAAAGGCTCATTTGTTTCTTCAGAATCAGGTTGACGCGCAGACCATGCAGTCTATTTATCTGAACAATAAAAAGTTTATCAATGAAGTAGAAGTAGCTGTCTATTCTATTGACTTCCGGATGCTTTATCACGATGCCATACAGAACGATATCATTAAGGAAGACCATGCAATGGTGGACCGTATCCTGAAAAAGAAAGAAATGGAATTTTACATTGGCAAGTATCAGGCTATCGGGATGCTCTATTCGTTTGGAGGAAAAGATTATATAGTGACCGCTGCTGCTTACGACGGATATGGTTATGGCAATTTGTTTGAATTGCAGAAGACATTGCTTATCTTGTTTGTTGTAGGATTGTCGCTGTTGTTCGTAGCTGGGTATTTTCTCGCCCGGGCATCGCTGAAGCCGATACGTGATATTGTAAGAGAGGCTGAAACGATAACTGCATTACATATCAACAGGCGTCTTCCGGTGAAGAATGAAAAAGATGAACTGGGAGAACTTAGTACTGCTTTTAATGCCTTGCTGGAGCGGTTGGAAGTATCATTCAACTCTCAAAAGATGTTTGTCAGCAATGTGTCGCATGAGATACGTACACCACTTGCAGCGCTCATTGCCGAGCTGGACTTGTCGTTGCAAAAAGAACGGACCGGTGAACAGTACAGACAGGCAATGCAAAATGTATTGCAAGATGCCCGGCGGATGAATAGTCTGGTAGATGGTTTGCTGAATCTTGCTAAGGCAGACTATCAGAAAGAACAGATCAAAATGCAGGAAATCCGGCTGGATGAATTACTGCTTGATGTAAGGGAGGTGATATTGCGTGCTCATCCGGATTATCACATTGATTTGTTGTTCGAGCAGGAAGAGGCGGATGACGACCGCATGATTACTGTCAGAGGAAATCTTTATTTGTTGAATATCGCTTTTTCTAACCTGATAGAAAATAATTGTAAGTACTCGGCTGATAAATCTTCGTTTGTACAGATATCCTATTGGGATAAATGGACAATTGTACGTTTGTCGGATGCCGGGGTTGGAATGTCTGAAACCGATAAGCAGCATCTCTTTACTTTGTTCTACCGTGGAGAACAGGACAAGAAAGTAGGTGGACATGGTATTGGAATGACACTTTCACAGAAGATAATTCATCTCCATCAGGGAAATATTTCGGTTCATTCTCAGCAAGGTGAAGGTACAACTTTTGTTGTAGAACTACCTCACGTATAGGACCTTTTGTCAACTTGTTTACTTTATTCTTCTATCCTTATCAATTGAGGTTGTTAGGGTGGTATTGGAAAACTGTTTCAGATTCTAATAGTTTTCTAATACCACTCTAATAGTTTTCTAACGGCTGTCTTCGTGTGTCTTGCCTACTTTTGCGGCATGAAAAGGAAACATGAGTAGTAACCTAATCAAAATTGAAGTAACAATGTGGAAGAAGAAAAAGCGTAAGGAACAATTTGCCTTCAATGCAGAAAAAGTTTTTCTGGCAGCAACTCAGCCACTCGGCTCTGTCTTTAGCTATTTTCAAACAAGCCGAATCGGGCTTACGGCTGATGAAGTGGAAAAGAGGCAGTCTGTTTATGGTAGAAATGAGGTGGAGCATGAGAAAAAGAAAAATCCGCTTTCTACTTTCATCAAGGCATTTATAAATCCTTTTATTGGGGTATTGACAGGACTGGTTGTTATATCGTTTGTGCTTGATGTATTGCTTGCGGCTCCAGGAGAACAAGATTGGACCGCTATCGTTATTATCTCTACAATGGTGATTTTCAGTGCTATTCTTCGCTTCTGTCAAGAGTGGAAAGCTAATGCATCGAGTGAAGCACTACTGAAGATGGTTACCAATACTTGTTATGTAAAGCGGGCTGGAAATCATGATGAAGAAATTAATATAGCAGAACTGGTTCCTGGAGATGTTGTGATGATTGCTGCCGGTGACATGATACCTGCCGATATTCGTATTATTGAGGCTAAGGACTTGTTTGTCAGCCAGTCTTCGCTTACCGGAGAGTCTGATCCCATTGAGAAGCATCCGGAAGTAAAAGGAAAGAAATATAATAAAGGTAGTGTAGTCGAACTGGATAACATTTGTTATATGGGCTCGAATGTGGTAAGTGGCTCTGCTACCGGTATCGTTTTTGAAACAGGGAATAATACTTATCTGGGAACCATTGCGAAAAGTATCGTCGGACATCGGGCTGCAACTGCGTTCGACAAGGGAATCAATAAAGTGAGTATTTTGCTTATACGTTTCATGCTGGTGATGATTCCGTTTGTATTCCTTGTGAACGGGTTGACCAAAGGCGACTGGTTTGATGCGTTTATTTTTGCCATTTCTGTAGCTGTGGGGCTGACTCCTGAAATGCTTCCGATGATTGTAACTGCGAATCTTTCTAAGGGAGCAGTGGCAATGTCGAAAAAGAAGACAATTGTCAAGGATTTAAATGCCATTCAGAATTTCGGTGCTATGAATATTCTTTGTACCGATAAGACTGGTACATTGACATGCGATCAGATTGTGTTGGAGAAGTATATCAATGCGGATGGTTCGAGTGACAATGACAAGCGTATTTTGCGCCATGCTTATTTTAACAGCTTCTTTCAGACCGGATTGAAGAATCTGATGGATAAAGCGATTCTTTCGCACATCAAGGAGCTTTCGTTGGAGTATCTGAAAGATAATTATAAAAAGGTAGATGAAATTCCTTTTGACTTTGCACGCCGCAGAATGTCGGTTGTTGTGGAAGACAAACAGGGCAAACGGCAGATTATTACGAAAGGAGCAGTAGAAGAAATGCTTGATATCTGTTCTTATGCCGAGTTCGACGGAGCTGTTCATCCGCTTTCCGCTGAGCTGAGAAAAAAAGCGCAGGAAATCAGTTTGCAGATGAACAAGCAGGGAATGCGGGTACTGGCTGTTGCTCATAAAAGTTATTTGAGCAAGGAATGTGATTTCAAGGTAGAAGATGAGAAAGATATGGTACTCATTGGTTATCTGGCATTTCTTGATCCTCCCAAGCAATCGGCAGCAAGCGCAATCAAGCAATTGCATGAACACGGGATAGAAGTGAAGATTCTTTCAGGAGATAATGATGCGGTAGTGCAGACTATTGCCCGTCAGGTTGGAATAGAAACCCGCAACGCACTGACTGGACCGCAGTTCGAAGCCATGGAGGAGGAAGAACAGCGTCAGGCTGTCTGTAAGACAAATGTATTTTCTAAATTAACTCCTATTCAGAAGACACAGATCATTATGTTGCTTCAAGAGCAGCAGAATACTGTAGGCTTCTTGGGTGACGGTATTAATGATGCTGCTGCTTTGCGTCAGTCAGATATCGGCATTTCGGTTGATTCAGCAGTAGATATAGCCAAAGAGAGTGCAGATATTATTCTACTGGAAAAGGACTTGATGGTGTTGGAAGATGGTGTGCTTGAGGGTAGAAAAACATTTGGAAATATCACTAAGTATATAAAGATGACAGCAAGTTCGAATTTTGGAAATATGTTTAGTGTAATGGCTGCAAGTGCATTTTTGCCTTTCCTTCCGATGTTGCCGATTCATCTGCTGATTCAGAATTTGCTTTATGATATTTCGCAGACTACCATTCCTTTTGACCGTATGGATGCTGATTATCTCCGTAAGCCTCGTAAATGGGATGCTTCTGATATTAGCCGTTTTATGATATTCATCGGACCGATAAGTTCTATTTTTGATATTGTTACTTATCTGGTGATGTGGTATGTGTTCAGCTGTAATTCTGTGGAGCATCAGACGTTATTTCAGTCGGGTTGGTTTATAGAAGGTTTACTGTCGCAGACATTGATTGTTCATATGATTCGTACGCAGAAAATACCATTTATACAAAGTTGTGCTTCGTGGCAGGTTACCGGACTGACTGTGCTGATAATGGTTATTGGAATTATCATTCCTTTCTCTCCTTTTGGAACTTCAATCGGACTTGAACCTTTGCCATTAAGCTATTTCCCCTGGCTTGTCGGTATTCTGCTTTCATACTGTGTACTGACTCAAATGATAAAAAACTGGTATATCAAGCGATTTGTAAAATGGTTGTGATAAATGATTGTGAAGAGATTTGTTTTATGTGCTGCTGTGGTAATGGTTACATTTACAAACCATTACCTTGCGGCTCAGGATTTTAATCTGACCTACACTACTGAATTTCAAACTGATTTTCGTAAAGGGGCAAAATGGGTGAATTTACTCCGTACTGATTTCCTGCAATCCTTAGGCAGTTCGGCTAACATTGAGGTTGCTTCTATCAGTGTGGCACGAACGAGTGATAAGAAGCTGGTTGATGATTTGCAAGTATATTCGAATATTGAAGAAGAAAATTTGCCTCTGGCTTTAGCCATATTAGGGATAAACTGGCATGTAGGGGCTTCTTCTCTTTTTGTTGGAATACGGAATCTGAATGAAGATTATTTTAATTCACCGTGTACATCTTTGTTTACCAATAGCTCATGCGGTATATTCCCTACTTTGTCGGCTAATTATCCGATTGCAAATTATCCGGTGGCTTCAGTAGGTATGGATTATAAGTTGAAGCTGGGAAACTGGCATATGGAAACTTCCATTTATAATGGAACCGGCTATAACATGTTTGTCGGAAAGGAAAATGTTTTTCGTTTTTGTCCGAAAACGGATGGAATATTGAGTATTACATCATTAAATTATCAAAACAATGATAGCGGTTATTATATGGGCATTGCTTTACATAGCGGGATGTCTGCTGGTGATGAAAGTGGAAATAGTGAAACGGAAGAAAAGAAAAAGTTGAATACAGTACTTTGGGGATATGCGGAACAAAAACTTTCTTCTGGTCTGTATGCTTTGTTTCAATATTCCATAAATCCGACAGAGAAACAAGGATGCCGTAGTTATGTAGGTGGTGGACTTGTAATGCGTTATAAGAAAATAGAAGGAGGTGTGTTTGCTGATTATGCAGATTTTACAACTGAACATGAATGGGCAAGTGAGTTGACTTGTAAGTTCTTGTTTGGGAAAAGCGGATATGTACAGCCTGCCTTCCATCTGATAGCCAACACTCGTGAATGTAATTGGGTCGGACTAATCAGGTTAGGGTATGAGATATAATTTTTTCTGAGAGTGTGTCGTGATGTCTTTCGGGGCACACTCTCAGATATTTATTTGGCTATTTTCAGAAATGCTTCTATATCTCGCCGGATCATCTGATAAAGAGGTGATGACTGGTAATGAGGATTTTTACGGATAACCACTTCTATATCAACCTGACTACGCTGATAGGCTGTGAGCTCATTATGTAACTGAATGTCGTGTAAAGCTAAATCGTGTATTTGTTGTTCACGTTCGCGACGGAGTACTGTGCATACCGGAATCAGCAGACGCAGTATGACATTGTCCATAATGTGATGCCCTTGAATGAACATGTAAGTATTGTCCGGGTACACTCCCAATGTACGGAACTCTTTTTTCATATCTTCAATCTCTTCCAGGGCTTCTACATGCCGTCTTTCTAACTCATGAAGTTTACGGTTGACTTTTTTGGACATGATTTCCAGACTTTTTTCAGGATGGCGTGTACTGACTTGGTCTAACTTTACGAAAGAGCAGAAATCCAGTAAGGAAAATTCTGATAAATTATGTTGGCGGTAAAACCATACAGACCAGATGAAAAGCGGATAGGCTATTTCTGAATAGAGTTTCATGAAGGCAGGAAAGTCAATCAGTTTATGGTCGTTTAGCGTAGCTGTAACACACGCTTCGTGTAAGCCTTCGGCATAGCAGTGGTAATTTTCTATGGCATAGGCATACGTCTGTAATACGTAGGGGCTGTTGATGATATACCGTGACGTTTGAGTCCTTCCTTGAAGAAGATAATCGTAATCACTGTCAACACAGGCTATCATATTTTCTCCCAGACGACTTCCCAGTTCGTTCATCAAAACTGATTTCTTTCCCTTGGCAAGTGAACTTCGGGATGGCAACATGACTTCAAAGTAACGTTTGTCATTCTCATATTCGGCCAGAAGGGAACGCCAAAAAGATATGTCATCGTAACTTTCTACATATGCGACGATTTTTCTTTTTGCTTGTTTTGGCTTCAGACTGTTGGCTGCTCCAATATAGAGTGAAGAAAGGTTTTCTGTAAGTCTTTTTCCCATAGCCGTAATTGTTTAATGAGTAGTTATATCACTTACTTCTGTCACTGCATCTATCCATCCGTTCATAATTAAGGCAGGAGAGTGGGTGGTAAGTATGATCTGTACATTAGGGTTTAAGCTTCGGATGAGTGAAATCAACCGTTGTTGCCATTCTACATGAAGAGATATTTCGGGCTCATCCATAAATAGTGCGAATGGCTGATTGTCTTGTACCAGTACGGTAAGCAAAATGACAAGCATTTGTTTTTCTCCTGATGACAGCTGGTAAGGAGTTAATATATCACCATCTTGCTCGAATAAGATTTCGTTGCTTCTGCGGTTTATTTTTTTTCCGGTTTCGCTGAAAAGATCATCCATTAAGTCCTGGAATTTTGTTTTGGGACGTGAAACTTCAGCAGCACGAGCCTGATCTTCTATAACTCCGCTTGTAAGCAGTTCGATAATTCTGTTTCCGATATTTACCTGATAATCCAGATAGCGACGCTGAAGCAGATATAATTGCCAGTCGAGTTCTGTTTTTACATTTGAGTTTCCTATTTTTTCAAGCAGTCCGGAATTGATTAGCGGACGGTCGAAACTACGGATTACGTCAAATCGGATGAAATTTGCATCTTCAGGAGAGAATACGAAGGAAACTCCCGGCTGTACGCCATTAGTCAATGCATGCCCTTCCAGTTCGTTAAGATATCGTACGGAATTGTTCAAAATTGTACTTTTACCAATACCATTTACTCCGCTTAAAATGTTGACATCAGCACGTAAGTCCCATGAGATATTCTTTCTTCCCCATAGACCTTTAATTTCGATACGTTTAATGTAGTCGGCTTGCTTCTTCATGGTTGTATTTGTTTATACGCTTTAAACAAAAATACGGATAATCTTGGAATAAATCAATGTTTACAGCTCTCTTTTTTCGGATAACTCTTACCTTTGCATCGTAAAAAATATGATAGAAAACATGAATGTAAAAGTTATAAGAGCACATCTTGCTTTGCTGGGTGCGGCAAGTATGTGGGGATTGATGTCGCCAATGGGAAAGGCGGCCATGGAAGCTGGAATAACCGGATTGTCGTTGGCTACGATGCGTATGATAGGTGGTGCGGTTTGTTTTTGGATTGCGTCATTGTTTGCTCCGAAGGAGAAAGTTAGTTCGCATGATTTGATGTTACTTTTCTTTGCCGGACTGTTGGGTATTGTGTGCAATCAGGGATGTTTTACATTTGGTTTGTCGCTTACATCTCCTATAGATGCTTCTATTGTAACTACTACCATGCCGATAGTAACTATGATATTGGCTGCACTTTTTTTGAAAGAACCTGTTACACCCAAGAAGGTTATTGGTATATTTCTAGGCTCAATCGGTGCGCTTATGCTGATTTTAAGCAATCAGGGCGGATCGGTAGATGGAGGAGGCAGCATTTTGGGAGATGCATTGTGCATAACGGCTCAGGTAAGTTTTGCCTGTTATCTGACTATATTTAAGAAACTTATTTCGCGCTACAATGTGTTTACACTGATGAAATGGATGTTTACTTATGCGGCTATCTGTTTCATCCCTTTTTCCTACCGTGATTTTTCTGCAATGACGACTATGTCTTTCTCTGCTACGGTATGGATGGAAGTTGGTTATGTTGTCTTATTCGGAACATTCTTTGCCTATATTTTGATGCTCGTAGGTCAGAAGACACTTCGCCCTACCGTCGTAAGTATGTATAACTATATACAGCCCATTGTCGGAACTACAGTATCAGTCTTTTTAGGAATGGGAGTCTTTGGCTGGACCAAAGCATTGGCAGCGGTATTGATTTTTGTAGGTGTTTATGTTGTAACCCAGAGTAAGTCGCGGGCACAGATGCTGGCTGAAGGTGAGAAGGAATAAATATTTAGCCTATGAGAGAAGATCCGTGTATAAAATCTCCTGTACTTTATTTGCAACATCAATATGAATTGTTGCAGATAGAATATGAATACGAAAAGGAACAGTTTAAGCAGCAAACAGAGCTGATGGGCATTGGACGGAAAATCAAGCGCGGTATGTGCTGGTATCCGTTAAATCTGGGACGAAATTATTATAACGCCTTAAATCAGCTGGTGATAGAAGTTGAGCGGCGTGAAGACAAGGATATCGAACATCAGTTTGAATATGGACGTCCGGTATGTTTCTTTACGCAAGATGTTTCGGGTAAATTGAATTATCTGAACTTTGTCGCAACAGTAAACTACGTGGATGAAGATCGGATGGTTGTGATTCTTCCTTCCGTTGATGCTTTGCTTGCCTTGCAAAGTAAAGAAGTCGTAGGTGTACAACTTTATTTTGATGAAACAAGTTATCGCCTGATGTTTGAGGCTTTAAAGCAAGTTATCGGAGCAAAAAATAATCGTCTGGCAGAGTTGCGTGATATCTTTCATGGTACTCAGCCTGCTTCTACTTTTTCGTTTCATCCTTTGCGCTTTCCTTGGTTAAATGCTACGCAGGAGGAAGCTGTGAACAAAGTACTTCATGCTAAGGATGTAGCAATCGTACATGGGCCTCCCGGAACGGGAAAAACTACTACTCTGGTAGAGGCTGTATACGAAACTCTTCATCGCGAGAATCAGGTATTGGTTTGTGCACAGAGTAATATGGCCGTCGACTGGATAAGTGAAAAACTAGTCGACAGAGGAGTAAGTGTATTACGTATAGGAAATCCTAGTCGGGTGAATGATAAGATGTTATCGTTCACTTATGAACGCCGTTTTGAATCTCATCCTGACTATCCGCAGCTATGGAGTATTCGTAAAGCGATACGCGAATTGTATGCCAGGAGCAGAAAAGGTGCTGAACGAGAAGCTGTCCGGCAAAAGATTAATTCGCTGAAAGACCGTGCAACAGAATTGGAAATTCGTATCAATGAATCTTTATTTTCTGAGGCTCGTGTAATTGCCTGCACATTGGTTGGCAGTGCCAATCGCTTGTTGTCAGGGCAGAAATTCGGAACATTGTTTATTGATGAGGCCGCTCAGGCACTTGAAGCTGCCTGCTGGATTCCGATACGGAAAGCCGACCGGGTAATATTGGCAGGAGATCATTGTCAGCTTCCTCCGACGGTAAAGGCACCGGAAGCTCTTCGTGCAGGACTGGGACATACGCTGATGCAGACTATCGTAAAGAATAAACCCGATACTGTTTCACTGCTGAAGCTCCAGTATCGTATGAATGATGAGATTATGCGTTTTTCATCGGAATGGTTTTACGGAGGGATGTTGCAGTCTGCTCCTGAAGTAAAATATCGTAGCATTCTCGATTTTGATACTCCTATTGAATGGGTCAATACTGAAGGATTAGATTGTAATGAGGAGTTTATTGGTGAAAATTATGGAAGAATAAACAAGTCGGAAGCTGAATTATCTATCGAGCAGCTGAAAGGTTATATTACCAAAATAGGACGGGAACGTTTCTTGGATGAACGCATTGATGTAGGTATGATTTCGCCATATAAGGCACAGGTACAATATTTGCGCCGTCTTGTCCGGAATGATGCTTTTTTTAAGCCTTACCGGCAGGCTATCACGATTAATACTGTGGATGGATTTCAGGGACAGGAACGTGATGTGATTCTGATTAGTTTGGTACGTGCTAACGAGGAAGGACAGATTGGTTTCTTGAATGATTTACGACGTATGAATGTTGCGATTACCCGAGCTCGTATGAAACTGATTATATTGGGAGATGCTTCAACATTAACCCGGCATGCTTTTTACAAGAAGCTATATACTTACATAGAAAGTCTGCATGAATAGTTCGAGGATATTGATACACTGATAAACAAAAACTCTTCTTTTATTTCTGGAAACAATCATTTACAGATGATAAAAGAAGAGTTTTTTTATAATGCTTTTTAAAATATGGATATGGATTTATCCTGCTTGAAGACGCTTTTTATTCCGGTAAGTTTTTAATCGTTCTAACGCGTGTTTACGACTTAACATGATTTGGCGTCGGTATACGATACAGGTTGTAATAAAATACACTACGGCTTGTATCCATAATCCCCTGATTATAGGTAAGACATCATGTAATGTTGCTCCCATGGTATTGATGCGTACATAACCGTTTATTCCAAACGTAGAAGGGAAGAGCCATGAGAATATTTCCCAAAATTTAGGAATAGCTGCGCCTGGCCATGATATACCTGATATAAACAGTAAGGGTACAGAGGTAAATACAAATATCAGCATGCACGATTCTCTGTGATGAATGAATATAGAGCAGGTCATGGCAAAGAAAATACATGCCAGCAGATAAGGTAAAGTAAACCAGAATAAAGTAGCTGGTTGAGCTATCTGTACCAGGCTGAATATTTTAGGAACCAGACAGAGAATATATGTCGACATAACAGCATAGATCATCAGGTATGCAAGCGATTTTCCTAATACAATGCGTAATGTCCCTTGATATTGCCGGCTGATAGGTACAAGGTCGCGGAATCGATTGTTTTCGCGTGCTGTTCCTGCAGACAAACCTACTCCCAGCAATAGAGTTTGTTGGATAATAAGTATTAAAACAGCTGGAATAAGGAAGCTGGCAAAACCATCTTGTGGATTGAACAAAGAAACAGACTCATATTCTATTGGAGTTGTACTGATTTCATCTTGTCGTTCTGTTGTATTACCTAATCTCTTTACCTGAATCTCCTTATTCATTTTCAAGGAGGTTTCTGTATTTGCCAGCAAAATTGCTTTGTAATAAAGCATTCCGCTCATGTCGCAATAAATGCTTACGTGAGCTTGCTTACCTTCGGCCAGATCTTGACTGAAGCTTTCAGGGATATATATAATGCCATATACCTTTTGGTCCTTAAGCAATAGCCTTGCTTCTTCCATATCGGCACAATAAGACTGTATATGTACATCGGGACTTCCATCTACCATACGTATGTATTTTCTGCTTTGAGAACTGTTATTCGCGTCTACCACTGCTGTGGGAACTTCACGAACAACCTCGTTTGTATAGATGAAAGCATATATCAACGGGTAAGCTAATGGAACCAGCAGGAAGAATATCAGGACTCCCTGATCTTTTATCGTAGCTTTAAGTTCCTTTCTGAATATATAGAACAGTCCATTCAGCCCTTGCCGTATAATATGTCGGAGTGAATATTTTTCCATGATTGACCTTTTAAGGAATATATGTATAGTGTAACATGATTGTACGCAGTTTCTTCAATACAAAGAATGGCAGCAGCATAAATATGAGTAATGCCACTACAGAATGCCAGGCATAAATAAGTGGATAACCGTTGAGTGCAAGGTTGGCATATAGTAAAAAGTAATGCCTCAATGGGAATAGCACACTGAGTGCCTGAAGAGTCGGGTGCATGGCCATAACCGGAAATGTAAATCCAGAAATGGAAAAAGATAAAACTCCCCAAAGTGAGGCTGCACTAAGAGCCAGACGAAGCGTGCCAAATAGGCCAAAGAAAAATAGACCTACAGCTTGTGAAGCCAGTACTAATAAGAGTCCTGACAATAACATTGGGAAGATACCACTGTTACATGGGTAATGTAAAAATCCATAGAGATATACATTGTAGAATACAGCTATGATAAAAAACAGAATTGTTTGTGGCAATAATTTGCCGACCAATGCTGTGACAATGGAATTATCTGCTAAATGAAGTAACTCCTTTGCTGTATTTTCTTTTATTTCAACTCCTATTGTATATGCTGTAATTAGAAAAATCAGTAGCATCAATATTCCGGGAAATAGTGTGTTACACAGATATACGGAATAGTTTAGCCAGGGATTATTCAGTGGATGAGTATCAATGACAATTGGTTGTAAGAATGCTACAGCCTGATCTTCTGTAGCTCCCTTGGCCAATAAGGTACTCTGACCTATGGCAGCAGAAGCAAGCTCACTCATCGTACGTTGATCTCTGTAAAGTAGAGAACCGGCTATCAGGTATGAATAGTTTGTGTAAAAAGACACTTTAGGTTGTCTGCCTGCTATTGCTTTCTCTGTAGTCCCTTCCGGAATGTAATAGAATGAATAAATTTCTCCGCGCTGGATGGCTTCCCTTGCTTCGTTGAAACTACCGTAGTGAGCTATGATTTTAGTCTGCTGAAAAGCATCTAGATTACGTATGATTGTACGTGTAGTTGAAGTATTGTCAAGGTCCACTACGCCTGCAGGCATATTGGTAGGTAGCCCGCTGCTCATTAGCGTAGTAAAGAAAATATAACTGAAAATCGGAGCTATTACCATGCAAAAGAGATACATCGGCTTGGTTGCGATGCGTATAACTTCTCGTTTTGCAATTTGTAACAGGCGTTTATGGACAGTAATTGACATAGTTTATTCTTTATTTTTCAATAATAGCCGACATGCCGGGGCGTAAATTTTCTACTGTTTGTATGGGTTTGGCTTTTACCTCAAAAGTTTTTAAATCGAATTGTCCGGTTGTCTTGGTTGCTTTCCATGCTGCATAAGTTCCCAAATCTTTCATATATGTGACCTTGAAAGTTGCATTCTTTTCTAATGCAGGTATATAAGCTGTAATTTCACCTCCTACGGTAAAATCTTTCAAGAAATCTTCCCGTACATTAAAGGTAACCCACATATCGTCTAGCTGTGCAACATTCATGATTGGAGCTCCAGTACCTACCAGTTCACCTACTTTAGGGAATATTTCTGTAACTTCTCCATCGGCAGATGCTATCAGATAGGTTTCATTTATATATGAAGTAACTTCGGCCACAGCACCTTTCGCACGTTCTACCTGAGCTGCTGCCATTGCTTTGTCTTCACGTTGTGCACCATTTTTGGCCATTGTGTATTGTGCCTTGGCAGCCCGTTCTGTTGCGGCCATAGCATCATATTGGGCTTTTGCTTCATCTCTTTTTTGAGCAGACATAACTCCTTCTTCATACAATCTGTTTACACGGTTATATGATTTTTCTGCGATGTCCAGACCAGCTTTTGCCTTTTGCCACATTTCGAATGCTGCTTGCAACTGTTCTGAACGAGTGCCACGGATTGCTTTTTCATTTAAAGCCTGTGCAGCTTGTTCTGCTGCCTGTGCCTGAGATAATTTAGCCTGTACATCCGGAGCTTCAAGTATAGCAAGTGTATCTCCAGCCTTTACTTTTTCTCCTTCATCTACTAAAAATTTAAGTATACGTCCTGGCACTTTGCTCGAAACGCGATATTCAGTTGCTTCTGCCTGACCTTGAATAATTTCAGGACCCTTTCCGAGAGTAAAGAATCCGATGATACTTACAATGACAATTACTGCAGCAAGTGTAAAAAATGCCAGCATGATATTGCTGTGTTGAGATTTTTCAGTCATATTGATTTATTATTTTAATGTTCCCATTGATTTGTTCAAATATATTTCACTCATTTTCAGATCGATTTGTGCATCAATCTTGCCAGATTGTGCTGACAACCAAGCCGTTTGTGCTTCTAACACATTGCTTGCAGGTATGACTCCTTCTTTAAATCCCAGATTGGCATATCGCAAATTTTCTTCGGCTTTTTCCATGTTTTTTTCTGCCATGGTCAGCTTTTTCACAGCTTCATTAACTTTATACGAGCTTTGTGTGACCTGAAGCTCTACCTTTTCTTTTATATCTTCTAGTTGGTAGCGTGCTATATTGGCTTCAGCTTTGGCAGCTTTGACTTTGTATATACCTTCTCCCCAATGGAATACCGGTATCTTTACGACAACACCGATTCCCCACATTCCTCTGAATTTATTTTCAAATCCATTAGTCAGTGAAGGATTTGTGAACAAGTAGTTTGCTGTTAATCCGACTGAAGGAAGAAACTCGGCACGAGCAACATTTACCTTCTGTCTGTAAATCTTTTCGGCAAGTTCTAGCGATTTAAGTTCCTGACGGTTTGCAAATGCTGTATTTACATTGCTTTCCGTGTATGTATTGGGTAATGTCAAATCTTTAATTTCTTCATCTGCCAGTCGTATTTCTGTATCCAATGGGATGCCACAGAGCTGGCATAGCACCATTTTAGATAGACTTAACCCATCTTCTACCTGAGTAAGTGTTATTTCTGCTTCATTTACTTTTACTTTTACACTGAGTTCATCCGCAGTTGTAGCTACTCCTTCGGCAACCATTTTACTCACGTCAGAGTCTAACTTTTGAACAAGTTTCAGGAAGCTTTCTGCCAATTTCTTTTTATTGACCAGAGAGATGACTTGCCAGTAGGCTTGATCCGTACTTAATATTACATCCTGCATGCCTGTAGCATGTTGTGATTGTGCCAACTGCTCTGCATACTTCGTTATTTTATTATATGCTACGATTTTTCCTCCCATAAAAATAGGCTGGGTAAGGGTCGCAGCTCCTACATATAAATTTCTGGTATCAGTACGAAATGCATCAATAATACTTTGTCCTGCATTGTTTAATGCTCCTGGAATTTTTCCCATAGCATTGCTTAAAGGAGTAAGGAGGGGAAGCAATTCAGGATGTTGCATTGCTATTTGTTGCAATTCTTGTCCCAAATGCTGTAGTTCGTTTCCTACGCTGGTTCCCATATTGCCAATGACTTGTTTCTGGTCATTGCTTAGTAAAGATATTTCTTTTTGGGTACGCATATAGCTTCCCGTCACATCTATCTTTGGGAGATAATTCGTAAATGCTGCTTTTTGCTGGTAGTGAGCAGCATTTATTTTTTCTTGCGCGATGCGTAGTTCTTTGTTGTTCGCGAGAGCCAGTGCACGGCAACTGTCCAAATTTAAGATTCGTTGGGCATAACCATTTAGAACCAGCCCGAACAATAAAATGAAACTTAAAATTCTTTTCATTACCAATTTTCTTTAGTGTTTAGTTGCTTATGCAACATTGCAAATGTATTATAATATAAACAAATCACCAAGTAAAAAGGTTGAAAAGGAAGAGCGTTTCTGTGTCTTTTTTGCTTTTTTAGCTTAACTGTCTTTTTGAAAAATTAGAAACTGGTCAGTTTAGAACGTTTGGGTTTATTAGCAATAGAATTAGAAACCACTTGTGGAGTAGAGTTTGTACCAAACCAACGTGTCATTATTCTAGTTTCACTAGGAGTTGTTGATGGGAAATTGCCATGTTCTATGTGATACAATACAGGGATCATCAAGGAATCTTGTTCTGTTCCCAGTTCTCCCAAATATCCGGTAAGATCCTCACTTTCTTCATAATCGGGCTTTAGGCCATCTGTATAATAATCGTAATAATTTTCTGAATTACTTATGTACGAAGTAGTTAGCCAGAATTCTAGTTGCGGATGAGCTGCATTGGTGAATAAACTTTGAGCTACATTTTTACCAAATGTATTTTCTCCTACCTGAATTAATTTGTCACCTAAATATGGGCGCAGGCAGTTGATTATGATTTCTGAAGCTGAAGCTGTATTTCCTGTTGTCAGCACATAGAGATGGTCGAACGAAGCATTGGATACTCCTTGCAGAAGAGCTGGGTCGAACACATAATTTTCTGTTTTATTCAGTTTATCATTAAATATCAGGTTGAAACATGTTTTTCCCATTGCATCAGTAGGAGCAAGTATGGTGCTCAACAGTAAGGCAGTAGAAACGTAGCCACCGGGGTTGTATCTTAAATCCAGAACAATCTCATTGGGTGATGAGGCTAGTCCCTCTGCAAATTTGCTTTTCAGCTCAGTTTCTTCTGTTATTTCGAAACTGTTATACATGATATAGAAAACTTTTTTTCCGCCCGATGTCGTGAAATTGCGTGTTAAGTATACACTTGGTTCCTCAACGATTCGTGGAGCAGGTGTCGTAAATTCCAGACTGTCTGGCGTTCCGTTGTCATTCATTCTTGCAACCTGATAGCAGTAAGTTTTGCTTGGGCGTTGGAAGTATTCTGTATAATTGCTACTCGTAATTTTCTGACTGTCGACCATAAAAATATGATCGCCACGCTTCAATCCCATTTCACTGGCCGGAGAATCCGGTTGAGTATATAATATTGTATAATAATAGTCTCCGCTTACACCGCGAACCAAACTTCCTTCGATGCCGAATGTAGGATAACTGCTTTGCACACGGGATATTTTAACAGAATCGATGTGAGAGAAAAGAACGCCATTTTTCTGGTCACGATCAGATGCCACCGATGTTAAAAAATCTGCCGGCTTATCGAAAAAATCCAGTCCGTCTTCAGCTGGAAGATCTTCATAGAACAGATAATTCTGTTGCATGGTTTCATACATCCATGTCTTACTTGCAATTAAGGCATAGTATTCACCAGAACGGTCTTCTCCGCATGACGATAGAAAAAACGTTGGAAAAATGGAACTGAGTATGAAATAAATTAAGTATTTTCTCATAAAGTTTTATTTCATTTCGAATGAGTTCTGACCGATCATATTGCCATCAGCAAAAATGTATACGGTATATGTTCCTGCAGGGAGGAATTCTTCTACATCCCAATATACGGTAACGCTTTGTTCCTCACCAGTATATTCAATATATTTCTTGATAGAATATGTAATCTGACGATCTTCGTATGGGAATGTTGTATCACCTTTCGATAAGATTTCGTTGTTTGGTTTGGCAATACGGATATATAGAGTTTTATTACCCGTTTTGGCTGTAATATTCTTGACGATGGTGAACGAGATAGCAATTTTCTTCACGTCCTTTACTTTACGTGCTTTTTTACCTCGTTTATTCATTGGAAGAGCAGATATATTCGTTGCATCAAGCTGGGCTGCCAGTGACACTCGCTCATTAAGATTTTTCTTTTCAGCGGCTAGGGTATTGATTTGTGCAGTAGCTGCTGTATATTTACTTTTCACTTCCTGATTTTCTTCCATCAGTGCAGCATTGATTCGATTCAGTGAGTCGATTTGCATGACATAACTTCTCAATACGGCACGAACAGTTTTCAGTTCTTTTTTCAAGCGTATGATTTCAGCGGCATTGCTACTTTTTACCTGACGGAGTTCTTCGAGCAAACGTTGAGTCTTTAACTTTTCACTTTCCAGCTTTTCGCGTAGAGAGTCATTATTTATTTGTACCTGAAGCTCGTCATATTGAGTGGCAAAAGTGCTGTATTCGTTTTCCATCTCTTCTTTTTCGACGGCGAATACTTCGGTCATTTCTTTATTTTTGCGAAATTCATTGAACGCTAAAAATGAAACTCCAGCAATTACAACAATCAATGCTGCTATAACGATGATTAATTTCTTATTTTTTTCCATGAAAACTGATTTTGTGGCAAAAATACAATATTTTACTCATAAGCATCGTCCTTTAGCCTAAAAAAAACAAAATCTAGCGGAGTTCCAGTATTATAGGAGGAATATCTCCTTTAATCCATTGGTAAAAGATCTTTTCCGGATAAAGCTGTGCATTATCTGATATCCAGTTGTTAAGTATGTCGATAACTGGTATATCATTTTCTGCCGTCATCGTGTTTTCATCGTATGTGTATATCTGTTTCGGGGTAGTTTGGTAGGTGTCGTATACTCCTCTGACATCTACATCGCAGTAAAGTCCGCTTTCTATCGTACAGTTGTTGCTTTTATATACCAGTGATCCATATTTCTTTTTTGATGGATATCCTATCGTTTTGTATGTGTAGCAATTTTTCATTTCACTTCTTGGTTCCATGGTATAGCAGATACCTCCACTACTCAGTGTATTAGTAAAATCACAACTTGCCATATAGCAGTTTAACAGTTGTCCGAAATTACTGAAAGATATACCGGAAGCCTGAGCGTTTGGCAGTTGAAAATCAATGTTCTCTGCAGAGCAGTTAATGACGCATCCTTTATTGATTCCGGCAATACCGCCAGCCTGCTTAACCGATTCTCCTGTAAAAGAATTGTTCCCTTTGATATGACATCCTGTTATTGTACCATTGTTTCTACCTGTAAGAATAGCTTCATATTTACAGGTATATCCGGCATTGGAGTATGATACGTTCTCAATATTTAAATCCTTGATAATGCCAGCTGTATCAACAAAAGAAAACAAAGCATATGAATCCATATTGCTTTTAGGTTCTAATTTTAGTCCGTATAGTGTATGGTTTTGTCCGTCCAGGCAATCTATAAATCCTGAGTTTTCGAGACCTGATTGGTTATAATGTCCGATACTTTGCAAACGTGCACACTCTTCGGGAGTAAAATGAATGTCATTTAATAGATAATAAGTCATTTTTCCATTGACAGATGTTCCGAACTCTTCTAAACATCTGTCGGCATACGCTTCTCCATTAATGAGATAAGTAAAAGCGATAAAATCTTCAGCTGTACTGATTCCGCATCCGTCGTTTGATGATTTTATGTTATAATTATATCGATATCCGCTTTGAAAGGCTGAAGAATGAACAGATGCTGTGTATGTTTCCTCCTCAGTTGTGATACTTATATCTACCCGTATTTCTGGAGCTGGAGGGACAATCAAAGTATATATACCATTTTCTTGTTTTGTAAATACTTGGGGATAAGGGGGGACTTCTGTGTATGCCATTTCAGCAGAAAAGGGATCGAATGTCTGTATTGAAACAGAAGGAGTAAACTGTATCTGCTGGAGCTGTCTGTTTATAAGCGGATCAACCTGAAAAACCAGTTGAGAGAATAAATGACTGAATTTTAAAATAATAGGAGATCCGTATCGGGTATTTCCTGTATAATATAAAATGTCTTTTAATTTTCCGTCAGGTTCATATACCGTAAAATTGTCACTCTCCATGTAAGGGTAATAGGCACTGACAACCGCGTCCGACTGATCAGTATTCCATTGTAGTTCGGAAGTATAATTCCATACTCCGTGCGTGTAAGTAAGCGGTATATTTTCTGCACTTATACCTCCTCTGCTGTAAAAAGAGATTATACTGTTTTCTTCCAATTGTCCGGAAATATTGTTTCTTGATTCTTTTTCTCCAAAAGTAGCATATTCTTTTCCTGTGATGATTACCTGCTTCAATTTCTGTTCGGAAAGCTTTTCGGATGTACATCCGTTTAATATTGTAAATAAGATTATGATTGTTGATATATATTTCATGGCATTATTTCAACTTGACTTTTTATAAGAATAACGCCATATTTAGAATTTATGTACTTTTTTGGAAAAAAATACGCTGCCGAACCTTCTCAGGCAGGCAGCGCAAGCTACAATACAAAATACAAATACAACTAAACGAGATATATTGTAAAATTAAGAAATAGAAACCACAAATAAAAATTTGAGGACAAGAAAATTGCAATTTCTATTCTTTCTTTTGTTTTTTAGTTCTTTAGACAATACCTTGAGCCATCATAGCATGTGCTACTTTCATAAATCCTGCAATGTTGGCACCTTTTACGTAATTGATATATCCGTCAGGTTCAGTTCCGTATTTTACACATTGTTCATGGATGTTATGCATAATTTGGTGCAATTTTTCGTCCACTTCTTGAGCAGTCCAGCTCAGATGCATTGCATTCTGGCTCATTTCCAGTCCTGAAGTTGCAACACCACCGGCATTTACAGCTTTACCCGGAGCATACATTAGCTTATGTTCGATGAATGCATCGATAGCTTCTGGAGTACATCCCATATTTGAAATTTCTCCAACGCAAAGTACGGAATTATTTATCAAGTTCATGGCATCTTCTCCGTTCAATTCGTTTTGGGTTGCACAAGGCAGAGCAATATCTACTTTTACTTCCCATGGACGACGTCCTTCTACGAAAGTAGAACCAGGGAACTTGTCGGCATACGGTGCTACGATATCGTTGCCAGAAGCACGCAGTTCAAGCATATAGTCAATCTTTTCTCCGCTGATACCATCTGGATCATAAATGTATCCGTCCGGACCAGAGATAGTAACTACCTTAGCACCTAATTGAGTAGCTTTGGTTGCTGCTCCCCATGCGACGTTTCCAAAACCGGAAATAGCCACAGTCTTTCCTTTTATATCTATACCTTTCTTATCGAGCATGTGTTTTACAAAGTACAAACCACCAAATCCAGTAGCTTCTGGGCGGATTAATGAACCGCCGAATTCCAAACCTTTACCAGTGAATGTACCTGTAAATTCATGTGTTAACTTTTTGTACATACCGAACATATATCCAACTTCACGACCGCCTACACCGATATCACCGGCAGGAACATCCATGTCTGGACCTACATGACGCCATAATTCAAGCATGAATGCCTGGCAGAAGCGCATAACTTCAGCATCACTCTTGCCACGTGGTGAGAAATCAGAACCACCTTTACCACCACCCATCGGAAGAGTTGTCAATGCGTTCTTAAATGTCTGTTCGAAACCTAAGAATTTCAGGATAGAAAGATTTACAGATGCATGGAAACGGATACCACCTTTATACGGGCCGATGGCATTATTAAACTGTACACGATAACCTAAATTTACTTGTACTTTGCCTTTGTCGTCCACCCAAGGTACACGGAATGTTATGATACGATCTGGTTCAACCAAACGCTCTATCAGTGATGCTTTTTCAAATTCGGGATGTTGATTGTAAATATCTTCAATAGAAAGTAGAACTTCTCTAACCGCCTGCAAGTACTCTGATTCACCCGGATGCTTAGCTTCCAGAGATGACATAATCTGGTTAATGTTCATGACATTTTTAATTTAAGGTCTGACAAAATGAAATTGTTTGTTACTGCAAAGATAGGTTTTTATGTAGAACATCAAAATATTTCAGAATGTTTTTGCGGGTGAAAAGTGATAAAAAGTTAAAGCCTGAAAGGTGCTACATGTGTCTGAAAGTAATTTTTATCTGCTGCTAAGTTGCACAAATCAATAGAAATCACGTTATTTGTTAAACAAATAAAGCTTAAACCTTGAAGCTATGCTCAGTAAGTTAAAATTAAACCAACTTTATTTTAAAGATACCCAGTTTGTCAGTTTAATGACTAAACGCATCTTTAATGTACTTCTTGTGGCAAATCCGTATGATGCTTTCATGCTCGAGGATGACGGTCGCATTGATGAAAAGATATTTATCGAATACATGAATCTCAGTCTTCGTTATCCTCCTCGCTTTACACAAGTGTCTACTGAGGAAGATGCATGGAAGCAACTGGGAAATACAATGTTCGACTTGGTTATCTGTATGCCCGGATCGGACAATAGTGATACGTTCGACATTGCTCGTCAGATAAAGGAAAAATATCCTCATATACCATTAGTTGTTCTGACACCTTTCTCTCATGGTATTAAAGAACGAATGGAGCATGAAGACCTGAGTATTTTCGAGTACGTGTTCTGCTGGTTGGGAAATACAGATTTGCTGGTATCTATCATAAAGTTGATAGAAGACAAGATGAATCTGGAACACGATATAAAAGAGGTTGGTGTACAGATGATATTACTTGTAGAAGATTCCATCCGTTTTTATTCGTCTGTACTACCTAATCTGTATAAGTTCGTGCTTCGCCAAAGTCAGGAGTTTGCCACCGAAGCATTGAATGAGCACCAGCGTACGTTGCGTATGCGCGGGCGTCCTAAAATAGTACTGGCCCGCTCTTACGAAGAGGCGATGGACTTATACAATAAATACCAGAATAATACGTTGGGTATCATATCGGATGCCCGTTATCCGCGTGAGGGTAAAATTGATCCGCATGCAGGTATTCGTTTTCTTACCGAAGTTAGAAGTCGTGATCCATTTATTCCATTGATTCTTCAATCGGCAGAAGTCAGCAACAAAGAGTTTGCCCTTAGTTGCGGTGCTCAGTTTATCGATAAGAACTCGAAGAAAATGAATATCGACCTGCGCGAAGCTGTTTCCGAAAATTTTGGTTTTGGTGATTTCATTTTCCGCAATCCGAATACGATGGAGGAAGTGGTACGTGTGCATAATTTGAAGGAACTTCAAAATGCCATTTTCTCTATACCGGCCGAATCATTCCTTTATCACATCAGTCGTAATCATATATCGCGTTGGTTATATTCGCGCGCCATATTCCCCGTTGCAGAGTTCTTGAAACAAATAACCTGGGAGTCTTTGCAAGACATCGATGCTCATCGCCAGATTATATTCGAAGCGATTGTGAAGTACCGCAAAATGAAAAATCAGGGAGTTGTAGCTGTTTTCCAGCGTGACCGTTTTGACCGTTATTCTAACTTTGCCCGTATCGGTGACGGTTCGCTGGGAGGAAAGGGACGAGGACTTGCCTTTATTGATAATATGGTAAAGAGGCATGCCGAATTCGAAGAGTTTGAAAATGCTTCAGTTGTGATTCCTAAGACGGTGGTACTTTGTACAGATATATTCGATGAATTCATGGATATGAACCAGCTGTATCAGGTGGCACTGAGTGATGCTGATGATGAAACCATATTACGTGCTTTTTTAAGAGCCAAGTTGCCCGACAGACTGGTTGAAGACTTTTTCGCCTTCTTCGATGTTGTGAAGTCACCTATTGCTATCCGTTCGTCTAGCTTGCTGGAGGATTCTCATTATCAGCCATTTGCTGGAATCTATTCTACTTATATGATTCCTTACCTTACAGATAAATATGAGATGCTGCGCATGCTGAGTGATGCGATAAAAGGCGTTTATGCATCGGTTTATTACAAAGACAGTAAGGCATATATGCAAGCTACCAGCAACGTTATCGATCAGGAAAAGATGGCTGTTATTTTACAGGAAGTGGTAGGTACTCAATACGGTGACCGTTTTTATCCTTCTATTTCAGGAGTAGCACGTTCTATCAATTATTATCCGATTAACGATGAACTGGCAGAAGAGGGAACTGTAAGTCTTGCTTTGGGATTAGGAAAATATATTGTCGATGGAGGACTTACGTTGAGAGTTTGTCCTTACCATCCCGATAAAGTGCTCCAGACAAGTGAGATGGAAATGGCTTTGCGCGAAACTCAGACGCGTTTTTATGCCCTCGACTTAAAAAATATGGGGCAAAACTTTTCACTCGATGATGGTTTTAACCTGTTAAAGCTTCCTGTGAAGGAAGCCGAAAACGATGGCTCTTTGAATTATATTGCTTCAACATACGATCCGTATGATATGGTAATACGCGATGGAATCTATCCGGGTGGACGTAAAGTGATAACTTTTGCCAATATTCTTCAGCACGATGTCTTTCCATTGGCACGTATTCTTCAATTAGTTCAAAAATATGGACAGGGAGAAATGCGTCGTCCCGTAGAGATTGAGTTTGCCGTAAATCTGAATGCTGCAGAGAAGAAAGGAGTATTCTATTTGTTACAGATACGTCCGATGGTAGATATGAAAGCCGATTTGAATGAAGATTTGGATGCTATCCCCGAAGAGCAGCTCCTGCTGAAGAGTGTAAATTCTCTCGGACAAGGTATTATGGACGATATTCAAGACGTAATATATGTAAAGACCGAAGGGTATTCCGCTTCCAATAATCAGCTGATTGCCTATGATATAGAGAAACTTAACAAACGTTTCCTGGATGAAGGAAAGCATTATATTCTTATTGGTCCGGGACGCTGGGGAAGCAGTGATACATGGCTGGGGATTCCGGTAAAATGGCCTAATATATCGGCTGCACGTGTCATTGTAGAGGCTGGACTCACCAATTATCGTGTCGATCCGAGTCAGGGAACTCATTTTTTCCAGAATCTGACATCCTTCGGCGTTGGTTATTTTACGATAAATGCATATATGAACGACGGACTGTATAATCAGGAATTGCTGAACAGTATGCCGGCTGTGGAAGAAACCAAGTATTTACGCTGGGTACATTTCGATAAGCCGCTTGCTGTCAAGATGAATGGTAAGAAGAAGATAGGAGTGGTTAGTTTTGACTGATTGGATAAATATAAGACAGGTGGGGCAACTTCAGTATAATTGCTCCACCTGTCTTTTTATAGCTTTTTTATCCGTTATTCCGGTAATCCAGCGGGCTCATCCCCACATATCTTTTAAAATATTTTCCGAAAAAGGACATGTTAGCAAAGTTGAGCGAGTCTGAGATCTCCTGAATCGAAAGATTTGTTGATTTTAGTTGCGACTTTGCATCCATGATAACCATGCGCGAAATAATTTCCATGCAGGTATTTCCCGTTGCCTGTTTTACCGTAGTGCAGAGGTGTGTTTGAGTTATTCCTAACTTTTCGGCATACCATGCTACATTACGTGTTTTATTGTAATTCTGCATGACCAGCTGAGTGAAGTTTTTGCATAACATTTCGCTCTTCGACAAATTACTTTTGTTTTCATTTGCCCGGTTGCTGTACATGGCTGCTATACCTATATGTATATTATTATAGAGGTGTGGAGTTATGAACTTTCGGGTGTTCTCGTTAAAGAATTCATACAGCTTTATCAAAAAACAGAGATAATCTTTCAACAGTGCAGCACCTTCCTGACGGAGGGTAATGAGCGGGCGTCCTAAAGTGATGTATAAAGTATTCATTGTAGAACGGTTTAAGTTAGCCTGTTCTACATATTTCGATGAAAACCCTCCGAAGTATAATTCCATTTCTCCTTTTACACTATGTATCTGAAGAATTGTTCCGGGCATGATTGTCACAAAATCGTTGGCGCGTACAGTTATTCGGTTCAGGTTAACCGATGCTTCTACTTCACCGCTCATACACAGAACGAAAATTTCCGATTTTATTCGGCATGGGAAATTGGTGTATAAGCTTAGTAGCTCTTTACTGATACCTGTCCCTACAATCCATTCTTCCGGTAAATCTATTTTGGGTAATTCTTTTTCCATCGTTTAAAACTTTCTGCAAAGTTATATGTTTTTTGAAATATAGACTATTCACTGATTAGTTAAATAACCTAATATAGTTTATAAATTAGTACGTTATATATTCACTTTTAATCTCATATTAAAAAATAGAACAAAAATAATAAGATTAGACCTTGCCAGTTCTTCTAAAAGGTTGTTACTTTGCACCGACTAATAAAAATAAAAATTTAAGGTATCAAATGAAAAAGAATTTGTTTTTTTACTTGTTTGCTGTATTGTGTACAGTGAGCTTGTTCACTTCTTGTAGTGACGATGATGAACCAACAGTAACTGTCCCTGGTAATGTTGATGTAGCAGGTGACTATACAGGTACATTGGATGTTAAATTAGTATCGGCAGGTATTGAAACACCGGCTGGCACTGTTCCTTCACAGTTGGTTTCTGTTATTAAGTCAGGAGAAAATACCGTAGATCTGAAAATAACTAATTTTTCTTTCAGTGGTATGCCGCTGGGTGATGTTGAGTTAAATGGTTGTCAGCTAACTGATGGTGGTAATGGCAAATATACTTTCACTGCAACAGAATCTTCTATGGAATTAGCCGGTGTGCTGGTTGCTGATGTGAAGGCAAATGGAACTTTTGCAAACGAAACTCTTGCTATTGATTTGGATATAAATAATATAAAACTTGGTGGCAATGCTGTTCCTTATACAGTAAAAGCTGTTTATGAGGGTACTAAACTGTCTGGTTCTGAAAGCGGTGAAGCTAAGATCCTTTCTTTTGTTTTCGACAAAGAAGTTGCAGCTGTAGATTCATTGGTTGTTGGTGATGTGGTTATCAACGAAGAATCTAAGACTATTACTTTCATGGTTGCTGATACTGCAAAAGCTGAATATCTTACAGCTTTAGTTCCGACTATTGAAGTTTCTGATGGGGCAACTGTCACTCCTGCAAGTGGTGTAGCACAGGATTTCTCAAATGGTAAGACTGTAACTTATACAGTTACTGCCGCTGGTGGTAATGTGGCTGAATATAAGGCTTCTATTGTTGGAAAAACTGCATTCTATGATTTTGAAAATTGGAAAACAGTTGAGGTTAAAAGTGAGTTTGATGGTTCTGTTCAATGGACATATCAACTTCCTGTTGCTGGTGCATGGTCGGGGGCAGATGCCGCATTACAGTTGATACCTGTAATGGTTCCAACTTTTGATGCTACTCAAAGAAGCCTATTGCCGACTGATGAAGCTTATTCTGGTAGCAAAGCTGCAAAAGTGGTAACATTGGATACCGAAGGTGCTCCGAGCTTTATGCCTGGAGTTTTTCCTAGTGTTCCTAAAGTTACGTCAGGTTCTTTATTCTTAGGGGATTTTGAAGTTGATGCTCAAAAAACATTACGTAGTACACGTTTTGGTGTGCCATATAGTGCTAAACCTATAGTTGTTCGTGGCTATTATAAATATATTCCGGGCGAAGTATATTATCGTTGTGATGATCCGGAGAAATCGAATGAGGCTGTAAAAGATGCTTCATTGAAAGATGAATGTGCCATAAGTGCTGTTTTGTATGAAGTTTCTTCTTATGAAACAACAGAGGATCATGATAAAGATGAACGTTTGGACGGTACAAATATATATACATCTGATAAGATTGTTGCTATGGATGTATTGGAAAGTGGTGCAACAGACGGATATGTTTCATTTGAATTAAATTTGGAATACAAGCAAGAATTTGATGCAACAAAACTGTATCGTTTTGCTATTATATGTTCGTCAAGTAAAAATGGTACAACTTTCTCTGGAGCTCCAGGTAGTACATTATATGTAGACGATATTGAGGTTATAGCAGAGTAATTAATCAAAATTAATAAGAGAAGAGGTGGTGAAGTATTATTACTTTACCACCTCTTTTTATTTGTACAAATTATAAAAAAACATGCTGATGTTTTATCCAATTCTTGGGCAAGTTTTCTTGAATTTATGCTCATGTTTTTTTAGTATGCAGTGATTCCTAAAATATAGATATCTGATATGAACTAAAAAGGCTCTATCAATCGTATTTGGGAGAATGACAGAGCCTTTTCTGTAGTAAGTAAAGTGGTTGATTCTTAATGTAATAAACTCTTTTGGGAAGAGCCTGATCTTTGGTTTGCCCTCACGTTTTCTTCAATAGCTGAAAATTTGATGAAAGGCTTGAAAAATATGTATTTCCATTATGCGAGGTTAAAACTCGTAGCCAAATCCGAAATTCAGATAAATGGGGTACATGGCAAAAGAAATAGTATTGAAGTCTTTCTTGAATATGTCATTGAGTCCCCATGTCAAATCGGCGTGTACAGTGAGGTGTTTGTAAGCTTTCCAGCTTCCTCCAGCCTGAATACCCCATTGGAAACGACGTAATTCATCAGAAAAGTCATATGCAGCTGAGTTGTCACCTTCAAAATCAATGCGGCTTCCCGTTGCATCGGGAGTGCGCAAATGTCCTTCATAAACTTCTCCTGAAAAATCTCCATCCATCATGTATGAGAAATAAGGACCGGCTACAACTTTCCAGCGGTTATTGATTTTATAGTTTGCCAACAATGGAATAGTGATATACGACATCTTGACTTTGGTTTTGACACCTCCGGTCCAAAGGCCTTCTACTTTTCCGCCTACCTCGTTGAAGATAGCCATTCCGTAATTTTTTACTGTAGCACGTGTGGTCATGTCTTTGCTGTCAAGTCTTACTCCAAGACTTATTCCCCATTTCTGGGCAGCATCAATCCATTTTGTTGCGTTTCCTTCAATTGTTATGGCAAGTCCCGGTGAGTAACTGTCCAAGCTTCTGATCTCTTTTGGAAGAGGAAGCGGTGAAGTTCCTCCGATATTTACTCCTGCCTTGAATTCGTAATCTAGTCCATGTAGGGATGACCATAGTAAACCTTTATGTTCGGTAGACTGTGCATGTAATAAATTTGCTCCTGCGGTAAGTGCCGCAGCTAATATAAATATATATTTTTTCATATTCTTGTTTCGAATATCTAGATGATTGAATTGTATTATTCACAAGTTATTTCTACTTCGTCAATGCAAAGCTCACTTCCTATAGCCCCTTCGAAATAGGCTCCCTGAATGCTGGAAGAGAAGACAATGGCAAGTTTATATTTACCAGCTTTCAGATTATCTTCATTAATGGTTTTACCATTTTGGAGCTTGAAGTCCAGATCAAATCTGGTCCACTGGTCGGTTGCTTCTGTTTTGTCTATACGTGCCATTGAAACAATGTTCTTTGCTTTCTCGTTGCCTTCAGTAAATAAGTCACCATCCAGTGAGAAGTCACTGTTGGGTGCTTCATAAAGCACGGCATAGATATCACCGGTATCGGTTTTTCCTGAAATGACATTTCCGTTCTGGTCTGTCAATGTTGCTCCCGGTTTATATTTGTAGTATCCTGACATTTTCAGAGGTTTCCGTGTGAAAGGGAAGCCGAACTGAGTTGCTTGTCGTGGAGCAATGATAGCATAAGTCATATTGAAAGAGCCGATAAAGAGATTTCCGGCTGCAATCGGCATTTTAGGATTGGTATTCATACCGAAGGTTCCTGTTGACTGAGTAACTAGTTTTACACATTTGCCTTCTACTCCTCCGTCAGCCTGTGATGTCGGATATTGTATGGCATTGGTTGCCATGCCGCATAAATTATATCCCTGATTACCACTTGCCCATTGCATGATACCATTCACATCAGTCAGGTATAATACATGATATGGATTGATTTCTCTTAAGTTTTCGAATGAATATTTTAAAGGCAGCTCTATTGTATATAGATTAACTGTGTAAGTTGCCTTGTTACTTCCATCTTCGGATGTGACAGTGAAGGTACGCTCTTTTTCAGTGCTGAAATCGTAGTAAGGTGGATTGTCCTTGCTTTGAGATTGGTCTGGACTGATGGTAGCCCCATCAGGGAGAGTAAAATTCAATTCCTGAGCTGCTACATTAGAGCCTTCAAAAACGAAGATATCGATTTCTCTGCTTATTTCATTGATGTTTATTAATTGGATATTTGCTCCGCTGCATCCGTCTATTGCCGCTTCTACATTTAATGCTTCATCCTGAATGCAGGATATTGTGGATAAGGATAAGGTGATTCCGATTAAAATGTTTTTAAAATTCATGTTTCTTTTTAATTATCGTTGACGTGGCAAATATACAACAAAAAAAGCAGGCTGGAAGCTAATTCCATTTAATTTTTATACTGTATTTATGAAAAATAGACTAAAACAATATTAGTAAAATATATGAGTTTCGATACTTTATGATATGGTATAAGTATGGAAAGATAAAAAATAGAACAAAAATAAAAAAAACAGACCTTTTCGGTGAAGTGAAAACTCTGTTACTTTGCATCCTGAAAAAATTAAAATTATAGTTGGATGAAAATGAAAAACTGTTTGAGTGTTCTTTTTTCATTGATGCTTCTGTTTGGCTTAGGAAGTTGCTCTAGTGAAGAAGGAAAAGAGAGTGTTACAGGACAAGGACGTATTATGGTCGATTTGTCGACCGACTTGTCTTACAGCCGTTCGGTAGACGAAAGTGCTTACCGTAACGTAAACAATTATAAGGTATCTCTATATAAAGGAGAAGAACCTGTTTACACGGATAAACTTTATGGCGATCTGGAATTGGAACAGAGTGTAGACTTTGGAGTTCCTTATACGCTTACTGCTTATTATGGAGAGGATGTTGCTGCTGGTTACGACAAACTGTACGTAAAGGGTAGTCAGACATTTACGGTATCTCAAGGTGATAAAAAAACTGTTTCTATTCTTTGTAAACCTGCCAATGCCAGAATTACTTTGGTTTATAAAGGAAATGATGATAACGATGCATTCGAAGATTACTTCCAGGATTGTACCGTTACTGTAAAGACTGACTATATGGATGAGGCTTGGACTATGAATAAGTCGAATGAAGGTCAACAGCTTTATCTGAAAACCGGTGATGAAGGTACAAATGCTACTTTGTCCTTCTCCTTAATCGATAAAAACGGTGAACCTGTATCTGTTGATGGTTTCGATACTTCTAAGGTAATCGATTTGAAACCTTGCTATTCTTATACTTTGACTATCAAGCCGAATCAAACAGATATTCCAGGAGGTAAAGTAGGCTTGACTATTACTGTTGATGATGGTGTAACAGAAGAAGATGTTACTGTTAATATCCCGGGTGATTACATTCCAAATTAAGATAAAATACGAATAAAATGAAAAAATATAAGAGTTTAATATGGCTTTTAGGCCTTATTGTAGGTTTGTCATCTTGCGAAATGCGTGATGAACTTTTGGGTAAAGGAGGAGCCGGAGAAAATGCCGGTACATTGGAACTCGATTTGGCTTCTATATATAATGGAGTTACGTTAAGCCGTGCAAACGAGACTGTTGATGGTGGAACTACAACCGGAAGCTTTAATGAAGAAGATGTAAATGTAGACAACTATACATTGATTGTAACAAATACTGAAACTCAGGAAGAAGCAGCCAGAGGTAAAGTCAGTGAATTGAAGAACGAAAACGGTAAGGTAGTTCTTCCTTTGGGTGAAGGAAGCTATGCTGTAACTGCTTACAATTACGAAGGTGAAAATGTAACAGTTTCCGAGCGTCCTTATTTTAAAGGGGAACAGACTTTCTCTGTAAAGAAGGGTATTGCTACAAATGTTGATCTGACTTGTAAGTTGGCATGTATTGAAGTATCAATAGGTTTGACAAGCTCGTTTGAAGAAGCTTTTAAAGACGATTATTCTGTTGTGGTAGACAATGGAGATGGAGCTAGTCAGGTATTCAATAAAAATTCTATTGGAAAAAAATATTATTACCAGACACCTGACCATCAGAGCTGCCTGAACGCTTCTATTAAGGCAACTTCTGTAGAAGGTAATTTTGTTGAACTGAAAGCAACCATTCAGAAGCCTGCCGATGCAGAAGGTGGTGAGTCTGATTTGGAAGGAGGAGATTCTTTTGAAATTAAACTGACTGAAGAAGGTTCTACAGAGTCCTCTGTTTCAATTGGTATTACAGTTGATTTGACATTTACTGAAGTGGGTGAAACTATCGAAATCCCTGTAGGTAATATTATTTATGACGGTCCGGAAAACCCAGGTGAAGGTGGTGGTGAAGATCCGGAAGCTTCTATCACATTCGAAGGATTGCCTGCTACTTATACTTGTACATATGGTGATTCTGATATTGCAGGTTTACAGGATGTTCACATCTTAGCTCCTAATGGTATTAAAAATCTGAACGTTACTATTTCGGGTGAGATTGCCTCATTATTATTTGTGGTAGGTTTGCCTGAAACATTCGATATCTGTAATCTAACTGATGATATTAAACCTACACTGATTAATACGTTGGCACTTATTACAGAAGATGAATATAATCAGTTGCATACGGGAACTTGTACAGATTTTACGTTTAGACTGGGAAATTTATTAGTGCTTGTTCCAGGTGTTGTTCAATCTGGAGAGAGTGTATTTAACTTGGCTGTTTCGGATGGTGTTAGCACTAAAGACGGAGATATTACAGTTATTGTAAATCCAAAGGAAGGAGAGTAAGAGTTTATGAAATTAACAAATATAATGATAGGATTATTTCTGGGTGTAGGACTGATTTCTTCCTGCCAGTCAGAAATAGATGAAGCCAAAGGATATGGTTATCTCCAACTTTCTTCCGTTGATGTTAATAAGAGTGTGACTACTCGTGCTGACATTACAAGTTCGGAAGCAATAGCTGTAGATATATTGAATGCTTCGAATGCTGTGGTTAAACATGCTGACGACTGGAAAAGTCTGGATGATGTTCTATTGCCGGTAGCAACTTACACAATTAAGGCTTATTCGGCAGATAAAAACATGGAAACTCAGGGATTTGATGCACTTCCTTATTATGAAGGACAGAGCAGTGTAGCAATTGAGGCAAACAAAGCAAAAACTGTTGAAATCACTTGTAAACTGGCACAGACAATGGTTTCTGTAAGTTGCTCAGAAAGTTTTAAGTCTACTTTTTCTGATTATACTTGTTATATAGAAGGAGCCGATGCGCTAAGTATTCCTTTTGTTAAGGATGAGTCTCGTACTGCTTATGTAAAGGCCGGTCAGTCTTTGACCGTAAAAGTGGATTTTGGCAATGGAAAGACTTTTTCTCAGGAAATTGTTTCAAAGTCTAAAGCTGCATATCACTATAAAGTAACATTGGATATTACTGATAGCAATGCCGGAATTGACATCTCTGTAGACCAGACTATTCACCAGTATGATGTTACAGTAAAAGTACCTACTAAGCAGGAAAGTGCTGATATGGTAACCAGTGATATCAGAAACGATGCTTCTAAAGTTTGGGGACAGTTTGCTTATCTGTCGGGTGCTTGCAACCTGGAAGAAATTACCTCTCCGGTACAATTCCGTTACAAGAAGAAAGCCGATTCCGAATGGACTACAGTAGAAGCTGTTCAGGAAGAAAGTAGCAAGAACTATTCTGCAAAAGTTGCTCCGCTGGATTTCGGTACTCAGTACGAATATTACATCTTGTGTGGAGATAAAGCAGGTGAAACTTGTACGTTTACTACAGAATCGTATGTGGAAATTCCGAATTTAAACTTCGATACATGGAGTCAGAATGGAAAGAACTGGTATCCGAATGCTGATGCTTCTAATAGCTATTGGGCTACAGGTAACGAAGGAGTAACTACTTTGGGTAATTCTAATAGTGTGCCGGTAGAAGGTAGCGACGCTCGTAATGGTAAGGCTGGAAAGCTCGAAACCGTAACTGTTGCTTTGGTTGGATATGCAGCAGGTAACTTACTGATTGGTAACTATTCTACAAATCTTAATAATATGGCAGCTAGCGTACAGTTCGGACGTTCTTATAACGGTGCTCGTCCTGTTAAACTGTCTGGATATTATAAATATACTCCGGGTACTTCGATGAATAAGAATGGAAAGATTCCTTCTGATCGTACATTGACAGTTGATGAATGCGATATTTATATCAAGCTTTGGTCTGGAGATGCGGTTATTGCTGAATCACATTTTGTGACTAACCAGACTGTTTCTGATTATACTCATTTTGAACTTCCTGTAGAGTATACAGATATGACCAAGCGTCCGGATAAAATTACAATCGTGGCTACATCAAGTCGTTATGGTGGTGAGTTTGAAGGCTCAGGTATGTTGAATACAAAGGTGGTCGGACAGGTCGCTGCCGGCAGTACCCTTTGGGTAGATGATTTTGAATTGTCATACTATTAATATTTACATGAAGAAATATTTGATTCTATTATTAACCTTTTTGTGCGTGACTTCGGTTTACGCACGAAAAGGTTATGATCGTAATATAAAGCCCTCCTTATTTGTTCCGAAAGGATCGTGGATGGGAGGTGTCACATTCTCTTATACAGAATTGACAGGTGATAATTATAAGTTTCTGATATTGGATGATGTAAACGGTGAAGGGTATACCTTTAAGGTAAGTCCATATGCCGGATATTTTTTCCGTGATAATATGGCTGCCGGTGTGCGTCTGAACTATAATCGTACGTATGCAGATGTTGGTAATATCAATCTCGATTTGGGAGATGATTTGACTTTTGATATCAGTGACTATAAATATCTGGAGCATGAGTACACTGCTGCCGGATTTTTGCGTACTTATATGGGACTTGGCAACAGTAAAGTCTTCGGTTTCTTTAATGAACTTCGTTTGACATATGGATACGGGCAGGGAAAAACGTTGTCCGGGTCGGATGAGAAAGCTACGGGTACTTATCAGACCTCTCATCGTTTACAGATTGGAACTGCTCCCGGTCTGACAGCTTTTGTAACAAATAATATGGCCGTAGAAGTATCTATTAATGTTGTCGGTTTGGATTTTAAATGGATTGAACAGACAACTAATCAGGTAGAACATGGTTCGTACCGTCAGAGCTCGGCTGATTTTAAGATTAATATATTTTCGATAAATATAGGTATCTGTACCTATTTTTAAACTGATGGATTATGATAATGAAGGCTTTGAAATATAGCTTTGCTTTTCTTTTATTGCTGAACATGTCTTCGTGTATAGAAAATGATATTCCTTACCCTTATATTGAGGGAGTAATTCAGGAATTTCAGGTGGAAGGAATGCAAGGGGAGGCTGTGTTCAATAATCAGGCTCGTACTATTGAGCTTACTATAGGGGAGGATGCTTTTATTGACAGTTTACCTGTTACGAAACTGATTGCCAATACGGAAGCTTCAATCTATCCGGATGTTGCAGCATGTATTAAACCGAATGGTTTTCCTAATTTCAGTTTTAGTTCGCTGTCAGAACTTCCTGCTAATGCCAATACGGCTATTGATTTTACGAATCCAGTTAGAATCTTGTTGAAAACTTATCAGGATTATCAGTGGAGGGTGACTGTAAAGCAAGAAATTGAACGTGTGATTGAGGTGGAGAATCAGTCGGGTACTGCTCCTTCATTGGACTTATATAATCATGTTGCTATTATTTATGTCACGGAAGATGCTGATTACCGGAATATCAAGATTAAAAAATTAAATCTGGAGGGCTCAAAAACAGTATTAGATCCAGATCCGGCAACAGTAACGGATTTTACTCGTCCACGTGTGTTTAAGGCTTACCGTAATGGCAGATATATATGCGACTGGACGGTGGATGTACAGAAATCATCGGTAGCTGCTTCTGTAGAAAAAGTAAATGCATGGGCTACTAAGGCTTATATCAGTGGAAGTTTTCGTGCTGGAACTGATATTTCTGTGGAATATCGTGTGAAAGGTAATGAGGAATGGACGAAACTGGATAATTCGGCTATTACTGAAACTGGAAGCACTTCTTATTCTGCTGAACTTACGGGGTTGCAGAGTGGTACGGATTATGAAGTACGGGCACTGGCCGGAGGTAGTGAAGGCGATGTATATTCTTTCCAGACAGAAACAATTGTTACGCTTCCTAATATGAATTTTGATACATGGACCCAAGATGGAAAAACATGGTATCCGAACCCTGTTGCCGATAATCTGGATGATCCGCAGGCTTATTGGGCTACAGGTAATGAGGGAGTGACTATTTATAAGGAATCGAGTACCGTACCTGTTACAGGTAGTGATGCTTATAAAGGAAAGGCTGCCAAAATGTATACGTACGGAGATATTTTATTGGTTGGTGCTGCTGCCGGTAATTTGTTTATCGGGACTTATAAAACGAATGTAGGAAAACCTGAGTCGAGTCCGTCGTTTGGACGTGCTTATTCTGGAGCCCGTCCTACAAAACTGAGTGGGTATTATAAATATAAATCAATGCCTATTACATACGCTGGTACTGTTCCCGGAAATCTGAAAACAGATCAATGCCATATTTATTTAAGATTATGGAATGATGCCGGACAGGAAATAGCTTATGGTGAGTTTATTGGTACAGAGACTGTTACTGAATATACGAAATTTGAGTTTGATATTAAGTATAGTAATACTGAATCGAAACCTGCGAAAATCGCGATTGTTGCTACTTCCAGTAAGTATGGCGGTGATTTTGATGAGAATGGAAAGAAAGTAATCGGACAGGTTGGCGACGGCAGTACGTTGTGGGTAGATGAATTTGAATTAGGTTATGAATAAATTGGTTATTGAATATATGAAGTGGATAGGAGGCTTGTGCTCGCTGCTGCTATGTATGCTACTGGGAGGGTGTCAGGAGAATGAGGAAACTGATTTATCTGGCAAAACGGGATTGCTTGTTACCTTGACTGATGAGGATAATAAAGCATATTCACGTAAAGCTCCTTCTGAGTTGGAAGATCCGCTGACAGAAATGTTTCAGTTGAAGATTCTATATAGTGGTACCGATAAATCTGCCTATAAGGGAGCTTGTAAGGAATATGTTTTATTACAGGAAGGCCTGTACGATTTGACTGCTACGTATGGTGATAATCCCGTGATTGCATTGGATGCTCCCTATTATGTAGGAAGTTTGAATGCACAGGAAGTGATAAAAGGAGAAATGACTTCAGCTTCTATATCTTGCTCTGTGGCCAATTCTCTGTTGTCTGTCATTTATAACAGAGAGAGTCTGAACAAGATGTACGAATCCTATTTCGTAACAGTATCTGTAGGCAGTGAGTCTGTCGATCTGGATGCTGATTCAGGAAAGAGTGCTTATTTTCGTGCAGGTTCGTCAGTGAAGCTGGTTTTCCATGGCCGTTTATCTGGTACGGGAAAAGAGGTCGTATATGATATTCCGGATCAGGAGCAGTTTGCAAATATTGCAGTAAAGACTCATGTAAAGGTTACATTAGGTTTGGATGATTCAGAAATTTCATCGGGAGTAGGTATTTCTATTGAGAAACTTGAAACGGAAACGGTTTCTATTGCTGAAACGATACCTTCAGAGTTTATGCCTAAGCCGAAATTGGAATCGGATGATTTTCTGAATAACGAGCTTTCGTTCGCTGAAACAGAAAAAAAATCAGCAACTATTCGTCTGAAACTTTCATCTGCCTTGCAGGAGTTGAAGTTGAAATTTAATTCGGCAGATACTAAGTTTGCTGGATTGGAACAAGGAAAAGAATATTTGTTGTCTAGTGCTGAAGATAAGTCTGCGATTGAAAATGCATTAGGTATTTCCTTACCGGAAGTTGGAGCAACGGAGGCTGTTTTGGATTTTACTTCTTTATTACCACTGCTGATGACGGATAAGGGAGCAACTGTTACATCAACAATAGAAGTGGATGTGAAGGCCAATAACCGCTGGGCTAGTGAAGATGCAACAGTTAATCGGGTTTATACACTTAAGTGTAATAAGCCGGAGTTCTCTATCGTAACTAATCCGGGAAACTTTTGGTGTAAGGAATTTAGTGTAGACAGCTGTGATATAAAGACTGGAGATATCGAAACGATTTCACAGAAAATTCAATATCAATACCGTAAGAAAGGCGACGAGCAATGGATTGATTGTGACCGTTTGGTACAGTTTGACGACTATCCTGTGGATAAGCAATATCAGATACGTGCTGTTTATCGTGAGGGTATCGAAACAGAACCAGTGGATGTGATGCTGGAAACTCCGCAGCAGTTACCGAATTCGGATATGGAAGAATGGTATATTGAGGAAAAGAAAAAATCGGGTACATGGCCCTTTAAGGATAAAACTTATTACACTTTCCATCCTTATGCAGAAGGTAATGCCAGCTCGTCTTGGTGGGCAACAAACAACGATAAAGCTCAAGGAGGAACTTATGCTTTGGGTATTTGGTATGAAGGTTGCTTTGCATCCTGTGTCAGTTATACAGAAGATGCTCATGGAGGCACAAAAGCTGCGTTGATGTATCTTTCGGGATGTGGTGATGGCTATGCCAATACTGCGGGTACTTATGTCGGTGGTGCTATGGTAGGTAGCTTGTTTATTGGAACTTATGACTCTGGTATTACACAAGGGCATGATTTTGATTCTCGTCCAACTTCGATGTCTTTTTGGTATAAATATAAGCCCTATAATTCTGATGCTTTCAAGGTTGTTGTGTCTTTAAAGAATGGAGATCGGGAAATTGCAACTGGAACGTATGAACCTGCTGCCTCTTCGGAAGAAGATGGTGAATATGGACACGCCACAGTTGATTTTAATTATACTGAACCTTTTGAGAAAGCAACTTCTATATGTGTACAGTTTTTGGCCTCGAATAAAACTTCACTTTCTCGGAGTGATTTTGATTTAGGAACAACTATAACTTATCCAGTGATTGGCGATTGGACTGTGCATATGGGAAGTATTTTGAAAATAGATGATATTTCCTTGGCATTTGATAAATAAAAGATGAAGTCATGAAACGAAATATACTTTATATATTGTGTGGAATCTTTTTGCTGATTGGTTGTCAGCAAAAAGAAGTTCTATCTGGGTCAGGTTATATGTCTGTTTCTGGTATAGAAGTTCAATCGCAAACTGTGGCAGAAGTCGCTTCGCGTTCAACTGATGATATAGTCTGGACTGTTGAATTGTGGAAGGGGAGTGAGATGCTTCGCACACTTTCTACTGAAGAAATGCAGAATAAAATCAAATTGGATGCTGCTGATGACTATATGCTGAAAGTGTATAGTCCGAATTATGGAGTGGAAAAAGACTGGACTAATGAAGAGAAAGGTGAGCCTGTTTATTATACGGAAGTTCCTTTTGTCGTAAAACAGGGAGAAACTACTGGATTGAAAGTTCAGGTTCCTACGATTACATTTGCTGTAAGCCTAAATCTGTCGGAGGTGATCGGGGATTGGTTACAAGAATATGATTTTACAGTGACTGCTGGAGATAGAACTGTAGCTTTAGACAATGGAGATATTGCTTATTTTCCCTATTCTGAAGGTGTTTCTTTCAGTTATCAGTTGACTTTGACAAACTCTGATTCAGAAACGAATACATTAAATGGTGATTGGGGAAAAGATGAAGGAGAAGTCATAAACACAAATACGATATATACTGTTGTTTACAACTGGGATACTCATTCTTTGTCTTTGAAAGAGTAAAGGATTGATAACATTCACAAAATCCTTCTTGTTCTTCATGAATAAAGGAGGATTTTTTTGTTGTTGTGAACAGTATTTACTGATATAAAAAACGGGTGGAACGTTATTCACATTCCACCCGCTTCTGTTTTTATGTTAGGGATAATCTGTTTATACAATACCCTGAGCCATCATAGCTTTGGCAACTTTCATGAAGCCGGCAACGTTTGCACCTTTCACGTAGTTGATATAACCGTCTGGTTCTGTACCATACTGTACACAAGCTTCGTGAATGTTTTTCATGATGCTTTTCAGTTTTTCGTCTACTTCTTCCTGACTCCAGCTCAGTTTGATAGAATTCTGAGTCATTTCCAAACCAGAAACAGAAACACCGCCAGCATTAGCTGCTTTACCCGGAGCATAAAGAATTTTAGCTTCCTGGAATACACGGATAGCTTCTGGAGTAGAAGGCATGTTTGCTCCTTCCGAAACAGCGATTACACCGTTTGCAATCAATGCTTTTGCATCGTCGCCATTGATTTCATTCTGAGTTGCAGAAGGAAGAGCGATATCTGCTTTTTCGTTCCATGGACGAGCACCTGCTACATATTTGCAGCCATACTTTTCTGCGTATTCGCGGATACGGCCACGGTACAAGTTCTTCAGTTCCATGATGTAATCCAGCTTTTCACGGTCGATACCGTCCGGATCATAAATATAACCGTCTGAATCAGACATTGTAACAACTTTTGCTCCCAGTTGGATCAGTTTTTCTACTGTGTACTGAGCTACGTTACCTGAACCTGATACAAGACAAGTTTTACCTTTAATATCTATGTTGCGTGTCTTAAGCATTTCCAGCAAGAAATAAATATTTCCGTAACCAGTTGCTTCAGGACGAATCAATGAGCCACCAAATTCACGACCTTTACCTGTCAATACACCAGTAAATTCGTGAGCCAGCTTTTTGTACATACCGAACATGAAACCTACTTCACGACCACCAACACCGATATCTCCGGCTGGAACGTCTGTTTCAGGACCGATATGACGCCATAACTCCAACATAAACGCCTGGCAGAAACGCATTACTTCTGCATTTGACTTACCACGTGGAGAGAAGTCAGAACCACCCTTACCACCACCCATAGGGAGTGTTGTCAGAGAGTTTTTGAATGTCTGCTCGAAAGCAAGGAATTTCAAGATACCTAAGTTTACAGAACTATGGAAACGGATACCGCCTTTGTACGGGCCGATTGCATTGTTGTGCTGAACGCGATAACCCATATTAGTCTGGATATTGCCTTTATCATCCATCCAAGTTACACGGAACTGATAAACTCTATCAGGAATGCACAAGCGTTCAATCAAATTTACTTTGTCGAATTCTGGGTGTTTGTTGTATTCTTCTTCGATAGTGCCTAACACTTCTTCTACTGCCTGGTGATATTCAGGCTCATTAGGAAATCTTCTTTTCAGATCTTCCAATACTTTAGCTGCATTCATAAATTATCTATTTAGTTGTTGGATTATTTGATTTTCTAAATTGATCAATTTTTGATGTGACAAAAATATAGATAAAAATTTATTTGTGCAACATTTGATAAATAAAATCAAAGAAAAAATATCAAAATATTTGATTTTGTGAATTAAATATGTGTAAATGCTTATTATTTATTGTTTTTCATAGACTTAGCGATAGGAATAAATACCAAAGCTCCTGAAATGAGAAGCATTGTGATAAGCGGTCCGTCAATACGTGGAGAAGAAGTCAGGACTACAAAACAAAGAGCTGCCCAAAACAGGGTAAGTATGACACTTTGGGTTTTTGTTAGTGGTTTTCTCATAGCTTTTGTTTATGGATAAAAAAGGAAAAGCTGAAATCAGAAAATGAAGTAATTCTTCTGTGAATTTTAATTCGTCATTTTCCCGATTTCAGCTTTTCCTTTTATAAAGGGTTTAACATTGTTTCTTTTTTTTATCTACTATTGCATCGATGCAGGCAATAGCGGTGATATTCACGATATCACGTACAGAACTTTCTATATCGGTAAAGTGGATAGGTTTGTTCAATCCCATCTGAATCGGACCGATAACCTCTGTCTCACTCATATTTTGTATAAGCTGATAAGTTGCATTTGCCGAACTTAAGTTAGGGAATACAAGCGTATTGACTTCTTTTCCTTTCAGGCGTGTGAAAGGATATTTTTCATCACGCAATGCATTGTTCAAGGCAAATTTTACCTGCATTTCTCCGTCGATAGCAAGTTCCGGATATTCATTGTGCATGTAGTTTATTGCTTCGTGTACTTTTGCCGGACTTCCTTCAGTATCTGAACCGAAGTTAGAGTATGAAAGCATGGCCATAACCGGTTCCTGATTGAAGAAACGTACTGCCTTTACTGACAATTTTGCTATGTCAATGAGTGTATCGGTATCCGGATGACGGTTGATCAATGTATCAGCGATGAAATATGTTCCTTTCTTGGAATTCAGGATGTGCATTGTTCCGAAATGGTTGTATCCCGGCTGTATACCGATAACTTCCTTGGCTACCTTGATAGTATTTGAATATTTGGTGTACAGACCTGTAACAAATGCATCGGCTTCTCCTGTTTCCACCATCATCATACCGAAATAGTTACGTTCGAACATCTTGTCGTTTGCTTCGGCAAAGTTTGCTCCTTCGCGGGCACGTTTTTCACACAGTATGCGTGCGTAACGTTCGCGGCGTTCTGCCTCACGATCGTGACGGAGATTTACGATTTCTATTCCATCCAGATTCAGGTCGAGTTCTTTGGCAAGCTTAGCTATTCTTTCTTCATTACCTAATAGGATTGGGTTACAGATACCTTCGGCCTTGGCTTCTACTGCAGCTTTCAGCATGTTGGGGTGAGTTCCTTCGGCAAATACAACGCGTTGCGGGCAGCGACGTGCTGTTTCATATAACTGGCGAGTCAGTTTGTTTTCCTGGCCCATCAGTTCACGCAGGTGATTCTTGTATGCTTCCCAGTCGGTAATCTGCTTACGTGCGACTCCTGATTCCATTGCAGCCTTAGCCACAGCCATGGAAACTTCTGTTATCAGTCGTGGATCTACTGGCTTCGGTATAAAATATTCAGGACCAAATGTCAGGTTGTTGACATGATATGCTTCATTTACTACATCGGGTACAGGCTTTTTAGCAAGGCCGGCGATAGCTCGTACTGCTGCCAGTTTCATTTCTTCGTTGATAGCAGTAGCACGTGTATCCAATGCTCCACGGAATATATACGGGAATCCGATAACGTTATTAATCTGGTTAGGATAGTCTGAGCGTCCGGTTGACATCAATACGTCAGGGCGTGATGCCATAGCATCTTCGTAAGATATTTCTGGAGTTGGGTTTGCCAAAGCAAAAACAATCGGATGGTCTGCCATGCTTCTTACCATATCTTGAGTAAGCACGTTTCCTTTTGACAGTCCGAGGAAAACATCAGCTCCCTTGATCGCTTCTTCCAATGTATGTACGTCAGTACGATCGGTAGCGAAATATTTCTTTTGTTCGTTCAGGTCGGTACGCTGCTTGGAAATAACCCCTTTACTATCCAGCATGACGATATTTTCCAGACGTGCACCCAGCGATACATACAGCTTGGTACATGATACGGCAGAAGCTCCAGCACCGTTTACAACGATTTTTACATCTTCTATTTTCTTTCCTGCTACTTCCAAAGCATTGATCAGACCGGCACTTGAGATGATTGCTGTTCCGTGCTGGTCATCATGCATGACAGGAATGTCAAGTTCTTCTTTCAGGCGTTGTTCTATCTTAAAGCATTCGGGTGCTTTGATATCTTCCAGGTTAATACCTCCAAATGTAGGGGCGATAGCTTTTACAGCTTCGATAAATTTGTCAGGATCCTTTTCGTTTACTTCTATGTCGAATACATCGATGCCGGCATATATTTTAAACAATAATCCTTTTCCTTCCATTACAGGTTTTCCGCTCATGGCACCTATGTCACCCAATCCTAGAACAGCTGTTCCGTTTGAAATGACAGCAACCAAATTACCTTTAGCAGTATAGTCGTATGCTGTTTCAGGACTTTTCTGGATTTCAAGACATGGTTCTGCAACTCCCGGCGAATATGCTAATGACAAGTCTCTTTGTGTTTGATAAGGTTTGGTCGGAACGACCTCAATTTTACCCGGTTTGCCCTGTGAGTGATAGAGCAAAGCGGCTTCTTTTGTTATTTTGACCATAATTTTATTGGTTTTATGAATTATCAATTAATGTGTAGCGCAAATGTAGGAATAAAATAACAAATGGAAGATTTTTTCTTTTAAAAAACTGTAATTTGTATAATATGCAGAAGTTTCTGTCGATAATATTTGTCAATTAGTCGTTTTAATTTGGCTATATGTAATAACTATTCTAGTTTTATGGTTATTGTTAGTTAAACAGTTGGTTTTGTGAGTGATTTTTTCATTATATTTGCACGGTTAAAAACTAATCGGGTTGAAAAAGTTTTCTATTGAAACGATAAAACGAGGGTAAGAAAAACATTAATTTTTTTATAATATGAATATGAGTGTAAAAAGAAACAGAAGTTTTTTTTCTAGCCGAATTTCCCTTATGGCTTTAGGGTTATCGGTTTTGACTGCCTGTGGTGGGGGCCAAGGCGGCATGAAAATGGGTGACAACGAGTTTGCTGTGCAATCGGTTACAGTAACTTCTAGTAGCCAGACCACTCAGTATCCGGCTACAATCAAAGGTTTGCAGGATATTGAAATTCGTCCTCAGGTGTCAGGATTCATAGTGAAATTATGCGTAGATGAAGGAGCTACAGTTCGTAAAGGTCAGGCTCTATTTCAGATAGACCCAACTCAGTATAAAGCTGCTTACGACCAGGCTAAGGCTGGTGTAGAATCTGCTAAAGCTAATTTAAAGACTGTTACAGAAACAGAAGCAAATAAGAAAATGCTGCATGAACAGAAGATTATCAGCGATTTTGAATATCAGACAGCTGTAAATAATTTGCTGACAGCTAAGGCTAATCTGGCGCAGGCTGAAGCTGCTTATGCTGCTGCAAAACAAAATTTAGGCTTCTGTACAGTTACAAGTCCGTCTGATGGTGTTATCGGAACTTTCCCGTACCGTGTAGGTGCTTTGGTTAGTGCATCGGTAGCTCAACCACTGACAACTGTTTCTCAGATTGGTGATATGTATGTATATTTCTCTATGACAGAAAAACAGTTGTTGGCTTTGACAAAAGCTGGTGGTACATTGAAAGAACAGCTGGAAAAAATGCCGGCAGTAAAACTGCAACTTTCTGATGGTACTATGTATGATGCAGAAGGTAAAATTGATGCTGTAAGTGGAGTTATCGATCAGACTACAGGTTCTGTTAGCATGCGTGCTATTTTCCCGAACAAGCAAAATATTTTACGTAGTGGAGGTATGGCAAATGTTGTATTCCCTTATGCAATGGATAATATTATTTTGATACCTCAGACAGCTACACAGGAAATTCAGGATAAGAAATTCGTTTATGTATTGCAGGCAGACAGTACACTGAAACATACGGAAATACAGGTTTCTAACTTGAACGACGGTAAGAATTATATCGTAACCGGCGGTTTGAAGGAAGGAGATAAGGTAGTAGTGGAAGGTGTTCAAACTTTACAGGATGGACAGAAGATTGTTCCTATTACTGTTGCTCAAAAAGAAGCTAAATATCAGAAAGCCCTCCAGGATCAGCGTGATGGAAATATCCAGACTGCTTTCAATTGATTGTGTGAGGAGAATAATGTATTCGTATAATATTATTAAGGAATAGAATGAAACTAGATAAATTTATTAATCGTCCGGTACTGTCAACGGTAATATCTATCTTGATAGTTATCCTGGGTATAATCGGCCTTGCTACATTGCCGGTAACACAGTATCCGGATATTGCGCCTCCTACCGTATCGGTAAGAGCTACCTATACGGGTGCCAATGCGCAAACTGTATTGAACTCAGTTATTGCACCGCTGGAAGACCAGATCAATGGTGTAGAAAACATGATGTATATTCAGTCTAGTGCGTCAAATAACGGCTCGGCCGATATCAGTATATATTTTAATCAGGGAACAGATCCGGATATGGCTGCGGTTAACGTTCAGAATCGTGTTTCTATGGCGCAGGGTCTGTTGCCTGCCGAAGTAACCAAAGTCGGTGTTACCACCCAGAAACGTCAGAACTCCATGTTGTTGATCTTCTCTCTGTATGATGCTGAAGATAAGTATAACATTGAGTTTATTGAAAACTACGCAAAGATTAACCTGATTCCCGAGATTCAGCGTGTGAAGGGTGTGGGTGATGCCAACGTAATGGGAATGGATTATTCTATGCGTATCTGGCTGAAACCGGATGTCATGGCACAATATAACCTGGTACCGTCTGATATTTCCGGTGTATTGGCAGAACAGAACATCGAAGCCGCACCCGGACAATTCGGTGAACGTGGTAATCAGACGTTCCAATATACCATCCGTTATAAGGGACGTTTGCAGCAGACGGAAGAATTCGAAGACATCGTTATTAAAGCGTTGCCTAATGGAGAAGTTCTCCGTTTGGGAGATGTTGCCCGTATCGAGCTGGGACGTTTGGCCTATACCTTTAATAATACAGTAAACGGTCATAAGGCTGTAACCTGTATCGTATTCCAGATGGCAGGAACCAATGCAACTGAAACAATCAATAATTTGCTTGATGTTATCAGCAAGGCAGAAGAAAGCTTGCCGGCAGGTTTGAAGATTAACGTTGCACAAAATGCAAATGACTTCTTGTATGCATCTATCCATGAAGTTATCAAAACTTTGATCGAAGCATTTATCCTTGTGTTTATTGTGGTGTATGTCTTCTTGCAGGATATGCGTTCTACATTGATTCCGGCTATTGCTATCCCGGTAGCTTTGATTGCTACATTCTTCGTATTGAAGCTGATTGGATTTAGTGTGAACTTGTTGACTCTGTCGGCGATGGTGCTTGCCATTGCGATTGTGGTCGATGATGCCATAGTGGTGGTAGAAGGTGTCCATGCAAAATTGGATCAGGGATATAAGTCATCTCGTGAGGCTTCTATTGATGCCATGAGCGAACTGGGTGGAGCATTGGTTTCAATTACATTGGTCATGATGTCTGTGTTCATTCCGGTAAGTTTCATGGGAGGTACAGCAGGTACATTCTACCGTCAGTTCGGTATTACCATGGCTATCTCTATTGCATTCTCTGCATTGAACGCGTTGACCCTGTCTCCGGCTTTGTGTGCTATCTTCCTGAAACCACATGATTCAGAACACAAGCCAAAGAAAATGAGTGTTATCGATCGTTTCCATACTTCATTCAACGCTGCTTACGATTCATTGTTGAAGAGTTACAAGAAACGTGTTGTATTCTTTATCCATAAGAAATGGTTATCATTAGGTTTGGTAGCAGCTTCTATTGTTTTGCTTGTATTCTTTATGAAGATCACTCCTACAGGTATGGTTCCTAATGAAGATACAGGTACTATCATGGGTGCTGTAACTTTACCTCCTGGAACATCTCAGGAACGTGCAATGGAAGTTTTGGCTAAAGTAGATAGTTTGGTTGCAGCCGAACCTGCTGTTGAATCTCGTACTATTATTTCCGGATATAGCTTCATTGGTGGTCAGGGACCTTCTTACGGTTCTGTCATTATCAAGTTGAAAGACTGGGAAGAACGTTCTATGATGCAGAACTCTGATATTATTTATGCAACATTGTTCATGCGTGCACAGAAAATCATCAAAGATGCACAGGTATTGTTCTTTGCTCCTCCTATGATTCCGGGTTACTCTGTATCAAGTGATATCGAGTTAAATATGCAGGATAAGACCGGTGGTAGTTTGGATCACTTCTTCGAAGTAGTCAATAACTATAGAGCTGCGCTTGAAGCACGTCCTGAAATTAACTCAGCAAAAACAACATTTAACCCTAGCTTCCCGCAATATCAGCTGGATATCGATGCCGCAGCTTGTAAGAAAGCTGGTATCAGCCCGAGCGATATTCTTTCTACTATGCAGGGATACTTCGGAGGTTTATATGCATCAAACTTCAACCGTTTCGGTAAGATGTACCGTGTAATGATTCAGGCTGAGCCGGATGCTACTAAAAACATGGAATCTTTGAACAGCATCAAAGTTCGTAGTGGTAACGAAATGGCTCCTATTACACAGTTTGTCAGCATGAAGAAAGTGTATGGTCCGGATATCATCAACCGTTTCAACCTGTATACTTCTATGAAAGTCATGGTTGCTCCGGCTTCAGGATACACTTCAGGTCAGGCATTGCAGGCTATTGCCGAAGTTGCTAAGGAAAACTTACCTACTGGATTTGGTTACGAATTAGGAGGTATGGCACGTGAAGAGGCATCTACAAGTGGTAGTACAACAGGTATTATCTTTGTGTTGTGTTTTGTATTCGTTTACTTGTTGCTGAGTGCTCAGTACGAAAGTTATATTCTTCCGTTGGCTGTATTGCTTTCAGTTCCGTTCGGTTTGATGGGTAGCTTTATTTTCGTTAACGGATTCGGTGCATTAGGAAATATACCAGCATTGAAGATGATTCTGGGAACTATGTCAAATGACATCTACATGCAGATTGCATTGATTATGTTGATGGGTCTGTTGGCTAAGAATGCAATTTTGATTGTAGAGTTTGCCCTCGACCGTCGTAAGCAAGGTATGAGTATTTCTTGGGCAGCTGTGCTGGGTGCGGCAGCTCGTTTGCGACCGATCTTGATGACCTCTTTGGCTATGATTGTCGGATTGCTTCCGTTGATGTTTGCGTTTGGCGTAGGTGCTCACGGTAACCGTACTCTGGGTTCTTCAGCTATCGGTGGTATGTTGATTGGTATGATTCTGCAAATCTTCATTGTTCCGGTACTGTTTGTTATATTCCAATGGCTACAGGAGAAGATTAAGCCGATGGAATGGGATAGCCTTGACGAAAGTGAAGTAGAGGCTGAAATCGAACAATATTCTCCTACTGCTAAAACTCATAAATGATAAAGACGATAATGAAAAAACAAATATTAGGTGCGATGTGTCTGGCTGCCATGATGAGCAGTTGTCACATCTATAAAGCTTACGATCGTCCGGAATCGATAGATGCCTCAGGCATCTATCGTGACCCGGCGTCGGCTACCGATACGTTGGTTGCCGATACTTCAAATATGGGAAACTTGCCATGGAAAGAAGTCTTTCGCGATGCAAAATTGCAGGCTTTAATTGAAGAAGGATTGGCAAACAATGTAGATATGCAGGCTGCAGCTCTTCGTGTACAGGAAGCAAAAGTGATGCTGACTGCTGCAAAACTGTCGTATCTGCCTTCTATAAACTTGGCTCCTCAAGGAACAACAACTAGTATGGGAGGAGGAAGTTATGTAAAAGCTTATCAACTTCCAGCTGTTGCAAGTTGGGAAATCGATTTGTTTGGCAAGATTCTCAATACAAAACGTGGACAGAAAGTTGCTTATGAACAAAGCAAGTATGCGGAACAGGCAGTACGTTCGCAGATTATCTGTGGCATAGCCAATATTTATTATTCGTTGCTGATGCTCGACCGTCAGGTGGAAATTACAACAGAAACTGCTGCCATCTACAAAGAAAATGTACGTGTAATGGAAGCTATGAAAGTCGCTGGTATGACAACCGAAGCGGGAGTTGCACAGATGCGTGCTGCTAGTCATCAGGTAGAAGCTTCGCTGATGGATTTGAAACGTCAGGTACGAGAAACAGAAAACTCTCTGGCTGTATTACTGGCTAAAGCTCCGCAAACTATCGACCGTAATACTCTGGACGAACAGGTGATGCCTGAAGAATTGACAGCCGGTGTACCATTGCAGTTGCTGGAAAATCGTCCTGATGTAAAGATGGCAGAAATGACATTGGCAGCAGCTTATTATACCACGAACTCTGCCCGTGCAGCATTCTATCCGGGTTTGAACATAACAGGAACAGCAGGATGGACAAACGGTTCAGGTATATCTGTAGTTAATCCAGGTGAATTTATGTTGCAGGCACTGGCTTCATTGGCTCAACCTATATTCAATAACGGCAAACTGGTAGCCAATTTGAAAGTTTCTAAGGCAGAAGAAAAAATTGCCAAGATGAACTATCAGCAGACGATATTGGAAGCTGGTAAGGAAGTAAGTGATGCATTGTTCTTATATGATACACAGAACAAGAAACTTATAGAAGACCGTGGACAGGTAGAACAGTTGGATAAAGCTGTTACTTATACCAAAGCTTTGTTCCAGAGTGGAGAAGCCACTTATCTGGAAATTCTGACAGCACAGCAGAATTTGCTGAGTGCACAGCTGAGCGAGGTTTCTGATAATTTCCAGCGTATGCAAGCTGTTATAAACTTGTATAGTGCTTTGGGAGGAGGAAGAGAATAATTAACCTTAAATATGAAAGAAACTATGATTAGTCCTTTAGCTTACGTTGACCCGTCTGCCAAGATTGGGAAAAACGTTACGGTACATCCGTTTGCTTATATCGACAAAAATGTCGAGATAGGCGACGATAATGTGATTATGCCTTATGCCAGCTTGATGAGTGGTACTCGCATGGGAAATGGCAATAAAGTGTATCAGGGAGCTGTTGTTGCTGCAGTTCCACAGGATTTTGCTTATACAGGTGAAGATACATTAGCCTATATTGGCAATAATAATGTAATCCGTGAAAATGCTGTGATTATTCGTGGTACACATGCCGGACATGCTACAAGCGTTGGCGATGGAAACTTCATTATGACAGGTGCACGTCTGTCACATGATGTTGAAGTTGGAAATCATTGTATTATCGGAAATGGCTCGCAGGTATCTGGTAATTGTATTATCCAGGACTGTGCGATTCTTACATCCAATGTGCTGATGCAGGGTAACACACGTTTGGGAAGTTACTCTCTGGTACAGGGAGGATGCCGTTTTATCAAAGATATTCCTCCTTATATCGTGGCAGCTCACGAACCTATTGCTTTTTACAGCATAAATACGAAAGTGCTCGAGCTTGCAGGTTTCTCTGAAACTCTGATTAAACATATTGCTCAGGCATATCGTATTCTGTATAAGGCAAATACTTCTCAGCACGATGCATTGCTTCGTATTCAGGAACAGGTTCCTAATAGTCCGGAAATCGAACGGATTATAGAGTTTGTAAAAACATCGAAGTTAGGCATTATTCATTAATTGTATTTTATGGCAGGCGTAAAGAGAAATAAGTGTGACAGAGCAGAGCTGAGGAAACGAGTGATACTAGAAGCTTCTAGTGCTTTTGCCAAATTTGGCATCAAGAATGTTCATATGGACAGTCTTGCGTGCGCACTTTCTATATCCAAACGGACTCTTTACGAGCTATTCTGCGATAAAGAACAGCTTTTGCTGGAAGTGTTTGCCATGCACCAGCAAGAGATGAGTACATACATTAGCGAAGTTGCTTCCAGAGCTGAGAATGCTCTGGAAGTAATCTTTGCTTTTTATAAGCGTAAGTTGAATGAGTTGGGACAGATAAATCCGCTTTTCTTCCGCGATTTACGTAAGTATCCTAATGTGTTGACATATATACGCGAACATCAGAAATTGAACGATGCAGCGGCATTGGTACATTTCCAAAAGGGAGTAGAAGAAGGCATATTCCGTAATGATATAAATTTTGCCATTATTAATCAGGCAATGTCGATGCAGATGGAAATGCTGATATATTCGGATATAACAGAAAATTACCCTATTTCAGAAATCTATAGTGAAGTTACTTTCCTGCATATGAGAGGAATTACTACCCCGAAAGGTATGCAGATGGTAGATGCTTTTTTACAGTCTGTAAAAGAAAAGCCTTGATAATACCCCCTATATTCTTCAAAAAACCTCTATCTTTGCAGCTGTTTGCAAAGAATCATCGATGAAGAATAAAATAACAATAACTTTTGTCTTTACATTACTGGTAGTCTGCGGACTATTGGCACTTTATTATTTGCCTCCTGTAAATTTTAACGGGAGTCCTCTGCGTAAGGTCGATTTATTATCCGACTTACGTCCTGATCCTGTAATCGAAGAAGTTTCCGATACCGATTCCATACCTTTGCCTATTGTGGCAAAGCCTATATTTGTTGATACTTGTAAGGCTGGTATGACCTGTATAGAAGACTATGCAGATTCTTTAGAGTTGGGAATGGGAGCTTTCTATGAAGCTTTGGAGAATCGTGCTTCACTCAATCGTCCCGTTCGTATCGCTTATTTTGGCGATTCCTTTATAGAAGGTGATATATTGACAGCCGATTTACGTACTCTGTTCCAGCAGAAGTTTGGAGGAAGAGGTGTAGGATACGTGCCTGTAACTTCCCGTATTGCTGGATTCCGTCCCACTGTAAAACACACTTTCAGCGGGTGGGAGAGCCATGCTATAACCGATTCCGTAGCCTTTCATCGTTCCATGCAAGATATATCCAATCATTATTTTATCCCTCGTCAGGGAGCATCTGTCAGTCTGAAAGGTGGTAAAAATTATACTTCTTGTTTGGATACATGCGATATATCTTCTTTCTATTTCTTTTCGTCTGATTCCGTAAAACTGTCCGTACAAGTTAATGGAGGTGAGGATACAGAATACATTTTCCCCGGCGACAGTACGGGAATGCAGGTTGCCCAGGTAGAAGGTAGAATAGGAAATGTTTCTTGGAATGTATTGCAGGCTGGAAAAAATACCCGGTGCTTTGCTGCTACAATGGATTCGAAAGAAGGAGTTATACTCGATAATTTCAGTACCCGAGGCAGTAGCGGACAGCAACTGGCCAGCATTCCTCTGTCTATCCTGAAAGCATACAACCGCTTGCGTACCTACGATCTGATTGTTTTGCAATATGGATTGAATGTCGCTTCCGAAAATGTATCCAACTATTCTTATTACACACACGAAATGGAGAAAGTTGTCAGACATCTGAAAGAAGCTTTTCCTGAAGCAGCTATTCTGATAATCGGAATCGGTGACAGAGAAAATAAAACAGAAACCGGAGAGTTGCGAACTATGCCTGGAGTAAAAAATCTCATCCGCTACCAGCAGGCTTTGGCTGCAAATACTCATGTTGCTTTTTGGAATATGTTCGAAGCGATGGGAGGGGAAGGAAGTATGGTAGAAATGGTAAACAGCAAACCGGCAATGGCAAATTATGACTATACGCATATTAATTTCCGAGGAGGAAAACATCTGGCAAAAATATTGTTCGAAGCGCTGATGTACGACAAGGAACAATACGAAAAGCGTAAGGCATATGAAAATTAATGCACTATGAAACAGCTGAATGTTCTGATTTTTTATCTGCTTAGTGCTCTAGGGCTATTAGTTGTGAGGCCGGGGTATGCACAGGATGCTATACCTGTATGTCCAAAGCCGGATACACATTCATCCCCCGTCTATCCAAGCCGTGAGATGAAACAACTCATGCAGTTTGTTGCAGTAGACAGCCCGATGCCCGATGTTTTCAAGAATGTTACAGAAAACGAACTGACAGATCCTGCGGGCTCTTTATATCCTTTTTGGGAAAAGCTCGGAGAATTAGACCGTCCGTTACGTATTGTACATATAGGCGATTCACACGTCAGAGGTCATGTTTTTCCCTATGTAATGCGTTGCTGTCTAGAAGATGATTTTGGAGCAAAGGCAGTAGAGCATATTCCTGTATCGTACCAGACCTCTGGAATAGCAAAGGAAACAGGTTCGAACGGCATAGTATACCATATTCTTGGTGTAAACGGAGCAACCTGCCAGACTTATTCTACTCCGGAACGCATTCGTGAAATTGTAGATTTACATCCCGATCTGGTCATACTGTCATTCGGGACCAATGAGGCACACGCACGTCGTTATAATGCATCGGAGCATACACAAGCTATGAGCCATCTGATAAATATGTTGAAGACAGCGTGTCCTGATGTTCATTTTCTCATGACAACTCCTCCGGGAGCATATGTCAGAAACGGGAGAAGAGGCAGAGTTATCAATCCACGTACACCGCTGGTTGTAGAAAACGAGTTGGAATTTGCCCGTGAGCATGGCATTGCTATCTGGGATATGTACGACATTGTAGGAGGCCGGCAACGTGCCTGCCTTAATTGGAATGCAGCAAAAATGTATCAGCGAGATAAAATACATTTTACCCGCGAAGGATATACTTTACAAGGATTATTATTACATGAAGCATTTATAAAAGCATACAATAATTATGTGGCAACTAGATTGGACTAAACTGGCAGACATACTGACTTACGATCCCCGGCAGCCGATGATATTCAGCAGCGGACTGTTTCTGTTTCTTTTCCTCGGATTCAGCCTGATATACGCACTTTTGCAGAAACGTACTACGGCACGTCTGCTTTTTGTATCAGCTTTCTCTTATTATTTTTATTATAAGAGTAGCGGTGTCTATTTCTTTTTATTGGGAATCGTTTCTGTAAGCGACTATCTCTTGGCCGCTAGAATGGCACGTACCGAGACTCTTTGGAAACGTAAAATGCTGGTTGTAGTGAGCCTATGTATCAATTTAGGGCTGTTGTGCTATTTCAAGTATACTAACTTTTTCTATGAAATACTCTGTCCGTTGTGGAACGGCCATTATGAAGCTTTCGATATCTTCCTTCCCGTAGGAATATCTTTCTTTACGTTCCAGTCGCTCAGCTACACTATTGATGTATACCGTCGTGATTTGAAGCCTCTCGACAGTCTGTTGGACTATGTGTTTTATGTTTCATTCTTTCCACAGCTTGTAGCAGGTCCCATCGTACGTGCCCGCGACTTTATTCCGCAAATCCGTCAGCCCCTGTTCGTTTCGAAAGAAATGTTCGGACAAGGAGTATTCTTTATTGTGAGCGGATTATTTAAGAAAGCCGTTATATCCGATTATATAAGTATAAACTTTGTAGAGCGTATCTTCGATAATCCCAGTCTGTATTCCGGTTTAGAGAACCTATTCGGTGTTTATGGCTATGCCTTACAGATATACTGCGACTTTTCCGGATACAGTGATATGGCAATCGGTATTGCTTTGCTGTTGGGCTTCCGTTTCCCGATAAACTTCGATTCACCCTACAAGTCGGACAGTGTAACCGATTTCTGGCATCGCTGGCATATATCTCTGTCTAGTTGGCTGCGCGACTACCTGTATATTTCGTTGGGAGGAAACCGGAAAGGCAAGATACGTACCTATATCAATCTTATTCTGACCATGCTTCTGGGAGGTCTGTGGCATGGAGCCTCATGGAATTTCATTATCTGGGGAGCACTTCACGGTGTAGCTCTGGCCGTGCATAAATTTATCCGCAGTCTGTTCCATCGCCCCAAGAATTACCGCAGTACCGGCTGGCGACGTGTTTTTGCTGTCATCATTACCTTCCATTTCGTATGTTTCTGCTGGATATTCTTCCGTAACACCGAATTCGAGGGTTCAGTATCGATGATTCGTCAGATATTCACCTCCTTCCATCCCGAACTGTTCGTACAGCTCGTAGAAGGATACTGGAAAGTATTCGTGCTGATGGGAATAGGCTATATGCTTCATTGGTGTCCGGATAGCTGGCAGAATGCATGTAGCCGTGGCATGACACGCATGCCGTTGGTAGGACAGGCATTGATTCTGATTGCCCTGATATTTCTGGTCATACAGGTAAAGAGCAGCGACATACAGCCGTTTATTTATTTCCAATTCTAGACTGAAAAATGGGGTGATTGAATTTTCCTTTTATCGTATAATAACTCATGTATGTGAAGGGTGCAAAAGGGAAAAAATATAAGAAAACTTGTTTAAGAAAAAAATTGCTGATGTTTTTATGAAAACATCAGCAATTTTTTATAGAAATCTGTACGAAAGTTACAATGATTTGTACAGATTTTCAGTAGCCTTAGCTGTCCTTTTTATCGTAAGGACAGCTAAGGTTTCAATTCTTTCTTTATTTTGTAGATTTTACTTGTATCGGAATGCCAGTATATAATATACACCAATTGATAAAACACATATTATCAATGAAATAACTTTTAAGATTGCTACCCATTTATAATAGTCAGATAAAATGCCTGCAACCATAAACATTGTCAAAAAGATATTGAAGATACGTATGAGTTTAGTGACCAGTATATATTGTTTGACAACATTATGTTTTCCAATGCGTACCGGAAAATTGATACAACGTACGGGAGCATAGGCTCCTCCAAACAATAAAGCAAATACTACTATACTGATGAATATTCCATATACTCCATAATCAGAGAGGATGTCTGTGTGGAAATAATTCCAGCATACTATTCCGATGCCAGAAAGCAGACAGAGAGCTGCTGTGCCTTCCAATATCCTATCTGCGATAGATGGATGATAATGTATTTCAGGAGCGTTTTTTCCGGAAAACAGACCTAAATTGATGGTGAACATATTATTCTTCTTTTGTATCAGTTTTCTTTGTTTTCTTTAATCTTCCGCTTTTGCGTAATGCTTCGTTGATAATCCACTGAAGTTGCCCGTTGGTACTGCGAAATTCATCCGCAGCCCATTTTTCGATAGCTTCCATCGTTGCGGCATCTACACGTAGAACGAAACTTTTAGTCGTATTCTCTTTTTTTGCCATTGGCCGTTTTCTTGATTAATGATTCAGCGTTCCTGTGTTCACAACCGGCTGGGCGGCTTCGTCGGCACAGAGCACAACAAGCAAGTTACTTACCATAGCAGCTTTTTTATCTTCATCCAGCTCTACGATATCTTCCTGAGAAAGCTTGTCGAGTGCCATGTGCACCATTGATACGGCTCCTTCTACGATTTTTTCGCGTGCGCTGATAATAGCAGAAGCTTGCTGACGACGTAGCATGACGGCAGCAATTTCCGGTGCATATGCCAGATAATTGATACGTGCCTCTACGACTTCAATGCCGGCCATAGCCAGACGTTCGTTCAGCTTTTGTTCCAGTTGTTCATTGATTTCTTCTCCTCCCGAACGTAGAGTAAGTTCATCAGTTCCCGCTTCATTGTCATCGTAGGCATATTGTCCGGCTACTTGTCTAAGAGCTGCATCACTCTGTATTTTCACAAAGTTCTCGAAAGCATTCATACGATTGGCTACAGCATTTCCAACACTGATTTCTTTGCCGTTACCAGAAGAGGTCGTATCGCTCGCCATAGTTTGTGAATCGATCTCGAACATGGCTTTGTATGTATCTTTCAGTTTCCATACCAGTACCAGACCGATAAGAATCGGATTTCCTATTTTATCGTTTACCTTGATCGGTTCTACATCAAGGTTACGGGCACGTAAGGATAATTTTTTCTTGTTCATGAAAGGATTTACCCAAAAGAATCCTGTCTCTTTGAAAGTTCCTTTATATTTCCCGAAAAAGACCATGATACGCGCTTCATTAGGTTCCAGTTGCATATAACCACCAAATAAAATAAACCAGATAAGCAAGAGTACTCCACCCAATATGAAGAATGGAGTTGTCATTTGCATAAAGCAGCAAATAATGATACCTGAGATCAATAACAGGTGCATAGCCAGCATGAGAAATCCGTTAGCTTTAAATCCTCTGAAATTTAATTCTTTTGCTTCCATAAACTCATATTTAATTGATATTATTTTGATATCACAAATTTATGGATAAAGAATAAATAAAACAACACGAGAGAGGATGTTGTTTAGCATCCTCTCTCGTGTTGTTTTATTGAAATGCAGATTATTCTGCCATGCGTGTATATGTATATTTATCATAGAAATTACCGTCTTCGTCTGCTCCAGTTGTTTCGATAACAAGTTTGTCTGAAGAGGCTTCAAGTATTTTTGCGGTAGATACATCGACTCCCTCCATGCTTTCCGGAATCATATTGTTTCCTTCCAAGTAGAAGTTTTCACTATCGTATCGATGCCAAGTACCACTATAGTATTCATAGTGAGTTACAGTGTATTTATTACCTTCTATTTTTTCTATAGTAATTTTTTCGCAGTCATCTGTAGGTTCAAAAGGATTGAAGTTTTCATTATAAGAAATTTTTTCACCTTCATAATAGTAATATCCGTTAACGGCAGTCATACCCCATACTCCTTCTAACTGATTTACTTCGATAGCTTCATCGTCTTTAGAACATGATGAAAAACAAAAAACACTGATCAGGAGTGTTGCTAAAAACAAAATCTTTTTCATTGAATTAATTTTATTAAATTTTTATTTTTTTTCAAAAGTATATAAAGCTAGGAAAATACACAATATAGTTTTTATGGTTCTATGACTATATTGATTTTTATTGTATATATGAGGTGTAAATTTAGGATTATCAGGGTATCCTTTTATAAAAAAACTCCTGCCATTTTGAAAAACAGCAGGAGTTTTTTCATTTATAGATTTGCAAAATAATTAAAAATCATCAGCAGGGAAACCTGTGCGGCGGAATCCTGAAACTTTATAAGTCAGTCCGTCTGGGTCATCATCAAACTGTATCATGTACACAATACTGTCGGCAGGCATTCCACTAGGAGTAAGGGCTGCTCCTTCGAGTATTTTTCCATCAGTTATCTTCACTTTGCAATCGTATGAAGTATTGTCAATGAAGTCGTTGGTTGTAAATGTTCTGTTATTATAGTCTACATTTACTTTAACTTTATAATCCCAAAAATTTGCTCCGTCTTCTAGCCACATTTCAGTAGGTACATTGGCAGCTGTATTGTATGTGTACATGCGAAAATGTCCTAAACCTACATCACCAAGCTCTTGTCCGTTACTTATAGCAGTGGCAGTAACCCACCAGTCGCCTGCCATCTTTTCAACAGATGTTCCTCCTGGCTCGGTATCGTCATTACAAGAAGTTAGTCCTACAGCCAATATGGCAAATAAAAATATGATATATTTTTTCATAAAGCTTCAATAATTATTTAGTTAGTGTAACGCTTAGAGGTGTTCCTCCATAATCTACGGTCATAGTGACTACGCCTGTTTCTGGATTATATTTTCCTTCTGTTAAGCTCAATGCAAGTTCTGAAGCAAAATACCAGTTTCCTACTTCAATTAAAGTGAGTGTATTATCTGCGTTCAGTTTTAATTTTGCTTCAGCATGGAAATCGTACATTGGCTCAAATCCCGGATTCATTCCATAAAACTGCAAGCCTCCCAATAAATCATCAATAAGGTAAGTTCCATCTTCATTTTCTGTAATCAAGATGGGTGCGCCTGTATAGTGGCGAGTTCCAGCCTGTGATTCTCCCTGATATGCACTTGCAAAACATCAGGATTAACTACCATTACTTGACGAGTTTTGGTTACTGAAAATCCATCAACGTTGGCTACAGAATAAACTAAGTTATAAAATCCAGGTGTTGAGCTGTCTACACTACCAGTGACCTTTACCTTTTCACTGATATCTTCCCCGTTTTCGGTTGCTTCATATCCAGGCTCTGTATAAGTTTCACCTAATGATAGTTTTACAAAATCATCTCCTTTCAAGTTTAATTCTGCAAAATATGTTACCTTAGAAAGGTCTTCTACTGAGTCTTCACATGAGGTGGCAGTTCCCAATAAGAATGCTCCCATGAGTATGTAATAAAATATTTTTTTCATTTCTATAAAACATTTAAGTTATTAGTTCTTGTCCCACCATACAGGAGTACTTACTGGTACTGCTTTGGGAGTGTTTACATTATACATACGTGCACTCAATGGGTATGTCATACGTTTTACCAGTCCATTACCAAGACCGTTGATCCATGGCTCTATTAAATCACCCGGAACATAACTTGAGTTACCTTTAAAAATATCTAACTGAGAAACAGTAGTAATATTCGGACAATCGGTACGGCGTATTTCACTCCATGCTTCCATATGATCCATACAGAATAAAGCTGCCCACTTTTGCATGTATACTAAATGAAGTTTATCGTTTGTTGAGGTAGCATTGTCCCATAAAGCCAAAATTCCTGCTTCTTGACCACTCATACTACGTGCTTCGAAATCGGCTGTAACTCCAGCATTATAAGCATTTTGAGCTTTTCCTTCATCATTCAGAAAACGTAAATTAACTTCTGCGATAAGGAACTGAAGTTCTGCTTGAGTAAACAGATAGAATGGCTGAGTTGCTCCGTTTCCGTCAGAATGTTGATAATTGATGGCACTTACATTTTCATTCTTCCAAGTATCCGAACCGTTGTTGTCATCAGATTTTGTTCTACCACCCGGAATCTGTCCTAAATATTTGCCTTCTTTTTTGTTTTTATTGATAGCGTAAGCTATACGTGGGTCATTATTTGCCTGATAGTAAGCTACGATCGGATAAGCTGCACACTGGTTACCCGGTGTATTTACTGCATTCGTTTCATACCATGGATTACGTTTTGATGTTTCGTCTGCGAAACCTGTAAATGCAGCATCACCAGTAAAGAAATTATTTTCTGCTACTAAAGTTTTTACTTTTTCAGTATAGGTAGCAGCATCTACTCCTGCATCTATGAAGCGCAGATACATACGTAAGCGTAATGCGTTAGCCAATCCTTTCCATTGTTTCATATCACGGTTAAAAATCAGATCTTGGCTATCCATAGATGCATTATCTGTCAAAGCTGCTTCTGCTGCATCCATTTCTGCCAATACACCTTTGTATACATCTTCTCCGTTATCCCATTTCGGATTGCTGACTGAGTTACCTTTTAACGCTTCACTATATGGAGCTTCGTTAGTATTGTCGACCATTACCTGTAAGACATATGCACGCAATACTGTTGTAGCAAAACGGTCGGCAGGGTTTGTACTTTTTTCTAGAACTTCTTGAGCATCCATCAGTGCCCCTGCATAAATAATGCGGTATGAATAGTCCATCAGCTGTGAAGACTCATTGAACATATACTGACTGATTTCTATGTATTGGCTTTGTTCTGGATTCTGTTCATAATACTGTGCAAAATAACCCGCATAGTTATGAATTTCTCCTCCTACAGCAGCTGCAATACCTGCTTCAACAGAAGGAAAAATCAAGTCTGGTGTCATTTGCTCATTGCTTGGGTAGTTGGGATTTTCATTAATGTCAAGGTCACAGCTTGTGCATAAACTTGCCATTAATAAGGTATATAATGCTAATTTTTTCATATATAAACTTCTTTTTAATCGTTAGAATTTCACATTTAAGTTGATACCGAAGTTACGTGAAGTTGGGTTTGAAGAATATTCACCGTAATTACCTGACAGGTCGTTACCAAATGATGTTGTTTCTGGGTCGATAAATGTGTTGCTTGATGGTGTCCAGATAAAGAGGTTATTTCCGTATGCTGAAATACGAACCCCTTGTAGCGGAGTTTTAGCTAACCATTTTTTTGGTAAATCCCAGCTTAACACAACAGTACGCAACTTAACATATGATTTGTCTATTAAATCGATTTCTCCACCGATACCTCCCATAGGGTCGTAATAGTAGTTACAGATATCTGCGCTTGAAACAGGTGTTGTATTTTCTACATAACTGATGCTGCCATCAGCATTAGTAACCTTATTTACAGAGTTGGGAATAATGAATGTATTACGGTCGTTGTATGCTGTTTGTATTGCATTACCTGTGAAGTAAAGAGTATTCTTTGTCTTTGAATACATGATACCACCTTGACAAATATCAAAATCAGCACTTAATGATACACCTTTGTAAGTAAGTGTAGTAGAAACACCCATCTGATAACGGTTATTCATATCACCGTAAGTCGCAAATTCTGCTGCTGCAACTGGCAGACCTGTATTGGCATCAGCTACGATTCTGCCTTGCGGATCACGTTCTACAGCTTCGGCTTTGAATACACCTAATGGTTGTCCTACAATTGCATACATACTAGTACTACCGTTCAATCCATATATAACTGTTTCACCTCCCAGTTCTTCTGGTAAGCTTACAACTTTACTCCAGTTTTTGGTAAAGTTTACTGTAACATCCCAACTGAAATCTCTAGTTTGGATAGGAGTTCCGCTTACTAATAATTCGACACCTTTATTGCTGATCTTACCTAAGTTGATATTTTGAGAACCATATCCTGTTGCTGGATCCATGCTTAAAGACATGATCTGTTTATCAGAATTACGATTGTAATAAGCAGCGTCGAAAGAAAGACGATTATTGAAGAAAGCCATATTTAATCCGAATTCGTATTCGGTTGTCATTTCTGGACTTAAAGTATTACTTCCTAAAATATTTCCTAATGTATAAGAGTTTACTCCACCTAATGGGAACTTCAGATAACCAAATGGAATGGAATATTGAGCTGAACCGTATACTGGGCTTAACATATATACATCAGCATCGTTACCTGTTTTACCCCAGCTGGCACGTACTTTACCGAAAGTAATGATGTCTTTTATTTCGTCATTTAAAAGTTCGCTGAAAATGAAATACCAGTAACACCAGGATAGAAGAAATCACGATTTCCTTTAGGTAAGGTAGATGACCAGTCGTTACGAGCTGTTACTGTTAAATACAACATGTTTTTCCATGAACCTTCAAACTGTCCGAATACACCCATTAAACGGCGGAGTTCGCTATATTGAGTTACAGTTGGAGTCTGTGATGAGTTTGACAGATTGAACCAAGTAGGAATGGTCAGGTTGTTTACTGCTGATTTTTGATAAGAGTATTTACGTTCGTTTCCATTGAATCCGACCAATGCATTTACATGAAAATCGTTGATTGGCATGTCAAAAGATAACAAGAAGTCTTGGTTGATTTCACGACGGCGAGTCGTCATGATGCTATATTCTCCGTATTGACCGGCAAACGGGCTACTTGCTCCCATACCTTCTCCATTAGGAGTTCCTTCATAATATAACGCGTACAGATTTTCTGCTCCATATTCAGTTTGTCCTGTTGTAGAATCCAAACCCATACGATATGTAAACTTAAAGTATTTCAAGAAATCATAATCTAATTGGAACTTACCATAAAAACGTTCAGAATTATAAGTGTTTAAATTATGTTCCAATATATAATAAGGGTTCATAACGCCATAAGGAGTATAATAATATCCCGGAGTATTGAATGGATCATTCAAATCGGCTAGGCTTTCTACATTAATATCTCGTGGAGTCTGCCATAAAGAATTAGCCATTGACAGTCCCTGACCTGTTGTTGCAAACTTATTATCCTGATATGCATAGTTCAAAGAGGTACTAAATGTCAGATTACCAATTTTATGACTACCTCTTCCTGAGAAAGTATACTTATTATATGAGTCTGCATCTGTAGGAATAATACCATCATCACTGATTTGTGAGAATGATACAAAGTAGGTACTTTTATCTGTAGCTCCGTTGAAAGATAAACTATTATTGTATCTGAAACCTGTATCGAAGAAGTTTTTCATATTGTCTTCTACAGCGACATAAGGTTTTATCTTTTGTGAATTGTTATATACGTTACCATACAACTGCATTGAACCGTCAAAACGTGGTCCCCAAGAACCATTTTCTAGCGTAGTATGTGATCCACTCCATCCCATACCAAATTCATTCTGCATTTCAGGCATGCGTAAAACAGAAGACCATTGAACACCACCATTGTATTCAATTCCTAATCCTTTACCTTTTTTACCGCTTTTTGTAGTAATCATTACTACACCATTGGCTGCACGGCTACCGTACAAAGCTGTAGCAGCAGCTCCTTTCAGGATAGTCATGTTTTCTACGTCATCTGGATTTACAGCATTAGCACCATTACCAAAGTCGAACCCTGAATTCAACCCATCGCTAGAAGATACAGATGAGTTGTCCAAAGGTACTCCATCAACAACATATAAAGGTTGGTTGCTGCCACTTAATGAGCTTACACCACGGATGATAACAGAGTTTGATGCTCCTGGATCTGAAGATGTTGCAGATATTTGGACACCTGCAACTTTACCTGCAAGGCTAGACATTACATCTGAAGTACGGCTGGCAGACAACTTTTCTCCATTTACAGATGTCGCAGAATACCCCAATGCTTTTTCTGATCTTTTTATTCCCATTGCGGTTACTATGACTTCGTCCAGCATTTCGCTATCGGATTTTAATGTAATTTTCATAATCGGTTTAATTGCAACTTCCTGAGTCTGCAAACCGATAAATGAAACCACCAAAGTTTTTGCTGAACTTTATATATTGTTAATCTGTTGATTATTAGGATGTATGTGTATTTTCTCTATTTATATGACCTTACTTCTTGTATTTTGTGAGAAGGTTGTTTGATATAGGTTTCTACCTGTTTTCTATAGTTTTCTTTTATTTAATCAGGCCTTTTACTTTTGCCAGCGTTTTAAGTCCTTAACTATCATTTCAGGGAAAATACTACTATATTGTTGAGTTGTTTTTATATTTCGATGTCCAAGTAGTTTTTGTACAGTTGTTATTTGTACTCCATTATATATTAATAATGTAGCATTTGTGTGACGAGCTGTATGAAAAGAGAAGTGCTTGTTTATATGAGCCATTTTCCCCAATCGTATCAATTCTTTGTTTATCGTAGGATTAGGTCTTAATTTGAAAAAAGATTCTTTATTTTTATATTTCTTTATTATTAAAAGTGCTTTTCCATGAAATAGTAAATTTAAAGGTAATTTTATTTCTTCTTTCGTTTTTATGGAACGGAATATCAACCAATGATCTCCGTTTAAAAAGATGAAATTTTTCGGAGTCAGCTGTTTGAAGTCTGAATATCGTAACCCTGTATAACAGCAAAATAAAAAAGCATCCAGTGTGTGTGAAAGATGATTCCATTGGGATGGAATGGTGAGTTTCTCTAATGCCGCAAGTTCTTCTGGTAATAAATATGAATGTCTGGTAGGGCCTGTTTTTACATGATAATTCCGGAAAGGATAATCTTCTGGGGATAAATATCCTTGTTTGATTGCTTCATTAATCAGGCTTTTCAAGTGTGACATATGTTTAGCTATCGTATTTATTGCATAGTGTCGTTTAATTAGATAATGTTCAAAATCTAATAAAAAAGAATACCTTATATCAGAAAAATTGAGAGAGTGTGTATAGGTTTGCAATAAATTTAAGGTTGTTTTCAAGTTATTTTTAGTACTTTCCTTTTTTGAAGAACTTTCTACCCATTTTCTACCAAATGTAATGAATGATTCCGAGGAAAGATGGGATTTGCTGATTTCCGATTTCAATATTGCCAATGTGATAGCTATATTTTTTTTCCAATACTCCAATTCTTTCCATTGTAACTTTAAGATAAATTCATCAATCATACGATTTAATTCCTCTTGATGAGGATGGTTTTGTATAATTCTTTTTTGAGTATTCCATTGTTCAGGAGATATATAAATATGTGTGGAAAAATACACTTTTCTTTTATCAAGATATGCTTCTATTTGGATAAGTGCTTCTCCTTTCTTATTTAATACCTTTTTACGATTATATACAATACGATACTTAATTTTATGCATTGACATATCTTTTCCTCCTTTACATAAGTCTATATTTTATTCAATAAATATTAATTATTTATACTTGTTTCGGTGGTAAAAGTGTTAAAAAGCAGCTTTTTTGCTATGATTTGCTTTTAAAATGCAAGATATTTAATTTTTATTATTATTTTTGCACTCGATTTAGAGTAAAACAATAATTATTAATTGTAAGGTTAAACTTTAAGAGAGATTTTTATGAAAAGAAAATTGATGCTGTTAATGACCTTCCTGGTGATAGGAATAGGTCTGGTAAACGCACAAGTCTCTAAAGTAACAGGTGTTGTTACTTCTGAAGAAGACGGTTTACCTATCGTGGGAGCATCTGTATTGGTAAAAGGTACTACTGTTGGTACTGTTACCGATCTGGATGGTAATTTTACATTGACTAATGTGCCAAGTTCAGCAAAAACTTTGGTGGTTTCATTTATCGGTTTGCAGACTCAAGAACTTGAAATCAAGCCTATTATGAAAGTGGTTTTGAGATCTGATAGTGAAATGCTGGACGAAGTAATGGTTGTGGCTTACGGAACAGCAAAGAAGTCATCTTTCACTGGTTCTGCTTCTACTATCAAGGCTGAACAGATTACTTCAGGTTCTAAAGAATCTTTGGATAAGGCTTTCTCTGGTAAAATGGCCGGTGTACGTGTAGCTTCTGCTACTGGTGACCCGGGTTCTATGGGTGAAATGAATATCCGTGGTGTAGGTTCTATCAATGGTTCTAAGACTCCGCTGTATGTAATCGATGGCGTAGTGATGAAATCGGACGATGATATGAACTATTACGGAAAGTCTCAGAGTGTGTTGAGTACTTTGAATCCTGATGATATTGAAAGCATGACAGTGTTGAAAGATGCGGCTGCTGCTTCTCTGTACGGTTCACGTGCAGCGAACGGTGTGGTTATCATTACTACCAAGAGTGGTAAGGAAGGTAAGACCCGTGTTTCTTACAACGGTGAAGTGGGATGGAACAAGATGGCTGTTGACCAGTATAATATGATGAGTGCTTCAGATTATATCGCATATGCTCGTGAATCTTTGGCTAACTATTACTTGATTGATCATGGAAACGGAACTCCGGTAGCTTCTAATAAAGAAGAAGCTTACAAGTTTGCTGATACTGCAGCTGGGGATATTTCTAAATATCCAGGTATGTCTGATTTTGTAAATGACGTTTCTGGTAATACCAATACAAACTGGAAAGATGAAATCTATCGTACAGCAGTCACTCAGAATCATCAGGTTTCATTGAATGGTGGTAACCAGAATACCAAATTCTATGCAGGTGTAGGTTACAACAAGAGCGAAGGTATTGTATTGGGAAGTGATTTCCAACGTATCTCTGCCCGTGTAAACGTAGACCAGAAAATCAACAATTGGGCTGATTTCTCTGTAAAACAGATGATCGCTTCTACTACACAGAACGGTTTCCGTGATCAGAATGACCAGGCTCAAGGTTTGGGTACAAGTTTTCCGCTTGGTATCCTGTTCGCTTTGGATCCAACAGCTCCAGTAAAGAATGAAGACGGTACATACAATGCAAATGCTGGTTATGGCCAGGTAAGCAACCCTCACCTGATGCTGGGTGGTAAGGATAGCGATACTGCTATGGAATGGATTCAGAGTAAGATGTTCCGTAGCTTGACCAATGCAGAATTGGGCTTGCATTTCCTGGATAAGATTTTCTTCAAATCTATCTTCGGATACGACTATATCGACAACAAACACTTCGAATATTGGGACCGTGACGGTGTGAACGGTGCTTCTGTCGGAGGTATGGGTTCTCGTTACACATTCCAGAATTCAACATTGACAAGTTCAAATACATTGACCTATACTGACACTTTCAACGATGTACATAACTTGTCAGTAATGGCCGGTTTCGAATTGGAAGATCAAAACTTGCTGCAGATTATTACTGTTGCTAAAAACTATTCAAATCATTTGCCTGAATTGTCAAACGGACAGCCTGATGCAGCTTCAAGTTATGATTATGGTTCTGCAATGATGTCTTACTTTGGTAATGTAAACTATAACTACCATGACAAATACTACTTGTCAGCTTCATTCCGTCGTGACGGTTCTTCTCGCTTGAGTAAGGACAACCGTTGGGCTAACTTCTGGTCTGTATCCGGTGCGTGGCGCTTGAGCAAGGAAGGCTTCATGGAAGATATGCCGTTGTTTACAGACTTTAAAGTGAAAGCTTCTTACGGTACAAACGGTAACTTGCCTACTGACTACTATGGTTACATGGACCTTTATGCAGGTTCTGGATATGGAAATAATCCAGCTATTTACTGGGCACAGTTGGCAAACAGCGAACTGACTTGGGAAAAATCAAAGAACTTGAACGTTGGTTTCGAATGGAACATGTTCGGTAAGGTAACTTTGTCTGCTGAATATTATCTGAAGAATACAACTGACTTGCTGTTCCAGGTTCCGACTGCCTTTGAAACAGGATTCTCTGACCGTTGGGATAACTTGGGTAAATTGAAGAACGACGGTGTGGAAATTGAAGTGAATTCACAGAACATTACCACAAAGGACTTCTCATGGACAACTAACTTTAACTTGACTTATCAGCAGGCTATTATTAAAGAATTGCCGGAAGGTAAGGACATTCAGTACGGTGATGGTCAAATGTACATCCACCGCGAAGGTGAATCAATGTATTCATTCTATTTGCCGGAATGGGCAGGTGTAAACCCTGACAATGGTGATGGTCTGTGGTATGTGGATCCGGAAGATCACTCCAAAGGTACAACCAATGATTACAGTAAAGCTGGATGGGGTATTGTAGGTAAGGCATTGCCTGATGTAATGGGTGGTTTGACTAATACATTCACCTACAAGGATTTTGACTTGTCGTTCCTGATTTCTTATCAGTTCGGTGGTGACATGTTCGACTATCCGGGTTACTTTACTCATAATGACGGTTTCCGTTTAGGAAATACTGTTCCTGAAGCAGATGCTGCTGATTATTGGACTAAACCGGGTGATAATGCCGCTAATCCGAAACCGGTTTATCAGAATGGACAACGCCCTGACCGTTTTTCAAGCCGTCAGGTTAAATCAACAGACAATATCCGTTTGCGTGAATTGACTGTAGGATACAACATTCCGGTGAAGAAATACATCAATCGTCTGAGAGTGTACTTCCGTGCCAACAATCCGTTCCTGATTTGGGCGAAGACTGATAATGTTGATCCGGATGTAGCAATCAACGGTTACCGTCAGGTAGATACTCCGCAGTTGAAGAGCTGTGTGTTTGGTGTAAACTTAGAATTCTAATCTTAAACTTGTTCAGAAATTATGAAATTTAAATATATAGCAGCATTTGCGTTTGCAGTAGCATTGGCTTCTTGCGATATTCTGGATAAGGAGCCCTCTGATTCTTGGGATTCAGGCTCTGCTATTCAGACTGTGGACGACTTGAAATATGCCGTTAACGGTGTGTATGAAACTCAGACTGGTAATGTGAGCCAGTTTGGTAACTATACAGGTGATTTTGGCTTGTTTGCTGATTTGAAAGGTAGTGACTATAAGTGTGTGGGAGGAAATAATATGGCTACTGAAATTTCAAGATATATGGCCACTTCTACATCTAATCTGCCAGAAGCAATTTATAAATTGTTTTATAAGTCAATTGCTCGTGCAAATAAGATCATCGAGCAAACTAAAGCAGCTGGACTTACTGGTGATGAAGTGAATGCATATTTGGGCGAACTTTATGCATTACGTGCTTTGTTTCACTTCGATCTGGCTCGTGTATACGCACAACTTCCTACTGTAGCAAGCAGTATGGATAATATGGGTATCGTATTGGCCACAAAAACTCTTGATTATACGTTTGTGCCTGAACGTGCGACTTTGAAACAGACTTACGAAACCATTTTGGCTGATGTGGATGAAGCCATTAAACTAATGGAACCTGTTGAAAGTACACACGATAAGAATAGCACAACTGGTCATATGAACTATTGGGCAGCTTTGGCATTGCGTGCTCGTGTCAACCTGTATTTGGATAATGTAAATGTAAACGGTACTACTGAGCATAATAAATTGGCTTTGGCTGATGCTAAGAAAATCATCGAAGAAGGTCCGTATTCATTGTACAAATATGCGGATTATACTTCTGTGTGGGCTAAGGAGTTTACTGACGAAAGCATTTTCGAATTCCAAACAACTTCTCAGTATAATCCACAGCGTAACTCGTTGGGATATTATACAGATCCGACAGGTTATGCAGAAGCAGGTATGAGTGATTCATTTGTGGATAATTTTGTGAAAAATCCGGATTATGCAAAGGATATTCGTGTAAGCACAGGTATGATTAAAGAAGAAAGTGATGGTCCTTACAACAAGGCTTTCTATACTCAGAAATATCCGGGGCGTGATGGTCAGATTTACGTAAACAATGCAAAAGTATTCCGTTTGTCTGAAATGTATTTGATCGCTGCAGAAGCTGCATGGAAAACTAATGATAAGACAGCGGCTGCCAAATATATCGATGATTTGCGTAAGGAACGTATCGCAGACTATGTAGCAGGTTCTACTACCAGTGTAACTTTGGATGATATCCTGACAGAACGTCGTCTGGAGTTGAATGGTGAAGGACACATGGCATGGGATATGTGGCGTAACGGAAAGGCTGTAGATAATGCATGGGCTGGAGAAATCTTGCCGGATGCTTATAATGCTGTGTTCCCAATCCCACAAGCTAATATCAATACTTCTCACGGAGCATTGAAACAGAATCCTGGATTCTAATAGAATAGGGGATTAATAATATAGGAGGAGTTAAAGCAGTTGGAGTTGAAAAATACTCTGACTACTTTAACTCCTTTTTTTATATCTCATACAGGAGGAAATGTTACTTATACAGTAAGTCGTCGATACAAGTAACGTTTGATGATTGTATAAAGAAAAAATTATATCTTTGCAAGACAAAGAAATACAAGAAACTGAATGAAAGAATTTGTGATATCAGAAGCACAGACCGAGAAGGCTGTGTTGGTTGGTTTGATTACTCAAACTCAAAATGAGCGTAAAACAAATGAATATCTGGACGAACTGGCTTTTCTTGCAGAAACAGCCGGAGCGGAGGTTGTGAAGCGTTTTACCCAGAAATTGGATACTCCCAGTTCTGTAACTTATGTGGGAAAAGGTAAGTTGCAGGAAATAAAAGAATATCTGCTTGCTCAGGAAGAGGAAGAAAATGAAATTGGTATGGTGATTTTCGATGATGAGTTATCTGCTAAACAGATTAGAAACATCGAAAATGAATTGAAAGTAAAGATACTGGACCGTACTTCATTGATTCTGGATATATTTGCCATGCGTGCGCAGACTGCCAATGCCAAGACACAGGTTGAATTGGCACAATATAAATACATGCTACCTCGTTTGCAACGTTTGTGGACTCACCTTGAGCGTCAGGGTGGTGGTTCCGGAGCCGGAGGTGGTAAGGGTTCTGTTGGTCTTCGTGGACCGGGTGAAACTCAGCTGGAAATGGACCGTCGTATTATTTTGAATCGTATGGCTTTACTAAAACAGCGTTTGGCTGAAATAGATACTCAGAAATCTACTCAGCGTAAAAATCGCGGACGCTTGATTCGTGTTGCTCTGGTTGGATATACGAATGTCGGAAAATCGACGTTGATGAATTTATTGGCTAAAAGTGAAGTCTTTGCTGAAAATAAGCTGTTTGCTACTCTTGATACGACAGTACGTAAGGTGATTATTGAAAACTTGCCTTTCCTGCTTTCCGATACGGTAGGTTTTATTCGTAAACTTCCAACAGATTTGGTTGATTCGTTTAAATCTACACTGGATGAAGTGCGTGAAGCCGATTTATTGCTTCATGTGGTAGATATCTCTCATCCTGATTTTGAGGAGCAGATTCAGGTGGTAGATAAAACAATTGCTGATTTAGGAGCAGGAGGTAAGCCGACTATGATTGTCTTCAATAAAATTGATGCATACACGTATGTGGAAAAAGCTGAAGATGATTTGACTCCGAAGACGAAGGAGAATATTACGTTGGAAGAGCTTATGCATACATGGATGGCTAAGATGAATGATAATTGTATCTTTATTTCGGCTCGTAATAAAACGAATATCGATGAACTGAAGGAAATTGTTTATAAGAAAGTAAGAGAGTTGCATGTGCAGAAGTATCCTTATAATGATTTCCTTTATCAAACTTATGATGAAGAATAATTATGATAAATTACCGTTCGCTGACTGATGAAGAAATAAACAGGCTGGAATCGCAGCTTTGTTCGGCTTCCGACTGGAAGGATGTACGGGTGGCTGAACGTTTCACTCCTGAGTATGTACATCATGCTCGTTTTTCCGGAAAGGTGTGTCTGGGAGTATTTGAACACGAATTTACATTGCCGGGAGGTATCTGTAAGCATTCCGGATTATCGTATGTGACTCTGCATAATGTGACAGTAGGAGATAACTGTTGCATTGAAAATGTAAAGAATTACATTGCTAACTATGAGATTGGGGCATATACATTTATCGAGAATGTAGATATTATTCTGGTAGACCGGAAATCTCGTTTTGGAAATGGGGTAGAGGTGTCTGTCTTGAATGAAACAGGAGGTCGTGAGGTTATGATTCATGACCGTCTTTCTGCACATCAGGCATATATTATGGCACTTTACCGTCATCGTCCGCAGCTCATTGAGCGTATGAAAGCGTTGGTTGAGGCTTATGCAGACGAACATGCTTCGGATAGAGGAACAATAGGTTCGCACGTCACGATTGTCAATTCGGGATATATTAAAAATGTGCGTATTGGTGACTATTGTGAAATAGAGGGAGCTGGCAGACTGAAGAACGGTAGTATTAACAGTAATGCTGACGATCCGGTACATATCGGTTACGGAGTGGTATGTGATGATTTTATTATCTCCAGTGGATCGCACATAGAGGATGGCACGATGATGACTCGCTGTTTTGTGGGACAGGCTTGTCATATGGGACATAATTATTCGGCTTCGGATTCTTTGTTTTTCAGCAATTGTCAGGAGGAAAATGGAGAAGCATGTGCTATTTTCGCCGGACCGTTTACGGTGACTCATCATAAGTCTACTTTGCTGATTGCCGGGATGTTTTCATTTATGAATGCGGGTTCAGGATCTAACCAGAGTAATCATATGTATAAGCTGGGGCCGATTCATCAGGGAGCGTTGGAAAGGGGTGCTAAGACTACTTCGGATTCATATATCCTTTGGCCTGCACGTATCGGAGCCTTTTCACTTGTAATGGGACGTCATGTCAATCATCCTGATACATCGGATTTACCTTTCTCTTATTTGATAGAGGATAAAAATACGACTTATCTGGTTCCGGGGGTTAATCTTCGTAGCGTCGGCACAATTCGTGATGCACAGAAATGGCCGAAACGTGATTTGCGTAAAGATCCTTTCCGTCTGGATCAGATTAATTATAATTTGCTCAGTCCATACACAATTCAGAAGATGATGAAAGGACGGAGTATTCTGAAAGAGTTGGAAAGAGTATCGGGAGAAACTTCGGAAACATATTCTTATCAGAGCGCAAAGATTAAAAACTCGGCGTTGAATAAAGGTATCAAGTTTTATGAAACAGCTATTCATAAATTCCTGGGTAATTCGGTTATCAAGCGTCTGGAGGAAATACATTTTAAGAATGATGAGGAAGTACGCCAGCGTTTATTGCCGGATACTTCGATCGGACAAGGTGAATGGGTTGACATTTCTGGCTTAATAGCTCCAAAAACAGAGATAGAGCGATTGATGAGCGATATAGAAACAGGTGTTTTGCACACTGTTGACCAGATACATGACCGTTTTGCAGAAATGCATGCCAATTATTATACCTATGAATGGACTTGGGCATATGGAAAAATGCTGGAGTTCTACAGACTGGATGCCGAAACAATAACTGCAAAGGATATTATAAACATTGTGCATCAATGGCAACAGTCTGTGGTATGGCTGGATAAGATGGTATATGAAGATGCAAAGAAAGAATTTTCTTTGTCTTCGATGACTGGCTTTGGTGCTGATGGTAGTAAGGAAGAGCAAATGCTTGACTTTGAACAAGTGCGCGGTGTGTTCGAAAGTAATCCTTTTGTAACAGCCGTTTTGAAGCATATAGAAGTGAAGACTGAACTTGGAAATGAATTAGTTGCTCGTTTAAGCAATATATATAATTAAAAAGAATGTGATTTATGAAAGGCGTATGGCTATTTTTTGTATTTAGTTGTATGTTTTCGTTTTTACAGGCGGGAACTTATCGTAAAAGAGAAGTTAGCCGCCCGTGCTATATTACGACAAATACGTCGAAAATAGAAATAAAGAAAATCATATTAACGGATGAGCAGACGCAGGTAGATGCTGTTTTGTATGGTGAGCCAGGAGAAGCTGCTGTTATCTCTTCGAAAACATGTCTGCGTACCACGCAGCAAGAATTTAGCTTGCGTGAAGCTGAAGGGGTGTCTATTGATGGAAAAACCGAGCCGGAGCTTATTTCGAAGTCGGGGAAGCATCATGTAACTCTTTCTTTTGCTCCGATTCCTGCAGGGGTGCATGCTGTTGATTTTGTAGAGAAAGAAGAAGGATGGATTATATGGGGAGTACAACTAAGTAAGGCAGAACCCTATGTATATATACCAAGTTTTTTACAAACTAATCATCTGGAGCAAAGTCAGGATTTGCCTGCTCCCCAGTTAAAAGCGGGTAAGTCTATAATAAACGGTTATATATTAGGTTATGATCCTCAAATTGCATTGGATGTTGTTTTTCGTCATTCAGACTGGCTGTTTTATAATGATTGGGGAAAGACTGTAAAGGTACGTCAGGATGGTTCTTTTCATATTGAAACCGATTTGCTGCTCGCCGGAGGGGCAAAACTTCAGATAAATAAGGCACAGTTAGATCTTTTCCTTTTACCAGGTAAAGAAATGACTGTGTATATTCATCTTCCCAGATTGAGTATGTCGGCTTCCCGTTTGTTGAAGGATGAGTATGGCCAGAAGCAGAAAGCGTGGTTTGATGGAGCTGAATCCTTGTTGAATACGGAACTGGCTACCTGGGGATATCCTCTGGCTCTTAACGATGATCCTGATTTCTCAAGTAAGACGCTGGATTTATCTGATGAAGAATATAATAAACAGGTGCAGTCTGAGCTGGAAAGACTTGAATCGGATTTAGACCATGACCAACGAGCCGGTAAAGCGTATAAGGAATACGTATCTGCAAATATGCAGATAAATGCTCTTGTTCTGCAAGGTGCCCGTGCTAAAATGCAGGGGATTGTAGACTCTCCTTATGATAAATATGGTTACGATTATGTGACATACTTACAGTATCGGGAACGTGATACGGGGGAAACGTTAGATTTGTGGGAAGATATAAAAAAGGCAAGAAATATTTATCAGAATGTTGTTAAAGAAGAACGTCTGAAATCGGCAGACAAAAAAATGCTGGCTTCGATAGAACATCCGGAAATAAGTGCATATGTAAGAGAAAAGATAAAGACCATGCAGGCTGTTGCCGAACGGGCAAAGGCTTCTGAAAAATATGTTATTGCAGAGTTGGATACATTAGTGTCGGGAGCTGATATATTGCCTGCTATCATATCTCAGCATCGGGGTAATGCTGTACTTGTTGATTTTTGGGCTACATGGTGCGGTCCTTGCCGGAAAAGCATGCCTGCGGTAAATGTACTAAAACAGCGGATGTCATCGAAAGATGTAGTATATGTTTATGTTACAGGACCATCTTCTCCAAAAGAAGTCTGGAAGACTGCTATTGCAGAAATAAATGGTATACATTATCGTTTGACTCAGAAACAATGGGAATATCTTTGTAATTCGTATGGCATTACAGGAATTCCGGGATATCTGGTAATCAGTTACGATGGTAAGCTTCAGGATCGTTATGTAGGATTTCCTGGAGTTGACATTTTGCAGAAAGATTTGTTGAGAGCTATGGAGTAGGAGAGTTTCAGTAAATCCCTTACTGAATCATGAAAGTGAAATACGGCAGAGTTTTTGAATCATTCAGAACAAAGATTTTATCTTAATTAAGGAAAAATTTCGATAATACTTCGTACCTTTGTTGGCATAGTAACTAACAATTAATTTCTTATCATTATGGCAACACCAGAATTCAAGTATCAGCCGATGTTTGAACACGGAAAGGATACTACTGAATACTATTTGCTTACAAAAGACTATGTGTCTGTAAGCGAGTTCGAAGGAAAACCTATCCTGAAAATTGAAAAAGAAGGATTGACTGCAATGGCTAACGCTGCATTCCACGATGTTTCTTTCATGTTGCGTCGTTCTCACAACGAACAGGTAGCCAAAATATTGAATGATCCGGAAGCTAGCGAAAACGATAAATACGTTGCTTTGACTTTCTTGCGTAACGCTGAAGTTGCAGCAAAAGGAGTTTTACCTTTCTGTCAGGATACCGGTACTGCTATTATACATGGTGAAAAGGGTCAGCAAGTATGGACTGGATACTGTGATGAAGAAGCTTTGTCACTGGGTGTATATAAAACATATACAGAAAACAACTTGCGTTATTCTCAGAATGCTCCGTTGAGTATGTATGAAGAAGTAAACACACGTTGTAACTTGCCTGCACAGATTGACCTGGAAGCTACTGAAGGTATGGAATATAACTTCCTGTGTGTAACAAAAGGTGGTGGTTCAGCTAATAAAACTTATCTGTATCAGGAAACCAAAGCTATCTTGAATCCGGCTACATTGGTTCCGTTCCTGGTAGAAAAGATGAAGACTTTAGGTACAGCTGCTTGTCCTCCTTATCATATTGCATTTGTAATTGGTGGTACATCTGCTGAAAAGAACTTGCTGACTGTGAAATTGGCTTCTACTCGTTTCTATGACAACTTGCCTACTACAGGTAATGAATACGGACGTGCATTCCGCGATGTAGAACTTGAAAAGCAAGTATTGGAAGAAGCTCACCGTATTGGTTTGGGAGCACAGTTTGGTGGTAAATATTATGCTCACGATGTACGAATCATTCGTTTGCCTCGTCACGGTGCTTCTTGTCCGGTTGGCTTGGGTGTTTCTTGTTCTGCTGACCGTAATATCAGATGTAAGATTAATAAAGATGGTATCTGGATTGAAAAACTGGATTCAAATCCAGGTGAATTGATTCCTGAAGAATTGCGTCAGGCAGGTGAAGGTAATGCTGTGAAGATTGACCTTAACCGTCCGATGCCGGAAATTCTTGCAGAACTCGATAAATATCCTGTTGCCACTCGTCTGTCACTGAATGGTACTATTATCGTAGGTCGTGATATCGCTCATGCTAAACTGAAAGAACGTTTGGATCGTGGTGAAGATTTGCCTCAGTACATTAAAGACCATCCTATTTATTATGCTGGTCCTGCCAAGACTCCTGCAGGTATGGCTTGTGGTTCTATGGGACCGACAACTGCCGGACGTATGGACCCGTATGTTGACTTGTTCCAGAGTCATGGTGGTAGCATGATTATGTTGGCTAAAGGTAACCGTAGCCAGGCTGTAACCGATGCTTGTAAGAAGCATGGTGGTTTCTATCTGGGTTCTATCGGTGGTCCGGCTGCTATTCTTGCTCAGAATAACATTAAGAGCATCGAATGTGTAGAATATCCTGAACTGGGCATGGAAGCAATCTGGAAGATTGAAGTAGAAGACTTCCCTGCATTTATCCTGGTTGACAATAAGGGTAATGATTTCTTTAAACAGATCAAACCACGTTGTACTGGAAACTGTAAATAAGTAATTTATTTCCAACTATAAGAAAGGCATCATCCTCTACTGATTTGAAAGAGGATGATGCCTTTTCTTTTTATGTTCCTAGTCGGTTTATTATTGAGGATTAGCGACGACTTCGAATATTTCAGCTTTGCCTTCCAGAGTGACTTTGGTTACTTTATCGTTTGTCAGTTCAAGTTTGAAGAAAGGCGAAGAAATACTTGTTTCGGATACCAATACTCCTTTTTTATCAAATTGTTTGACTTTGAGCGGAGCTGAAAGTTTATCCATCAATAATGTATAAGTTTTTGTTCCTTGAGGAACTTCGAAAGTTAATGCATTAGAAACCTTATAAAAAGTAGACAGATTTTGATCGAATGCATAAACAACTTGTTGTGGATTCTCTGACTCCAGTTTGAATCCTAGATTTTCAACATGAAGCGGGTTGACTTCGAAAGAGCGGACAGAAGCATAATTTTTGCGTTCAGATTCCAGTCTTTTCAGTCGTACGTAACGTGCTTTTACAGCATCTCCTTTCCAGTTGATGACATATTGCTTATTCAATTCTTTGATAAGGGGAGTCCATGTTTTGCCGTCAGCAGAACATTCTAGAATCGCATGGTCAAAGTAGTCTACATCGTCTACAGAATTTCGTCCTTGCAGGATTGATATTTCTGTCACGTCACGGATGTCTCTCAGGTCTACTCCAATCCAGTCACCTTCTTTTTGTCCGATACCTGACGTATAGTAAGTCGTAGTGTCATTATCAAGCATTAATTTAGTAAGGATTGTACCAGAGTTACCAAACGAACCAATGCCTTTATAATCTTTAGGTGTTGTACCCAGCAGTTTCTTTAAGAATCCATGAGCCATATCGTCCATTGCATTTTCATAGAACGGTTGCAGTTTGAGTGTTCCGGATTTATGAGCTTCATAAGCTTTACGATCTTCTTTACTCATCAAGTTCTGCACATATTTGTTCCAGAAGCTACTGTCGTCGTTGCCTGAGCGATAAATTTGAGCCAGTTCAATAGCTTGTTTCCCTCTTGTTCCCAGCTTCCCGAATTCTGTCAGCCACGGACGGAGTTCTTGCAGCAGAGCTTTATTCTCACATCCCTGTTCCATTTCAGCCGGGACTTTTTCTATTTTTTCGAATTCTGTTTTAAGAGCCTGAGCCGTGGCATCATTCCATTCTGCAATCCGGAATGTCTTAGTTTCCCAAGATTCATCTCTGCGATATCCGTTTTCAGTGTCACTGGAGTGAATGGCAAATGTACGGTAAGCATCTTTGGCTTTTGGAGTCAACTCCTGCAATCCTCTTTCCCAACTGTCTATAGGATTATAGTTTACGATATTCCATGTGTAGTCTGCAACTCCGTATAAAGCAAGCTTGGAAGCCTCACCGTGTTCCATTGGGTTGCTGACAACACCACAGACATTTTCTTTAGTCAGCGAAGTATCCAGACCGTATACGGGACCTTGTAGAATGAAGTTACGGATATAATCGGTTACCGGATAGTTCCACCAGTAATATGCCGGTCTTTTGATACGTGAGTTAATCCATTCCATTGTTTCCGGAGTCAGGTCACTGCATACTACATCTCCTGTCCAAAATACTTTTATATCTGGATTCAAACTATTTCCATAGATAGCCAGGCTCCCTTGCGGAGTAGGATTAGCCCAAAGCTTAGAGTAATCTGTCGGGCAGACTGTCAATGGAGATACATCACCTTTGGCTTTTACAAAGTCATCAGTCAGACGGTTTAGTAATTCTGTCTGTTTTAACGGATTGGTTCCTTCTCCTGAAATGTCATCGAAGAAAATTGCGAAATCTCTTACTCCCAGGTCGTACATCCAGTTAAACTTATTGACCAGATTCTGATAATCTTCTTCGTTCCATTTGATGTCTTGCCCCGGATGGATGGCCCATACAAAATCTACGCGATTTCGTTTACACGCCTGAACCAGTTCTTTGATATTCTGAGCTTCTTTTTCGGGATAAGGAAGTCTCCAGTTCGGACAACTATGAAATGGATCATCTTTAGGACCATATAAGTAAGTGTTCATTTTGAATTTTCCGTAGAAATCAATTAATGACATACGTACCTGATGTGACCATGGCGTGCCGTAAAAACCTTCTACTACACCACGATTGGGTAAGTCTGGATAATCGTTGATATCCAAATAAGGTAATTGTTTTTCTGCAGCGATAGGGCTTTCTATAAGTTGGCGCAATGTTTGGATGCCATAAAAAGCTCCTCGTTCATCATATCCAACGATTGTAACTCCTTTTTTGTCAATACGCATGGTGTAAGCTCCAGAAATCTCCTTGACCCCTTGCTTAAGTGCTACCTTTTTTCCAAAATCGATAGTTAGTTTCACTCCTTTCTTTGTCAGAGTAAGAAATTTCAGATCTTCTGCAAATTTTTCTTGTTTATCTTTAAGAACCAATCCACCAGCAATATCCAACATATTGTTTCGATCTACTGTTAGTTTGTGGGGAGTCGGATTGATGATAATTCCCTGATGGTCTATCTTCTTTCCGGGAACGGGCAACACTTGTTGGATTTCCAGTCGTTGTGACGATAAATCAAACTCAGTTTCTTGTGCAAGGAGATTACTGCATGCCATTGCGCATATTACTCCTGCCATTAGTGATTTTTTATAGTATCTTTTTTCCATATAAAATAGGTTTTGCTTTACAAAGCTATTGATTTCCTTGTAAAAGAAAGTTGTTTTAGGGCAAAATGTTTGCTTGAACTTGAATTTTTATAATATTGAATTAATTTTATTAGCTTTACTAATTTTTCTTTCACGATAGAATGTAAATAAGAGTATTTCCCATATAATTGTACTATCGGGTGAAGGGAAGAAAGATGTAGGACAAAAAACAATATCTTGTTTTCTGGAAAATATCAGCATATTTTGGAGAATTCTTCTTGATGTTTTTGAAAAATTTGTACGAAAATTTAGAGCTTTTATTGGACGTTGTAAATCAGTGATTTAAAAGTGTAAATATAAAAGGAAGCTTCCTTAAGATAGAACTTGGAAATAAAAATCTCCTGCTTTAGCCGTTGTTTATTTCAATTACAAGACTAAAAGCAGGAGTTTTTTATGTTGTAACTAATGGTATTTTGAAACGGCCCTTTTTATTACTTTAAGTTTAAATAAACTATTGTTTTTCAGGTGTTGGATGTTTGATTATTTTGTATCCGATAGCTGCAACGATGATACTCATAATCGGGCTGAGAATATTGAAGAAGCAATAAGGCAGATAGGTCAGGGTAGGAACATTCAGGATGGTAGCCTGTGTCATACCACATGAATTCCAGGGAATCAATACGGAAGTTACCGTCACTGAGTCTTCGGTTGTACGGCTTAACAGTCTGCTTTCATATCCTTGTTTTCTGTATATATTGCCAAACATGCTTCCTGTCAGGATGATGCTTATATACTGGTCGGCAGTGGCTAAGTTCATGAATAAACCAGAACATACTGTTGATGAAACCAGACTGAAACGGTTTTTCATAAAACGTACAAAAACAGATGTGATACTTCCCAGCATACCACTTGCGGTCATGGCTCCTCCGAAGCACATGGAGCATAGTATCAACCAGATCGTGTTTGTCATGCCTGCCATTCCCCGTGTGGCAACGAGCTCTGTCAGAGCTGCATTACCGGTTTCAAGATTGGTACTTCCGTAACAGGTTATCATCACTCCTTTAAACAGGTTTTCTTCTCCAGCAATTTCATTCAACAGGTTAGGTTGGAAAATGATTGCTGCTATGCAGGCTAAAAATGTAGAAATCGTAAGAGTTATGATAGAAGGAACCTTTCGGGCTATCAGAATTCCGGTTACGACGGGGACGATAAGTAACCAGGGGGTAATGTTGAATTTGTTTTCCAGACTTATTGCTACTTCTGTCATATGCTCCATAGTATGGGCATTATGGGTGAATCCCATGATGGTAAACAGAATGAGTGTGATTACCAGTGAAGGGATGGTCGTGATGAGCATGTAGCGGATATGACGGAATAAAGGAGTTTCCGTAATGGATGAGGCTAGAATCGTTGTTTCAGACAGTGGGGAGATTTTATCACCGAAGTAAGAGCCTGAAATGATTGCTCCAGCTATCCAGCCTTCGTGAAAACCTTGTGACTTGCCTATACCTAGCAATGCAATTCCGATGGTGGCGATTGTTGTCCACGAACTTCCTGTCATGACAGAGATAAGTACGCAGATGATGCAGGTAGATGTCAGAAAAAAGTCTGGATGAATAATTTGCATTCCATAATAGATAAGTGTGGGAACAATACCGCTTATCATCCAGCTTCCACTCAGTGCACCGATGATGAGCAGAATGATAATGGCTGTAGCAACCCCCGAAATATTGTTCGTTATGGCAAGTTCATAATCTTTCCATGGAATGCGGTAGAAAGCCATTCCTATAAATATACAGACAGCGGTGGTTACCAGCAAGGAAATCTGACTACCGCCGTTTAGTGCGTCGCTCCCGAATGTACTGATGGTAGCAACTAACATGCATATCAGTATAATTATCGGTAAAAAAGAAATCAGTGGTGAAGGGAATTTTTTTATTGAATTCATTATATCTTAATTGTTTAGCGGGCGCAAAGATACAACAAATCTGTTTAAATATGCATTTTGAGTGGATAGAATGCGTGAAAATTTTAGATAAAATGCATGAATATGTATATTTCTCGTGAAATGAAAGCATAAAAAGACACAGACCTGATGCCTGAACAAGTAAATTCTGATTGGGTGTTTGGCCGGAATTTACTTCTAAGCACAAAGTCTGTGTCTTTTATATTTAGAGTTTATATCCCCATTGGTCGAGAGCAAACGACCAGTTCTTTTCTACCAGTTCTACCGTTTCAGGTTTGTACTGATACTGGTTTTTCTTGTAACCTTTCTTTTTGTTCACGTATGCTTCGATAGCAGGACGAGCTTCGTCGAATCCCGGAATAGAAAGTTTCTGATAAATTTCCTGTGTCAGGTCGAAAGCATTCTTTTCATAGTCTTCGAATTTGACTTCTACCAGATTACCTTCCGGAATGAATTTCTTGTCAGCTTCGTATTTATGATACAGTTTGGCATAAACAGAGAGGATGTTTTCTTGTAACTGTTCGTTGCTGATATCCTGTAATTTCAACGGCTGGATGGTATTGGTGAAGAAGCTTCTTGTTGATTCGAATACCGTATATGGATTACGCATCAGGTAAATGAACTTGGCATTCGGGAACATTTTTACCAGCTCTTTTACTCGTCCGGTGTGCGGAGGGTTCTTGCTTAAGAACTGTGTTCCGTGGGTATTCCATAAGGAGATTTTAATCAGTTTGGTAAATGTTTCTTCGAATACTTTCAGCTCTTCATCACTGATGTCGTCAAACAACAGGTACTTGTCGGCATATTCTTGCATGTGCTTAGGCAAGAACCAGAAGTTGTAGTATGTGTACGGCATCATATTTGCCAGTGCAAATTCTTCTTCCTGAGGCAGGTCGACAGCCAGTTCCATGTTGTCTGTCGGACGTTTGTCGGGCATCAGCCAGCTCATATTCTTTTTGAAGAAGGGTTGTCCCCACATCATCAGGTGTGGAAATACAGTCTGGTATGTAGTGTTATAACCGAAGTGCTTGTCGCATGAAAAGACGTTATGCATGAAAGTTGTTCCGCTTCTCCAGTGTCCCAGGATGAATACCGGATCGTGTTCCAGCGGTTGGTTGGCAAGCAATTTTTCGTAACGCTTGTCTTGCAGCGGCTTTAAGGTAGAAAGCAGACGGCATACCGCCTTGGTGAGGCGGTATTTTCCTTTATATGTCTGATCTATCGTTCTACCTGCTGTTATCTGGTTGAATGTTTTCCAGTCTGCACCTACAAGGGTATTGATAGGCAGTTTACTGAATTCAAGTAATCCCATTTTATAAATTTAAGTTGATACTTTAAAAACTTATTTTTTTACTTCGATGGCAATGCCTTGTCTGGACAATTCTTTTACAGCTTTGTCTATAGCTTCATAGTGTTCGGGAGCGATGCCCAGTTTAGGCAAGTCGAGAACTGGCAATTCCATCGTATTGTGCATATCCTTGTCTTCTACACGGTTCAGAATCATACCAACGGCACTGGTATTGTTGGTAATCGGGTCGATGAGTATGAAAGAGCCGGTTGCCTTATTTTGGGTATAAGGATCGAAGAACAGTTCTTTGGATGAGGTCAGTACAACGTGAGCAATCTGGTTCAACTGCATAGGGATGTCTTCTTTGGTCAGACGTCCGTTTTCTACGCTCAGATGCTCCATTGTATTGATATCCACCTTGTATTTAATGCTGTCTACACGAGTGCGGCTGGTGTTGGTGGTTTGTTTCAGGAAGAATGATTTCTCCATGTCCATTTTCTCTTCATCCATCCATACCAGCATGGCTTCGAAGTTACGTCCTATCATAGGAACATTATCCGGATGAACCAGCATTTCGCCACGTGATACGTCTATCTCGTCTTCCAGTGTCAGGGTTACCGACATTGGAGGATAAGCATAATCCAGTTCACCGTCGTAAGTAACAATGCTCTTTACTCGTGACTTCTTGCCTGAAGGCAATGCCATTACTTCATCTCCCTTGCGTACAACTCCCGAAGCAACTTTGGCACTGAATCCGCGGAAGTCAAGGTTTGGACGAAGTACATACTGTACCGGATAGCGGAAATCTGTCAGGTTGTGGTCGTTGCCGATGTGTACGGTTTCGAGGAATTCCAGCAGTGACGGACCGCTGTACCACGGAGTACGGTCGGATTTTTCTACCACGTTATCACCGTCGAGTGCTGACAGCGGAATACAATTTACATCGGGTACTCCTAGCGGGTCGATAAATGCCTTATAGTCGGCAACAATCTTGTCAAAAATTTCTTTTGAGAAATCTACCAGATCCATTTTGTTGACTGCCAGAACTACGTGCTTGATTCCCAGCAAGGATACCAGATATGTATGGCGGCGTGTCTGTGTAATGACTCCTGTGCGGGCATCAACAAGAATGATGGCAAGGTTAGCAGTAGAACCACCGGTAATCATATTACGGGTATACTGTTCGTGTCCCGGAGTGTCGGCTATGATAAACTTACGGTTGTTGGTTGAGAAATAGCGGTATGCTACATCAATAGTAATACCTTGTTCACGTTCAGCTTTCAGTCCATCCAGCAGCAGAGCATAATCGATGTGTTCTCCGGCATTTCCCATTCTCTTACTGTCACGTTCCAGTGCGTCAAGCTGGTCTTCATACAGTTTCTTACTGTCAAAGAGAAGGCGTCCGATAAGTGTAGACTTTCCATCATCTACCGATCCGGCTGTAAGAAAACGGAGCAAGTCTTTCTGCTCGTCCTTTTTAAGAAATTCTTCGATAGACATAGTCCCTCTGGCTTCACCTTCCATTGGGTTTCCCGATTTGTTTTTATCTAGTTCTTCCATGATTTTCAGTTTTATTAGAAGTATCCTTCACGTTTTTTCTGTTCCATACTAGCTTCCTGGTCGAAGTCGATGACGCGGGTTGTACGTTCACTCTTGGTAGTAGTCATCATTTCTTCTACGATTTTTTCTATCGTGTCGGCTTCACTTTCGATAGCACCGGTCAGAGGCCAGCATCCCAGCGTACGGAAGCGGATTTTTTTCATTTCTATTTTATCGCGGTATTTTTCCGGCAAACGGTCGTCGTCTGGCATAATCAGCTGTCCGTCGATGTTGACAACCGGTCGTTCTTTGGCAAAATACAATGGAACGATAGGAATATTTTCCAGACGGATATACTGCCAGATATCCAGTTCAGTCCAGTTGCTCAATGGGAATACACGAATACTTTCTCCTTTACGGATACGGGTATTGTATATATCCCAAAGTTCCGGACGCTGGTTTTTGGGATCCCACTGGTGAAATTCGTTACGGAAGGAGAAGATACGTTCTTTGGCACGTGACTTTTCTTCATCGCGACGGGCACCTCCGAAAGCTGCGTCAAACTTATATTTGTCGAGTGCATGTAGCAGAGCTTGTGTCTTCATCAGATCGGTATGTACTTTACTTCCGTGAGTAAACGGACCCACACCTGCGCGGAAAGCTTCCATGTTGCTTTCTACAATCAGGTTCCAGCCGTATTTTTTTGCGTACTCATCGCGGAATTGGATCATTTCTTTGAATTTCCATTTCGAATCAATGTGCATCAATGGGAATGGAACTTTTCCCGGAGCAAAAGCCTTTTCGGCAAGTCGTACCATGACAGATGAATCTTTTCCGATACTGTATAGCATAACCGGATTTTCAAATTCGGCAGCCACCTCACGGATTATATGGATAGACTCGGCTTCGAGTTCTTTCAGGTGGCTTAATTTATATTCTTCTTTCATATCTGAATTATGAATGTTTTTTATTCGAATGTTTAGATAAATGAAAATGGACTTGCACAAAAATACTTATATTTTTCATAAACCAGTTGTTTCTTGTGCAAAAGTCGTAGTCCTGACATGTTTACCGGGTTACTCTCGGCAGGATTAATTCCAGCAGTTTATTGACTGATTCTTCTACGGAAAGTTTAGAAGTATCCAGTGAAAGGGCAGGGTGTTGCGGAGCTTCGAACGGTGCAGATATACCTGTAAAATTCTTGATTTCTCCCTTGCGTGCCTTGGCATACAAACCTTTTACATCGCGACGTTCGCATTCTTCAATAGGAGTACTTACGTAAATTTCCATAAAGTCTTCCTTACCTATAATATTTGCTGCCATTTCTCGAATGTCATTGTTCGGACTAATGAAGGCAGCAATGGTAATGATACCTGTATCGACAAACAGTTTGCCTATTTCGGCAATACGGCGGATGTTTTCTATACGGTCTTCGGCAGAAAATCCCAGATTATTATTGATTCCGCTGCGGATATTATCACCGTCCAGGATACGACAAAGTAATCCGCGCTTTTGAAGTTCACGCTCTAAAGCAATGGCGATAGTACTTTTTCCAGAGCCGCTCAGTCCGGTAAACCAAATCATTACGCTATGTTGTTTTAATAATTCTTCTTTATCAGAACGGCTTAGCATGCGGTCGAATATCGGGTAAATATGTTTAGTTTCTTCCATATCGTTTGTTAGTTAATTAAAAAGGCCATATTTGAGGTATGACGAATACAGAAATTAAGAATGTGATAATATTCAATGGTAATCCGATTCGTACAAAATCGGTAAACTTATAGTTTCCAATACCTTGTACGATAAGATTTGTCTGGTAACCGATTGGAGTAGAGAAGCTTGCTGAAGCTGCCATACATATTACAACGAAGAAAGGCATCGGATTTACTCCCAGCTGCTGTGACAGAGAAAGAGCCAACGGGAAAGATAAAGCTGCCGCAGCATTGTTGGTTATCAGTTCTGTAAAGATATTGGTAATAATGAACAGTACGGCCAACAGAATATATGGACCATGGCTTCGGCTGAGATCGATAATGTAACCTGCAAGCAAGTCAGCTACTCCGGAATTTTCCATTGCCTTGCTGATTGCAAAGGCACATGCGATGGTTATCAGGATATCCCATGAAATATATTTAGTGTATTTGCGAGGTGGGAATATCTTGGTCCATGCCATAATGACCGTTGTGATGGATACAAAGAAAAACATATCCAGTTTAATGCCTTCTGGCAGGAGTTTCTGTATAGCAGGTAATTCACCAATAGTTGCTCCTATAATCATAAAAAGCAATAGGAACAAGGCAAACCAGCGTTTCTTTTTCCCTGCCGGTTCATAATCTTTACCATTGGCAAGCATGATAAATACAGAAGATTCTCCCCAGGTCTTCACGAAACTGTCGTCGGCAAGTAATATCAGTGTGTCACCCTCACGGAAACGGATTTCGCTCAGGTCCTTATAGGTATTACCTCCTCGGCGGAGTTCTTTTACTTCTGCACCATAATGGCGTTTAAAGTCGAAATCGTTAACCCGCTTGTTAATACCGGGGAAACGTGCACCGATGACGGCTTCTACAGGATGGAGGGAGGGATTGTTTTCTTCTTCTTCATCTGACAGAGTCTCAGGACGGTCTGCCGGCAGAAGTTTACTAGAGAAAAGGAACAGGTAAATAATGCCTGCAATGGCTATGAAAATACCGACTTTCCCTAGCTCGAACATGCTGAATCCTTTCATTCCGGCTTCTTGTATCATACTGTGTACTACCAGGTTGGTTGAAGTGCCTATCAGTGTACAGATACCTCCCAGGATAGTTACATACGACAGAGGTATCAGAAAATAGGTTGCAGGTAGTTTTACATAATTTGCCCATCTCTTGATAATAGGAGCAAAGATAACTACAACTGGAGTATTATTCAGAAAAGCTGAAATAAAAGCAATCGTGGGCAGCATGCGTGCCTGTGCCTTAAAAACAGTAGTCTCTGATTGAGGCAGTAGCTTTTTTATAACTTGTGTCAGTGCACCGCTTTGGCGGATACCTTCGCTTACCAGGAACAGCATGGCAACGGTGATCATACCTTTGTTGCTGAACCCTTCCAGCATTTCTTTAGGACTGAGGATTCCGGTACAAAGGAATATGACAACGACCGAGAATAGAATCATTCCCGGACGCATCTTATCCATTATCAGCGCAGTCAGCATTGCAACAAGCGCGACAAGTACAATAATAACTTCTAATGTCATAAATAGGTTATTCGGCAATGAACCATGGATTTAACAAGTCTTCTTTATTGTATTCCAAAGGATGTTGGGTGTCGGCCTGATAGACTTCTTTTCCCATGGCACGAATTATGGCGTGACCGGCAGCGGTATCCCATTCCATAGTAGGAGCAAAACGGGGATATACGTCTGCTTTTCCTTCAGCTATCAGACAGAGCTTCAGTGAACTACCTTTCGATACGGTTTCCACTTTTTGATGTTTTTGCTTCATCTCTTCGATATAAGCCTCTGTTTCCGGCGTAAGGTGAGAGCGGGATGCAACTATTATGAAACTGCTTCGCTGCGCTTCTTCCTGATAGGGCAGACGATGTGCCTTGCTGATAAGGCTGTCGACTGTTTCCTCTGAGTCCAATTGAGTGATATGCTCTATTTTGTAAGCTCCGTACTGGCTGTCGGCAAAGTATAACTCCTCTTTTACAGGAATATAGATAACTCCTGCTTCCGGCTTTCCATTTTTTACATAAGCAATGTTGACGGTAAATTCTCCGTTACGTTTAATAAACTCTTTAGTTCCGTCCAACGGATCAACAATCCAAAGTTCATTCCAGCTTTGCCGTTCTTCAACCGGAATTTTTTTCCCTTCTTCGCTGAGAACAGGATAAGGAGTTGAAGCTAATCGTGCTGCAATGACCATATGCGACTTGCGGTCGGCGATAGTCAGTGGTGAGTTATCTGCTTTTTTCTCTATCTCAAAATCCGCGTTAGGATCGGTGTATACATTCATTATTTCTGATCCAGCTTCCAGTGATGCGCGGATGGCTGTAAGTAATAAATTCTTGTCCATATTATCTAAATCGTTGTAAAATAACAACATTTTATCCTATTGTTAGTAGTTTAATCTTCGCTTTTTTTGGCCTTCGTCATTGTTTATAACTTCTTTTAAGCAGAAACCGCTTTTATTCGAGTGGTTTTATCTCTTTCGACTGCTTCCATACTCGTAGCATATAATACGCGCAATGAGTAAATGCAAATATGAATGAAATAGTCAATAATGTTTTGTCTGCATCCCAGCCTACGGTTTGCTGATGCCATAATCCGGTAATGATACATAGTACAGACAGAGCAAGTCCTAAGATATTTAATACGATATCTCCTTTACGATGTGCTTGTCCCGGTTCCAGCTTGCTGTATTTTCTACCATACGAAGCATATACATCCAGACCTATCAACATCCAGAGAACAAGTCTTATCCATGTGTCGGCCGGAAGAAAACACATCATACACAGGCAGGTAAGGATACCCATAATAGGAACGAAGGGGACGAACGGTGTCTTGAAGGTACGGTGCACATTGGGCATGGTTTTTCGTACGATTAATACAGCTGCACATACTAGTGTGAATGCAAGCAGCGTTCCTATACTTGTCATTTCTCCTGCCACTTGGGCTGGTACAAATCCGGCCAGCAGGCTGACTACAATCATAAAGAGGAAATTGCTATGTACAGGAGTGCGGAAACGCTCGTTGATGCGTGAGAAAAATGGAGGTAACAGTCCGTCATGGCTCATACTTAAAAATACGCGGCTTTGTCCGAGTAATGTTACCATGATGACCGAGCAGTATCCGAAGAGAATGGCAAGAATGATGGCTTTATTCAGCCATGGATAGGCTTGCACGAATACACCTGCTGCATTTGTACTTCCCATATGTTCGATAGCTACTGCCACGGGAGCGATACCTTCTTGTCCTTTGAATTCTGTATAGTGTGCTACTCCTGTCATGACATGTGCAAACAGAATGTATAGGATGGTACATACCAGCAGAGAAACAAGGATTCCGATAGGCATGTTTCGCTGTGGATTTCGGGTTTCCTGAGCAGCAGTGCTTACTGCATCGAAGCCTAGAAAAGCGAAGAATACGATGGCGGCTCCTCGTAATATGCCGGAAATGCCGAACTCTCCAAGTTTACCTGTATTCTCTGGAATATAAGGCACATAATTTTCTGCTTGGATGAATTTCCAGCCGAGAATAACAAATACCAGAATAACACCTATTTTCAGGAAAACAATAAATCCGTTGAATAAAGAACTGCCTGCTATGCCACGCATCAGAATCAGGCTCATGAGTACTACTATCAGCATGGCAGGAATATTGACTATACCTCCATCCCACGGACATGCGCTGAGGGCATGTGGCAACTCAATGCCTATACCTTGCAGAAAGACAACCAGATAACGGCTCCAGCTGATGCTGACGGTCGTTGCTGCTACGGTATACTCCAATACGAGGTCCCAGCCTATAATCCAGGCTATCAGTTCTCCCATTGTTGCATATGAGTAGGTGTAAGCACTTCCTGCTACTGGAATCATGGATGCAAATTCTGCATAACACAATCCGGCGAAACAGCAACCTATGGCTGCAACGATAAAGGATAAAGTAATGGCCGGGCCTGTATATTCGGAAGCTACGGTTCCGGTAATGGAAAATAGTCCGGCTCCAATAATGACACCTACTCCCAAAGCTACCAGACTGACTGGTCCGAGTACACGTTTCAACGTTTTACTACCCGACTGCTGTGCTTCTGCTTGTAGGGTTTCAATACTTTTTCTTATAAATAATCCCATTTTGAAGTATTTGCTTGAATGTTATAGGTTGCAAAGATAGTATTTATTCTGGATGTGTGACTCTTTTTTATATGTATCTTGTTGATATATACAGAAAAACGTCCTGATGTTTTGGGTAAATTATATGTACTTTAACCAAAACTATCAGGACGTTTTTGTTATTATTTGTGCTGATTGAAAGATTGTTTATATAAAGGATACTTGCATTGTTTATGAGTCTGCGAATGTTTTATTTCAGGTATAAAGAAACTTTTCCGCTAATTTGCAACAGAGATATTTCACACATCTTTGTATCGTATTCGGCAGAAAGTATTCGTTCTTCTGCATCTAACAGGCTCTTTTGTGCTTCACGCATTTCAATACCAGACAAATCTCCTAACAGATATCGTTCTTTGGCTATTTCGTGATTTTCTTTTGCTGCAATCAAGTTCTGACGTTCCAGATTGAGTAAGCGAATATTGTTACGGTATGCCTGCCACAAATTGCTGAGATCGGCACGTAAACCTTGTTCCAGTTGCTCGCGTTCAAGTTGGGCATTTCGTATAGCAAGGCTTGCATTGCGTTTTTCACGTCGACGATTGCCATCGAAAATGTTGAATCCGATGGTAATACCTCCATTAAATCCCCAGTTGTTCCGTCGTTGGATGGAGTTGATATCATATTTGTTCAGGGTATAGCCATATCCGGCATTCAGCCTTAGATAAGGATAATTGCGTGACAACACTTTCTTATAGTCCAGTTCAGCTAAAGTTGAATTTTGGTCAGCTTTCAATAAATTGGCATTGGTGTTTAGTGTAGCATTCCACAATTCATTGAAATCGAGCGAATGTTTCAGCTCGATAATAGAATCCTTTACTTTTATCGGACGGTCCACATCTTTATTTGCCATCATTTCATTCAGGTTGATACGCGAGGTATGTACCAGCTCTTGCTGTTTCATATACTGTGCACTATCGGCATTAAAATCGACTTTTGCCTGTTGATAATCCAGACGGGAGAAGTTTCCGATGTGATAGCGCTCTTCTACGATACGTAAACGTTCTTTTGATAACGAAACAGCATAACGGAAATTTTTCAGGCGTATTTCCTGCTGAATATAATTGTAATATTCTGCTGTCAGACTGGCGATAAAGTCTTCTATTGCTATACGGGTATTGGTTGCTCCCTGGCGTTCCAGTTCCTTGAGTTCCTTGTATGTTGTACTGATGTTGAATCCGTCGAAGATGGTCCAGTTCAGATCCACACCGGCATCAAGAGTCTGGTCGAATACGTTTCGTTCTTTGACAACACTTCCGTCGCTTCGTTGTGTAGAGTTGGTATTGTCAATGTTTCCGGTATACCCTGCCGTCAAGTCTATTGTAGGCAGATAACCGGCGTTGGCAAGCGTTGCATTATTCTTGCTTATCTGTTCTTCATTGCGAGAGATGCGGAGAGAGTAATTGTTCAACAGTCCTTCCTCCAGACATTGCTTTAATGTGTATTCATATTGTGCGTGGGCCGGAAGGGTAGTGACAAACCAGATTATCAGTGATATATATGCAAAATGTTTCATGCTTTTTTCTCTTTTTTTATTCGGTTAGTAGAAATGTAAGTGTAGATAGCCGGTACGATGTACATCGTAAGGAAAGTAGATATTAACATACCTCCTACGACGGCTGTTCCCATTGCAATACGTTGGTTAGCGCCTTCTCCTGTAGCGAACGCCAATGGTATCAAGCCTAGAATTGTTGATGCACTGGTCATCAAGATCGGGCGTAGGCGCTGTAAGGCCGCGTCGCGTATAGCCAGCATTTTATCTTCTCCAGCTTCTTGTTTCTGATTGGCGAATTCCACAATCAGAATACCGTTTTTGGCTACCAGTCCAATCAACATAATAATACCTATCTGACTGAATATATTCATCGTTATATCACCGAAATACATGAATATCAAAGCTCCAGCAATGGCAAGTGGTACTGTCAGCATGATGATGAATGGATCTTTAAAGCTTTCAAACTGTGCTGCCAGAATCAGATATATCAGCACGAGTGCAAGAATAAAAGCAAACATCAGGCTGGATGAGCTTTCACGATAATCTTTCGAGTCGCCCGATAAGGCTGTACGGAATGTTTCGTCCAGTGTTTCAGATGCTATTTTATCCATTTCTTCCAATCCCTGTCCGATGGTTTTTCCCTCTGCCAGTCCGGCTGATATTGTTGCCGATATGAATCGGTTGTAGTGGTAAAGCTTAGGAGGCGCAATGGATTCTACGAATTCTACCAGATTGTCCAATTGAATCATTTCTCCTGCATCGTTACGGATGTAAATAGATTTGATGTTTGCCGGTTGATTACGTTGCTGGCGATTTATCTGTCCTAATATTTCGTACTGCTTACCATTCATATAGAAATATCCCATACGCTGTCCGCTCAGTCCGTATTGAAGTGTTTCGGCAACATCACGCACGTTTACCCCCATTGTTCCTGCTTTATCTCGGTTGATGTTTACCCGTACTTCGGGACTGCTGAACTTTAAATCAACGTCGGCCATCTGGAAGGTAGGATTATCGTACACTTTATTTAAAAATTCGGGCAGGATTTTTTCCAGTTTTTCTATGCTGGTAGCCTGCAGTACATATTGTACAGGCATACTGCTTTTTCTTCCTCCGAAAGAAGATTGCTGCTGGACGAATGCTCTTGCCTTCGTTTTGCTCTTGATTGCTTTCGATATTTTTTCGGCCACCTCCATCTGGGAGTAGTCACGGTCTTTGATGTCTTTCAATGTAATCTGGACATTTCCACTACCACTTGACACACGTGCTGTAACGGCTTCTGCATCCGGAATGATAGAATCTACCAAAGCATTGATGTCTTCAGTGTAATCGCGTATGTATTCATAACTGGCTCCTTCGGCAGCCTTTGTACTAATGGTTATTTTCGAACGGTCCTCCAAAGGCGCCATTTCTGCTGGTATTACATTCCATAATACACCGATTAGAATTAAGGTGATAATAGAAACAGGAATAGCAATAAAACGTTTCTTTAAGAATGCATTGAGGGAGCGACTGTAGATGCGGTTCATTCCTTCAAAAAATGGTTCAGTCTTTCGGTAAAACCAACTTTGCTTTTCTCGATGGACAAGCATTTTGGTCGCAAGCATTGGGGTAAATGTCAATGCTGCAAAAGAAGAGATTAATACCGAACCAGCTACAACGAAGCTGAACTCCCGGAAAAGTCTGCCACTGGTTCCTTCCATAAATACGATAGGCAAGAACACAGCAACCAATGTTATGGTAGTAGAAATAACGGCGAAAAATATTTCTTTGGCCCCTTCTATACCGGCATCGAAAGGCTTCATACCTCTCTCTATGCGGATGTAAATATTTTCAGTCATCACAATGGCATCATCTACTACCAATCCAACCGACAAGACAACGGCGAGCATCGTAAGCACGTTGATAGAAAAACCTGCTACGTACATTACGAAAAAGGCTCCGATTAGCGAAACTGGAATTACAATACAAGGTATAAGAGTAACACGCCAGTCGCGCAGGAAAAGGAAGATGATAATGATTACCAGAATGAAAGCTTCGTATACGGTGCTTTCTACTTCGGCAATAGAGGCACGGATAAATTTCGTGTTGTCAAATCCATAAGAAAAACTAACGTCTTCGGGCAAATCTTTTTTCATTTGCTCCATACGTTCGTAAACAGCATCCGCTATTTCGATATGGTTTGCTCCCGGTTGAGGTATGACTACTACTCCTACCATAGGAACTCCATTCATTTTCATATAACTTTTAATATCGGCAGCTCCCAATTCGGCATAGCCGATATCGCTTAAGCGTATAACCTGTCCGTTTACTTCCTTTATTACTACGTTGTTAAATTCGGTAGCCGTGTGCATCTGTCCCATAGTACGTAAGGTAAGTTCCATTGTGTTACCTTCTATACTGCCGGAGGGAAGTTCCACATTTTCATTATCTATGGCATTTTTGATGTCTACAGGAGTAATTCCGTAGCCGGCCATTTTGGTCGGGTCTAGCCACAGACGCATTGAATAGCGTTTTTCTCCCCAAATGGAAACACTACTTACATCGGATATTGTCTGTAACTGTTCCTTGACGGTGAGATCGGCTATTTCGCTCAACTCTAGCAGTGAGCGTGTATTGCTTTGGATGGCCACCATCAGAATAGGGCTGGCATCGGCGTCAGCTTTGGAAACAGTAGGAGGGTCGCAGTCGCGCGGGAGATAACGCTGTGCACGTGAAACTTTGTCGCGTACATCGTTGGCGGCAGTCTCCAGGTCGACAGACAATTCAAATTCAACAGTAATACGGCATTGTCCTTGCTGGCTTACACTTGAAAGAGAACGTATACCGGGAATACCGTTGATATTTTGTTCAAGCGGTTCGGTGATCTGGCTTTCTATAATGTCGGCATTGGCTCCTGAATAACTACACGTAACGGAGATGATCGGATTGTCTACCGAGGGATATTCGCGTACTCCCAGCGTTGTATAACCAATTAATCCAAAAAGCAAGATGATAATGGTGAGTACGGTAGCCAATACCGGTCGGCGGATGCTAAGTTCGGATATATTCATACGGCGGACAGGTATTAGTTGATATTGTCAAGAACAACAGGCATGCCGGTACGCAGCTGTAAGGTTCCGGAGGTAAGGATTGTATCTCCTGCGGCTAACCCTCGTACTATTTGCACTTCTGCTTCTGTGCGGATTCCAATCTCGACATCTACCGGTTGGGCAACACCCGAACGATAAACGAACACTTTATTCTTTCCCATTTCCGGAACGATGGCTTCCGATGGAATAGCTATGGCATCTTTAATTTCGTTTTGTTTCAATGTGATGTCGGCATACCGTCCGGGAAGCAGTTCACCATTGGTGTTTGGGTATAAGGCGCGCACTGTCAAGGTATGGGTTTCCGGATCAATACTCGATTCCGTTGCATATACTTGAGCATCGAAAGCATCCAGTCTTCCTTCTATTTTGAAAGATAATCTGGTTCCTTTTTTGATCTGTCGTGCATAACGTTCCGGTACGGCAAATTCTACTTTTAGTGGGGTAATTTTGGTGAGTTTGGCTATAACTGTAGTAGGAGAGGCATATGCTCCTACACTGACTTGGCGCAGACCGATTACACCATCGAAAGGAGCACGTAGCTCGGTCATGTCAATATTGGCTTTGATGTTTTCTATATCTGCATGAAGCGTAGCGAGTTCTGTCTTAACCTGTTCGTATGCTTCCTTACTTACTGCATCTCGTTGTAAAAGTGCATTCTGTCGGAATACTCGGTCTTCGGCAAGTGGCATTTGTGCCTTTAGACGGTCTAATTGTGCTTGTAACTGACTGTCATTTACTTTTGCCAGCAACTGACCTTTGGTAACAAAACTACCTTCCGTGAAATTAATGTCGATGATTTTTCCCGAAGTTTCGAAAGATAAATCTACCTCTTCGTCGGGCATAAGCTTACCACTGACAAATAACTGGTCGGTCAGTAAATGCGGTTTAATGATCTGTGCATTTACATTCAGACTTTTCTTTTTATTTGTTTTTATTGTTGGGCTAGCTTCATTTAGTTCTTCATTTTCTTTGGGAGTGAAATTATGGATTCCTAAGCCGATTAATCCGGCTCCTACCAGAATGATAATTCCCCATTTTACTCGTTTGTCCATGTGTTTTTATGGTATAAATTAAGATTTGGAAATAATGATTATTAACTTTGATAACAAACTTAAGGAATTGTTTAAATAGAGAATGCCTTTTTTACAAAAATTTGCAAATAAAAATTCCTTTCATTCTTTTGCCTGTAAACGTAAGACTTTAAAGAATGAAAGGAATTACAGCTGTTTTGATAAAATATATTTTATAAATCCTTTAAATATTTAGAAAGATATATTTGCCATTTTCCATAGCCCAAGGAAAGATGTTTTGGTTATTTCTACCAGCTTGTCCCAGTTTATTTTATCAGCTTCATCACCCGGAAGATGATAATCCGGATGCCAGTCTGTATGATACCACATAATTGGAATACCCAGTTTGGCAAAGGTTCCGTTGTCACTACCTCCTACAGGATTGTCCCATGCACGATAATCGGGCTGTAGATTCAGATTGTAATGCTCGATATCTTCTTTCAGCCATTCACCGAAGGCAGGTGTTCCTTTGGTAAAGAAGTATACTACATGCCAGGGGCGTGACTCATCATTATTTCTTCCAATCATGTCGAAATTTAAGTATCCTTTCACTTGCTTGATCTGCGGAAAGGACTGTGCAAAATATTTTGAACCTAACAATCCTTTTTCCTCTCCGTCCCAGAAGGCAAAAATAACAGTACGTTCTGGTTGCTTGCCTGTAGCCAGGAAGGAACGCACAATCTGTAGAACGGCTGAAATTCCCGATGCATTGTCATCGGCGCCATTATAAATCTGATCACCGTCCAGCATGGGATCGTAACCGATATGATCATAATGTGCACCTATTATGACGATCTCGTCCTTGTTCTTTCCATCTATTTTTGCAAGTACATTGCGCATGTGATATTTTTGATGTACTCCCTGTTTGATTAGTTGGATTGAATCGGGATGAACTTGCAACTTGCCTTTTTTCTGTCGTTCTACACGGTATGCTTCAAATGGTTGGAAATAACTGTCGAATACAGGAGAACCCCCCCATTGCTGTAATAGCGAAGCAATGTAGTTTCCGGCTATTCTTCCCTCTTCTGTTCCGGCTTCCCGGCCTTTCAGTTCATCTGCTGCCAGGAAACGGACAAAAGCTTCTGCATTTGCCTGGTTGATTTGAGCAAGTCCTTTTTCCTCTGGAGTAGGTCCTGAGTTTTTCTTTGCATATGCATTTGTAGTTGCAAACCACGACATGGTTGCAAGTAGTATACAAAAAGTGAATTTTTTCATGTCTGTTAGATTTAAAAGATTAATAAGCTGAGCGGTATTTCCCTTCTTCTTTGTCCTCCAGTATATTTAAGTAAGAAGCATAACGTGATTCACTGATATAATGGTTTTCCACGGCTTCACGTACGGCGCATCCCGGTTCATGCCGATGGGTACAATTACCGTATTTGCATTTAGCTGAGAACTCAAAGATTTCTTTGAAGTAATGTCCTACTTCTTCGTCCTCCATGTCAAAAGTACCAAACCCTTTAATTCCCGGAGTGTCAATGATATAACCTTCTTCACCTATAGGAAACATTTCAGAGAAAGTCGTAGTGTGCATACCTTTATTATGTACTGTCGATATTTCTCCTGTTTTTATTTTTTGATCTGGAAGGATGGCGTTAATTAATGTCGATTTTCCAACTCCGGAATGTCCGGAAAATAAGGTGACTTTTCCTTTCAGCTCTTTTTTAATTTCTTCGATATCTGTCTGATTTAATGCAGAAATCTTGAAGCAAGGATAACCGATATGTGTGTAAAGATTGGTCAATGCTTCCAGATAATGAAGTTCCTCATCCGAATACCGGTCGATTTTGTTGAATACAAGACAGACAGGTACACGATAAGCTTCTGCTGATGCCAGAAAACGGTCGATGAACGTAGTTGATGTTTCCGGATAGTTGACAGTAACTATCAGCATGCACTGGTCCAGATTTGCTGCAATAATATGCGATTGTTTGGACAGATTTGATGCACGACGGATAATATAATTTTTCCGGTCTTCTATTTCTGTAATGAAAGCTGTACCTTCAGCGTTGATTGAGATTTGTACCCGGTCGCCTACGGCAATGGGATTGGTACTACGGATTCCTTTCAGGCGGAAGTTTCCTTTGATTTTACATTCTATTTGCCGGTTGTCGTCTGTTTTGACGAGATACCAACTTCCTGTGTTTTTAATGACTAAGCCTTTTTCCAAATTTTTATAGGATGAAAGATAAAGGATGAAGAAAAGCTGACGCATTCTGTTTTCAGAGCGTCGTTGAAGCTTCGTTCTTCATCCTTTATAAAATTAATTAAACAGTCATGATTTCTTTGTCTTTAGCAGCAAGCATATCGTCAATCTGTTTGATATACTTGTCATGAGATTTCTGCAATTTTGCTTCAGAGTTCTTTTGTTCGTCTTCAGGCATACCATCTTTTACGGCTTTTTTCAAAGCATCGATAGCATCACGTCGTGCGTTACGAACGCTGACTTTAGCTGTTTCGCCTTCACCTTTACACTGTTTTGCCAGTTGTTTACGACGCTCTTCTGTCAAAGGAGGAATACCTATACGGATAATTTCTCCATTGTTTTCGGGCATGATACCCAATTCAGAGTCGATAATTGCTTTTTCAATTACACGGAACATACTCTTGTCCCAAGGTTTTATAGCGATACTGCGTGCATCAGGGGTAGTCACTGCTGCTACATTATTGATGGGGACCATGCTTCCGTAAGAATCTACGCGGATGCCGTCCAGCAAGCGTACGTCTGCTTTTCCTGCACGGATGTGTGCCAGTGCATCTTCCAGATACATAATTGCCATATCCATTTTCTCTTCAGCTCCGCTGAGAATTGTCTTTGAGTCTGCCATATTAAAATTCTAAAGTTTATCGGGTTAGACTTATGCTAAATTAATGTGAACAAAAATACATGATTTTTTATTTTTCTGCAATAGTTTACTGATAATTATGCTAATGGCTATGAGTGATTGTCTGTATTTAGTATGATAAAAGAGCGGGATTTTTATTGTGAATAAATAAATGTGCCTTCTATGAAAAGAGGATGGGTTTAGTGATGAAATAAACGTTTTGTCCCAATTTTTCTACTTTTTATGCGAAAAAATAGTTGAAAGATGTTTGATTGAAGAAAAATGTTACTATATTTGCCAACAACAAAACAATAATACATGAACAAATACTCTCTTCATATCACAATGATGGTCGGAATGGGGCGCACTGCAACATTCACATCTGTAACCGGGATGACCCCTCGGGGGTGAGAGATTGTATTTAGGTGTTTCTACGTGTTACACGCCTGTGGACTCAGGCATTTCGTTTTATTTTAATCAATTATTTATTTTGTTTTATCTGACAAGTGGGCTTTCTTGTATGAAAGAACAGTCCTTGTTATAAAAATATAAGTACATGAAGGTATTAAAATTCGGTGGAACATCAGTGGGTTCTGTCAGCAGCATGTTGAATGTAAAGAAAATTGTTGAAGCGGTTGATGATAAAGTAATAGTAGTCGTTTCAGCATTGGGTGGTATAACTGATAAGTTGATTAAGACTTCGACTATGGCTGCCAACGGTGATTCCGGTTATGAAAAGGAGATGAAGGAGATTGTAAACCGTCATATAGAAATGGTTTATACCGTCATTCCGGCAGGACAGAAACGTGAATTGCTGCTTGACTGTGTGAATGAACTGCTGAGTGAACTGAAAGATATTTTTCAGGGAATATATCTTATACGTGATTTGTCGCCAAAGACTTCGGCTACAATTGTAAGCTATGGCGAGCGCCTTTCTTCTATTATCGTAGCAACACTGATAGAAGGGGCCCAGTGGTTTGATTCCCGTCTGTTTATTAAAACGGAAAAGAAACACAACAAACATATACTTGATTCGGAACTTACCAATCGTCTGGTTCGTGAAACGTTCCATGAAATTCCTTCTATATCACTTGTTCCTGGATTTATTTCTACTGATAAGACTACAGGAGAAGTGACAAATCTTGGACGAGGCGGTTCCGATTATACAGCTTCTATTCTGGCAGCTGCACTGGATGCCGATGTGCTGGAGATTTGGACAGATGTAGATGGTTTCATGACAGCCGATCCGAGAGTTATCAGTACTGCATATCCTATTACGGAATTGAGTTACGTAGAGGCAATGGAGTTGTGTAACTTTGGTGCGAAGGTAGTTTATCCTCCTACTATTTATCCGGTTTGTCATAAGAATATACCAATTTTAATAAAGAATACGTTCAATCCAGATGCTCCGGGAACTATCGTAAAACAGGAGGCTGATCACTCATCGAAAGCCATTAAGGGTATTTCTTCTATTAATGACACGTGTCTGATAACCATGACCGGACTGGGAATGGTCGGTGTGATTGGAGTGAACTACCGAATATTCAAGACATTGGCTGAAAATGGTATCAGTGTGTTCCTCGTTTCACAGGCTTCTTCGGAGAACTCAACGTCTATAGGTGTACGGACCGTGGATGCTGATCTGGCTTGCGAAGTATTGAATGAAGAGTTTGCCAAGGAAATAGAAATGGGCGAAATCAGTCCGATGAAAGCAGAAAGCGGACTGGCTACTGTGGCTATCGTAGGAGAGAACATGAAGCATACACCGGGTATTGCCGGAAAATTGTTTGGTACACTGGGACGTAACGGTATCAACGTGATAGCTTGTGCACAGGGAGCTTCCGAAACAAATATTTCGTTTGTAGTAGACGGAGCTTCGTTGCGTAAGACATTGAATGTTATTCACGATTCTTTCTTCTTGTCCGAATACCAGGTACTGAACCTTTTCATTTGTGGTATCGGAACGGTAGGACATAGTCTTATCGAACAGATCAGCAGTCAGCAGGAACGACTGAAACGTGAACGTGGACTGATGCTGAATGTGGTAGGTATAGCCAACGGGCATAAAGCTTTATTTACCCGCAGAGGAATCGACCTGTCTAACTATCGTCAGGAATTGGATGAAAAAGGAATACCTTCATCTCCTCAGGTACTTCAGGATGAGATTGTTGGCATGAATATTTTCAATTCTGTATTTGTGGACTGTACTGCAAGCCCAGAAATAGCCGGACTTTATAAGGAATTTTTAAGTCACAATATTTCGGTTGTAGCAGCCAATAAGATTGCCGCATCGTCGGAATACGAGAATTATGCGGAACTGAAGCAGATTGCTCGCCAGCGTGGAGTGAAATTCTTGTTTGAAACAAATGTGGGAGCAGGTCTTCCTGTGATAAATACGATAAACGATTTGATAAACAGTGGAGATAAAATTGTAAAGATTGAAGCTGTACTTAGCGGTACACTGAACTACATATTCAATACTATCAGTGCCGATGTACCTCTTAGTGAAACTATTCATAAAGCAAAAGAAGAAGGATATTCAGAACCTGATCCGCGTATCGACCTGAGCGGGAAGGATGTTATCCGCAAACTTGTTATTCTGGCACGCGAAGCAGGATATCGGTTGAATCAGGAAGACGTAGAGAAGCACTTGTTTATTCCTAACGAATTGTTCGAAGGCTCACTGGATGACTTCTGGAAAAAGATTCCAGCTCTTGACGATGAATTTGAAGCACGTCGTAAAGTATTGGAAAAAGAAGGAAAACACTGGCGTTTTGTAGCTAGTCTGGAAAATGGACATGGAGTCGTGGCTTTGCAGGAAGTAGGCCGGAATCATCCGTTCTATACATTGGAAGGTAGTAATAATATTATTTTGCTTACAACTGAACGATATAACGAGTACCCGATGCTCATTCAGGGTTATGGAGCCGGAGCAGGTGTTACCGCAGCCGGAGTCTTTGCCGATATAATGAGTATCGCAAACATTTAGGCTTATGAAGCACATTATTATTTTAGGCGACGGTATGGCGGACTGGGCCGTACCATCGCTGGGAAACAAAACATTGCTACAATATGCAAATACTCCGTACATGGACAAACTAGCCCAGATGGGACGTACGGGGATGCTGAAAACAGTTGCCGACGGTTTTCATCCCGGAAGTGAGGTTGCGAATATGTCGGTTATGGGTTACGACCTGCCGTTAGTTTACGAAGGAAGAGGCGTACTTGAGGCTGCCAGTATCGGTGTAGATCTGGAACCGGGCGATATGGCTATGCGCTGCAATCTGATTTGTGTAGAAGGAGATATCCTGAAAAATCATTCGGCAGGACATATCACGACCGAAGAAGCCGATCAGCTGATTAAGTATCTTGATGAGAAATTAGGAACAGACCGTATTCGTTTTTATACGGGAGTACAATATCGTCATTTGCTTGTCATCAAAGGAGGCGACAAACGTCTGGCTTGTGTGCCGCCACACGATGTTCCGTTGAAGCCTTTCCGTCCGAATCTGGTAAAAGCCTTATGTCCGGAAGCACAAGAAACTGCCGATTTGCTGAATGCCTTGATTTTGAAATCGCAGGAATTGCTTGCCACTCATCCGGTCAATCAGAAGCGTATGGCAGAGGGAAAAGATGCAGCTAACAGCATTTGGCCGTGGAGTCCGGGGTATCGTCCGCAGATGGAACCTTTATCACAGAAATACCCTTCCATTCATAAAGGATCGGTCATTACAGCTGTCGATTTGATTCGTGGTATCGGACGTTATGCGGGGCTGCGTTGTATAGATGTAGAGGGAGCTACCGGACTTTACAATACGAATTACGAAGGTAAGGCTCAGGCGGCTATCGAAGCGTTAAAAACTGATGACTTTGTTTACCTGCATATCGAGGCTAGTGATGAGGCCGGACATGAAGGAGATATAGACTTGAAGCTGAAAACCATTGAATATCTGGACAGCCGTGCAGTCGGACCTATTTACGAAGAAGTAAAAAACTGGGATGAGCCGGTAGCGATAGCTGTGTTGCCCGATCATCCTACTCCGTGCGAACTGCGTACACATACAGCCGAACCGATACCTTTCCTGATTTATTATCCAGGTATTACTCCCGATAGCGTGCAGAGTTACGATGAAATAGCCTGTCGGGAAGGAGGATACGGTACGATGGAAAAAGATGAGTTTATGAATGAGTTTATGAATTTACACTAGAGAGTTATGAAATATTACAGTACAAATAAGAAAGCTTCCGACGCAACACTTGAGGAAGCTGTAGTACGTGGACTGGCAGGCGATAAAGGTTTGTATATGCCTCGTGCCATCAAGGCTTTGCCCCAGTCTTTTTATGATGAGATAGAAAATCTTTCGTTTCAGGAAATAGCTTATCGTGTAGCCGATGCTTTTTTCGGTGAAGATGTTCCTGCCGAAACGTTGAAACACATTGTATACGATACACTTAGTTTTGATGCTCCGGTAGTGAAGGTGAAGGACAATATTTACTCGCTGGAACTGTTTCATGGTCCTACATTGGCTTTTAAGGATGTAGGTGGACGTTTCATGGCACGCTTGCTGGGATATTTCATCCGTAAGGAAGGCAAGAAACAGGTGAATGTACTGGTTGCTACTTCTGGAGATACGGGTAGTGCCGTAGCCAATGGTTTTCTGGGGGTAGAAGGGATTCATGTATATGTGCTTTACCCGAAAGGTAAAGTCAGCGAGATTCAGGAAAAGCAGTTTACTACACTCGGACAGAATATAACGGCTATTGAAGTAGACGGTACGTTCGACGACTGTCAGGCACTGGTAAAGAATGCCTTTATGGATAAGGAACTGAACGAACATATGCAGCTCACTTCGGCAAATTCTATCAATGTGGCTCGTTTCTTGCCTCAGGCTTTTTATTATTTCTATGCGTATGCACAGATGAAAAAGCAAGGAAAAGCAGACAATTTGGTGATTTGCGTGCCTAGCGGAAACTTCGGAAACATAACAGCCGGCCTGTTTGGTAAGCGTATGGGACTACCCGTGAAACGCTTCATTGCGGCAAATAACCGTAATGACATCTTTTATCAATACCTGAAGACTGGAGAATACAGTCCTCGCCCCTCAATAGCAACTATTGCCAATGCTATGGATGTAGGAGATCCGAGTAATTTTGCCCGTATCCTCGATTTATATGAAGGTAGTCACGATGCTATAGCATCCGAAATTAGTGGGGAGACTTATACCGACGAACAGATACGTGAAACAGTACAGAAAACTTACGAAGAAACCGGATATCTGCTCGACCCTCATGGTGCATGTGGGTATCGTGCCTTGGCAGAAGACTTGCAGCCTGAAGAAAACGGAGTCTTTCTTGAAACAGCTCATCCGGCGAAGTTCCTGCAAACAGTAGAAGCGATTATCGGTACAGAAGTAAAGATACCCGAAAAGCTACAGGCTTTCATGCGTGGTACAAAACAAAGTGTACCTATGCAAAAAGACTTTGCGTCGTTTAAAGCTTATCTGTTGAAACAGTAGTGATTGACAGCTTTTATGATTCATTTGGGAAAGTGTTTTTATTTTTGCTGAAAAGACAGAGAATACATGCTGATGTTTTTTTTATTTTTCTACAAAAGTTGTACTTCTTTGTACAAAAAAATGAGGCTTTTTCCTGATGTTTTATCAGCTTTCCGAGCTTGGCTTAAAATAAAGTATAAAGTACAAATCTTATAGGTTGAAACTTTGATAGTAAAAAATCTCCTGCTTTTAGCCACATTATCAGTATGAATAAAGCTAAAGCAGGGGATTTTTTGTACTCTAACGTATGGATTATAATATAAGTAAGTCTGTTATTTTTTATTTTGAGCCTCAAAAGAATGTCTGTTTGCTGGTAGAAAGTTAATATAGATTGCTAAGACAATATTGTATGTATGAGGTATAAAGACAAAAAAATCCCGCAGGATTTGTTTTCAATCCTGCGGGACATTTTTTGTTATATAGCAGTTCAGATAAAAATATATTTATCTGTTTTTATACATGTTTTCGTAGTAATTCTGATAGTCACCGCTAGTAACGCTCTTTACCCAGTCCTGATTGTTCAAGTACCAGATAATGGTTTTTACAATACCATCTTCGAACTTAGTTTCGGGAGTCCATCCTAGTTCACGAGTAATTTTAGTCGGGTCGATAGCATAACGCTGGTCATGTCCCAAACGGTCTTTTACAAAAGTAATCAGTGAATCGTTTATCCAGTCGATGCGGATTTCACCATTTTCATCCAGTTCTTTTTTCTTCAAAACCTTACGGTAAGCAGGTTCTTCTTCCATTAAACGTCGGATTGTAGCAATGGTAAGTTTTACGATTTCTATATTCTGTTTTTCGTTGTGTCCGCCTACATTGTAAATTTCTCCGTTCTTACCCTGGCGTACTACCAGATCGATAGCCTTGCAGTGGTCTTCTACATACAACCAGTCGCGTACGTTTGTACCGTTTCCATAGACTGGAAGGCGTTTTCCTTCAAGAATATTTTTGATGATTAACGGAATTAGTTTTTCCGGGAAGTGATAAGGACCGTAATTGTTTGAGCAACGTGTGATAGTAACCGGCATCTTATAAGTGTCACGATATGCCATTACGATTAAATCGGCACTGGTCTTTGACGCACTGTATGGACTGTGTGGGCATAAAGGAGTTTCTTCAGTGAAGAAGCCTTCTTCACCCAGCGAACCATATACTTCGTCGGTTGATACCTGATGATAGCGTACATCTTTTCTCCATGTAGGATAACCGTTTTCGTCTTTTCCGGTAACCCATGCACGGCGGGCTGCATCCAGCAGGTTTTGAGTTCCCAGGATATTAGTCTGAAGGAACAGCTGTGGATTTTCTATACTGCGGTCTACGTGGCTTTCGGCAGCGAAATTTACGATATAATCGAATTTATATTCTGAAAAAAGTCGGTCGGCAAGCTCACGGTCGCATATGTTGCCTTTTATGAAAAAGCAACGTTCGTTGTCTACATCTTTGGCAATAGTACCTAGATTTCCGGCATAAGTCAAAGCGTCAAGTATAACAACCTTAATGTCTTCGTGTTTTGCTAAGATATACTTTATATAATTGGCGCCGATAAATCCGGCTGCTCCTGTTACTAAATAAGTTTTCATATAAGATGTTGCTTAAAATCGGTTACAAATTTCGGAAAGTTTTTTTAATCAGGCAAACAATTACTTGTTTAATTCTATTACTTCCAGGTCGGAAAAGTTTCCGTTGTCGATGCTGAAACGTACTAAAGTACGTACCGTATGGAATCCGTATATTCCTGCTGCTCCGGGATTTATGTGCAGTAATCCGAGTGTCTGGTCATATTTCACCTTCAGAATATGTGAATGACCGCTTATAAAAAGCTTGGGAGGATTGGCAAAAAGGACAGAGCGGATAGAAGGATCATATTTACCGGGATATCCTCCTATATGTTTCATCAGTACATCTGCTCCGTCGACAGTAAAGCCTGCTGTCTCAGGAAACGTGTGCCTTATGTCTTGTCCGTCTATATTTCCATATACTGCTTTCAGGGGACGGAAGGCTGCGAGTCGTTCTGCTACTTCCATCGAACCGATATCGCCGGCATGCCATATCTGGTCGCACGGATCAAAATATTTCAGGTAACGTTCGTCCCAGTAGCCGTGAGTGTCCGATAATAATCCGATTCTTGTCATTTTTTCTTTGGTTTTGTCGGACAAAGATAGTATTTTTGACTCAACCTTGATTCATGGCATTATGGAAAAACAATATAGATATTTCAACCGCGACATAAGCTGGCTTTCCTTCAATCATCGTGTGTTGCTCGAAGCTGATGACGATGATTTGCCATTGTATGAGCGGATAAACTTCATTGCAATTTATTCATCCAATCTGGAGGAGTTCTATAAGGTCCGTGTTGCCGAACATAAAGTTGTTGCTTCCGGTGGAAAAAGTGAAGACATGACTGTAGACCAGGCACATGAGCTGATTCGTAAAATTGCGGAGATAGTCAATGCACAACTGGAAGACAGAATCCGGATTTACGAGCAGAAGATATTGCCCGGACTCCGTCAGAATCATATAATCTTTTATCAGTCGAAAAAGGAAGTGGAAGATTTTCACCGTGATTTTGTACATCGCTTTTTCATGGAGGAAGTATTTCCTTACTTGCAACCGGTAAAGATTGAAAAAGAGAAGGTCAGGATGTTTCTTCGTGATAAACGCCAGTATCTGGCGGTACGGGTACGTTGCCATGAAACAGGACGGATGGAGTATTTCATTATCAAAATGCCATACAGCAAGGTTCCTCGTTTTGTGGAACTTCCCAAACAAGGTGATAATTATTATCTGATGTTTCTGGAGGATATCGTAAAGGCTAATCTTGCTGAAATTTTTGTCGGCTACGATGTAGATTGCAGCTATTGCTGTAAAATTTCGCGTGATGCGGATGTATTTGTAGATGATGTTCCTTCGGAAAATATGGTGGAGAAACTGAAAGAGAAAGTTAAGAAGCGTAAGATTGGAGCGATAGCACGTTTTGTGTACGATCGTAAGATGCCTGCTGATTTCCTGGAGTTTCTGACCGATGCTTTTTCTATCGACAGTGAGGAACTGGTTCCGGGAGATAAACATTTGAATTTGGAAGATTTGTCTTCACTACCTAATCCGAATCCAGATTTGAAGCCTTTGGCTAAGCCGGTTCCGATGAGGCTTTCCGGACTGGAAGGTAAGAATTTTATGTATCGCCGGATAGCTCGTAAGGATTTGATGTTGCATTATCCGTATCATAGTTTCGATCATTTTACACATTTTCTTTACGAAGCCGTTCACGATCCCTTGTGTCGGGAGATTATGATTACCCAATATCGGGTAGCCGAACATTCGGAGGTTATCAATACGCTGATTGCCGCCGCGCAAAACGGTAAACAGGTAACAGTGTTTGTAGAGCTGAAGGCTCGTTTCGACGAAGAAAACAATCTGGCCACGGCCGAACTGATGAAGAAAGCCGGAATCAGGATACTGTACAGTATTCCGGGACTCAAGGTACATGCTAAGGTCGCACTTGTATTACGTTATAATAAAAAAGGGGAACAAATACGTAGCTATGCTTATGTAAGTACAGGAAATTTCAATGAGAAAACAGCTAAGATTTATTCCGATATTGCGCTATTTACGTGCAATCGGGTGATAGTAGAAGATATGCATACGCTGTTCCGTTTTTTGCGTAAGGAAGTGGATGAACCTCGGTTTAAACGTTTGCTGATAGCCCGTTTTAACTTGCTTCCGGAATTAAAACGCATGATTCATCATGAAATTGCTTTGGCTAAAGCTGGCAGGCAGGGGAGAATTATTCTTAAGATGAATGCTTTACAAGACCTCACTATGATAGACGAACTGTACAAAGCAAGCGAGGCCGGGGTAAAAATAGATCTGATTGTACGAGGAATATGCTGTCTGGTTCCCGGAGAGTCGTTTAGTAGCAATATTCGTGTTACCCGTATTGTCGACAGTTTTCTGGAACATGCCCGCGTATGGTATTTCGGTAATGATGGAGATCCGCGGTTGTTTATCGGTTCTCCTGATTGGATGAGGCGTAATCTGTATCGCCGTATAGAGGCTGTAACACCTGTTTTGGACAAGAGCTTGAAGCAGGAATTAATAGATATGCTCGATATGCAGCTTCGTGCTAACTGGAAAGCTTGCTGGGTAGACAAGGAACTGAAGAATATATTCAAACGTACTCCTAACGAACCGAAAGTACGTGCTCAATATGATTTTTATCAGTATTTGTATAAGAAAAATATTGAGTGAGGATTTGTAGGGAGAGGTTATTCGTTTATTCTGTCTTCTAATAAAGAGTGTGGGTAGTTGATGACATAAATTTTGCCATTATAAGTTACAATTTTAACCAATTCATTTTTATTTATAGCTGCCATATAAAACTTACCTAATTTAGGAGAGTGGAAAGTTCCAACATATCCTAAAAAACCTCCGTTTCCAAGTACTCTAGTAGTATTTGCTAAATCTGTTTTTTCAATAGGTTTAATGCTTTTAATGTCAGTGATTTTTATAGAACCAAATACTTGTTTTACAATAATAGTTTCCTTTTCAATATAGGTACAATAAGGTGTTTTTAGAATAAAAAGGATGAAAAGCCCAATTGCTAAAATTGTAGGAATAGTAGAATACCATTCGTGTGCATTGATAACATAAATTATCATGAAATAAATTCCTATTGCGCACAATATTGATATTGTAATAACAGTTTTATCAGGAATAAAAAAAAACTTCATTTTTCAATATTTTTATGATTAATAGTTCCTTCTAATACTTCATAAATGGTTTCTTGCTCTTCTTTTGTTAAATTATTAATATTGGCAATATCTGTGGCTAATTTATTAATAGCATTGTGTAAGTTATTTGTGATATCGTATGTATGTGTATCGTTCCCTCAAAGTCGCCACGGCTTTATTACATTCTTTTCGGTAACTTGTGTTTGATCTAGTTTTGAGCTGTTTCTAAACTTTTACCCCAATGACCATTGGATACAATTCTTGTCTTAAGACCAAGATTAGTACAAAAACAAATTGCGGATATCAAGTCGTCTTTTAATAAGGTACATTCTCCACCTGTAAAGACAACAACTTTTATACTAGGGGAAGTGGCTTTACAGGTGGATATATATTCTTTTATTTCTGAGATAACATTAATCTAGGATATTGTGTACTACAGTTGAAGCAGCAATTTTTACATGCGGCAATTTATATGTAGTTATAAGTGTTAATATTGAGGATTTATTATATCCATATGAATAGAGAATAGTATAATATAGATTAATGAATCAATGTTTGTGAAAAAATTAAGGAAGCTGTAATTTCAGCTTTACGAATTGTTTGATGAATTCAACAGTTCCGTCAATGCCTAAAACCGAAGAATCGATGCAGAGGTGATAAGTTGCAGCTGCTCCCCATGTCTTATAGCTGTAGTAGTTGTAATATGAAGAACGTTTTTTGTCTGCTTTCTCCATCAGTTCTTCTGCTTTTTCTGCACTGATGTTATGCAGTTTCATCAGTCTTTCAATGCGCGCTTCGGGAGAAGCCGATACGAAAATGTTGGCACAACGCGGGAAATCGCGTAAAATATAATCTGCACAGCGTCCTACAAACAGACACGACTTTTGTTCTGCCAGATGACGTATCACATCACTCTGTATCTTGAACAGCGAATCGTTGCTTAAATAAGAGTTATATGGATAAGCTCCTTCTGTTATAAAAGGAAAACGTGTTCCGAACAATCCTCCCAAGATGCTTTGCGAAGCTTTCTCGTCTGCTTTCTCAAAGAACTCTTTACATAGTCCGCTTTCTTTAGAAGCCAGATTAATCAGTTCTTTATCGTAGAAAGCTATACCTAAGTCTTTAGCCAGTTTTTCACCAATTTCCTTTCCGCCGCTGCCCAGCTGACGTCCGAGGTTAATTATATAGTGATTGTTCATAATTGAATGAGGTTTGGTTTGTAAGGCAAATATAAATAAAAATTTTTGCTTTTAATTTATTTCTGCTGCCTTTTGCTTGAATTGTTTAAACTGGTTGTATAGCATAAATCCTGCAATCAGGCTGGCTAGGATATCGGATATCGGCATACTGAACCAGATTCCGTCTGCTCCCCAGAATAAAGGAAGTATCAGCAGGCATGGGATAAGAATCAGCACCTGTCGGCTTAATGAAAGGATAATGGCCTTTTTTGCCATTCCGATACTCTGGAAAAAGTTAGATGTTACCATCTGGAATCCGATAATCGGGAAGAACATGACTGTTATTTGGAGTCCCCGTGCGGACAGTTCGATCAACTTGCTGTCGGTTGTAAAAGCTGATACAGCAAGTTCCGGTATAAGTTCACCAACAAGAAAGCCGGTAGATGTGACGATTGTAGCAGCTATTACGGTCAGTTTCATGACATGGTTTACCCGATGAAATTGACGTGCCCCGAAATTGTATCCGGCAATAGGTTGCATACCTTGGTTTAACCCCATGACAATCATTACGAAAAGAAATACAATTCGGTTTACTATACCGAAGGCTCCTATGGCAAGGTCACCGTCGTACAGTTTCAGCCCTTTGTTGATCAGAATCACTATCATACAAGAGGCTACGTTCATGAAGAAAGGAGCAAGACCGATTCCGATAATATTTTCTACCAACACGCCTTTCAATCGGTAAATACCGCGGCGGAAATGTAAAAGTTCGTTTTTATTGCAAAATATTTTAATCAGCCAGCATAAAGATATAATCTGTGCCAGAATGGTTGCTATAGCTGCTCCACGTATTCCCATACCGAATCCGTAAATGAACAAAGGGTCTAATAGGGTATTGATAACGACGGTCAGTATGGTTGCTGCCATTGCTTTTTGCGGATGGCCGGCAGAACGCAGTACGGAGTTTAGTCCCAGATACATATGAGTAACTACGTTTCCGAGAAGAATGGTTACCATATAGTCGCGTGCATAGGGTAGAGTAACTTCACTGGCTCCGAAAAAGTACAGGATAGGATCAAGAAAAGCAAGTGTCAGTATCGTAAACAAGATACCGATAATCAGGTTTAGGGATACTACATTCCCTAAAATCTGTTGGGCTGTGGAATAATCTTTTTGTCCTAACTTAACAGAAACAAGGGTAGAGGCTCCTACACCTACCAGTGAACCGAAAGCAGCAGCCAGGTTCATCAGAGGGAAAGTAATGGCAAGACCCGAAATAGCCATGGCACCTACTCCATGTCCGATAAAAATACTGTCTACCATGTTATAAAGTGAAGATGCTGTCATCGCGATAATGGCCGGAATGGCATACTGCATCAATAGTTTGCCGATGGGTTGGTTTCCCAGTTCGGTTGCTGTTCCTTTTTGTGTCATAAAACTCTTTTTACGATTAAATTCGCGGCAAAGGTACTTAAAATTCCATACAAGGAAAAAACTTTCTTTATCTTTGCATTATCGAAAGTGTCAGATTTTATGGAACATTCATCTTTATCTTTGCAAGAACTGAACTCACTGGTACGCAAAAGTATTCGTACTTGTCTTCCTGATACTTATTGGGTACAGGCGGAGCTTAGCGATGTGCGGGCAAATTATTCCGGCCATTGTTATCTGGAGTTTGTGCAGAAGGATGCAAAAAGCAATGCCCTGATTGCAAAGGCAAGGGGGATTATCTGGAGTAATGTATATTATCAGCTGAAAGCTTATTTCGAACGGGAAACCGGTCAGGCATTCGTTTCGGGTATTAAGGTATTGGTGAAGGTCAGTGTCGATTTTCATGAACTTTATGGATATTCGTTGACCGTAACAGATATAGATCCTACTTATACGCTGGGTGATATGGCACTTCGCCGGAAAGAAATTCTGAAACGCCTGGATGAAGAGGGTGTTCTGACACTGAATAAGGAACTGGCATTGCCGGAACTTACACAGCGTATCGCGGTTATATCTTCGGCTACAGCAGCCGGTTATGGTGATTTTTGTAATCAATTGGAGAACAACGTCTTTGGCTTTGCTTTCCATTCTCGATTGTTTCCGGCAGTCATGCAGGGAGAAGCTGTAGAAAGTTCTATTATTTCTGCTCTGGAGCGGATCAATGCAGAGTGCGACCGTTGGGACGTCGTTGTCATTATCCGTGGAGGAGGGGCTACATCCGATTTGTCCGGATTCGATACGTATGAGCTTGCTACACACTGTGCACAGTTTCCATTACCTATCATAACCGGCATCGGTCATGAACGTGATGATACGGTGCTCGATATGGTATCGCATACACGAGTTAAAACTCCGACTGCTGCTGCCGAGTTTCTGATAAATCATTTGAGGCAGACAGCAGAACGCCTTGAACGCTATACACAATTTATCTATCAGGAACTGCCGGTTTTGTTTACTCGTAAAAAGGAACAGTTTGAGCATTGGGTATCTCGCATTCCTGTACGGGTACAGATGCGCCTCCAGCATGAACATTTCCGTCAGGAAAGACTGACCAAGCAGATACAGATGGGATGGCAGGCACGTTTCCTGAAAGAAGAACACCGGTTGCAGATTGACCGTCGTATAGCTACGGCTTTGGAGGTGATTCTACAACGGGAAAAGCATCGTCTGGCACTGATCGAACAGCAAGTCAAGGCCTCTTCCCCAGAACTGTTGTTAAAGAAAGGGTACAGTATTACCTTAAAAAATGGGAGAGCGGTAACGGATGCAACACAACTTCTTCCCGGTGATGAAGTTGTTACTAAAGTAGCAAAAGGAGAATTTAAGAGTAAAGTGATATAATTATGGCAACAAAAAAAGAGACTTATACCGAAGCAATGAAACGCCTGGAAGCTATCGTGGCACGAATAGAAGGCAATGAACTCGATATAGACGAGCTTGGCGATAATCTGAAAGAAGCTCAAAAACTGATAAAGTATTGTCGGGATAAACTGTATAAAGCAGATGCTGAAATCAAAAAGATGCTCGATGAGGGTGATAAAGTGGAAAAAAGCTGTGATTAAGTTGGATTTTGCAAATATAAACTTTACTTTTGCTTAAATACTTGTAACGGAATGTAAAACATAAACATTATATTAACAATGAAAGAAATAGATTGGTCTAAACTGTCTTTCGGTTATATGAAGACAGATTACAATGTACGTTGCTACTATCGCGACGGAAAATGGGGTGAACTGGAACTTTGTTCGGAAGAAACATTGAATATTCATATGGCTGCTACTTGTCTGCATTACGGACAGGAAGCTTTCGAAGGATTGAAGGCTTATCGTGGAAAAGATGGAAAAATCCGTGTATTCCGTCCGCAGGCTAATGCAGAACGCTTACAAAGTACTTGTAGAGGTATCCTGATGCCGGAACTGTCGACTGAAAAGTTCTGTGAAGCTGTACGTATGGTTGTAAAGGCAAACGAGCGTTTCATTCCTCCTTATGAAAGCGGTGCATCTCTTTATATTCGTCCGTTGCTGATCGGTACGGGTGCACAGGTAGGTGTTCATCCGGCAAGCGAATATCTTTTTGTCATTTTCGTTACTCCGGTAGGCCCTTATTTCAAAGGTGGTTTTGCAACCAATCCTTATGTTATTATTCGTGAGTTCGACCGTGCTGCTCCGCTGGGAACCGGTACATTCAAGGTCGGTGGTAACTATGCTGCCAGTCTTCGTGCCAATAAGATGGCTCACGATGCAGGTTATGCCAGTGAATTTTATCTGGATGCCAAGGAAAAGAAATATATTGATGAGTGTGGAGCTGCCAATTTCTTCGGTATCAAAGATAATACATATGTTACACCGTTGTCTTCTTCTATTCTTCCTTCTATTACAAACCGCAGCTTGATGCAGCTTGCTGAAGATATGGGTATGAAGGTAGAACGTCGTCCTATTCCGGAAGAAGAACTTGCTACATTCGAAGAAGCAGGTGCATGTGGAACAGCAGCCGTTATCAGTCCGATTGAGCGTATCGACGATTTGGAAAACCATAAATCGTATGTCATCGCAAAAGACGGTAAGCCGGGGGCTATCAGTGAAAAGCTTTACAACAAACTGCGTGCTATCCAGTATGGTGACGAGGCAGATCCATACGGATGGGTAATGATTGTAGAGTAAAGTGAATTGAGTTTTGTTACTATTAAAAACTGCATATGAGGAAAATTCTTTTATATGCAGTTTTACTGAAATATAATAAACTTTAATCTTATTTATTGTACTATGGAACAACATGTGAAAATTACTTTGAGTGGAGTTCTTTCAGAAGGCTTCTCTATTGGAATTAAAAATTTAGCTTCACTTCTTGTAGCTACTTTATTATGGATTATTACGATTTGGATACCGTATTTGAATGTAGGTACAACAATTGCAATTACTACTATTCCTATTGAATTAAGTAAAGGAAAGATTATTTCTCCATTATTTATATTTGATGCTAAATATCGTCAATATATGGGAGAATATTTTACATTGATAGGTTTAATGCTTTTAGCTTTAATTCCAGCCTATTTATTTTTGATTATTCCGGGTATTGTTGTTAATATTGGATGGTCATTGGCTATTTATATACTGTTGGATAAAGGAGTTGCGCCAGGAGAAGCTATGATTCGTAGTAATAAAGCTACTTATGGATATAAATGGATTATTTGGGGAGTTGGCATAATACTAGGAGTAGCTTATAGTATTATTTCGTTGATTTTTGGGCTAATTCCTATATTAGGGATTATTTTAAATTTTGCATTGTTTTTGGTTTATATGGTTTTTTCACAAGGGTGTAACGCTATTATTTATCGTAAATTAGTGCTTGGAGAGGATATTCAAGAAAGTAATGAAAATCTAGCCTAAAGATAAATAGAATTAATAAATTCAAAGATAAGACTTTAAATTTTAAATATAACGGGCAGGCAGAGAGGTTGGAATCTCTGTCTGCCCGTGGTGTTTTCTGTAGTAAATCTTTTTTGTCCGTTCCGGTGAAAAAACGTAACTTTGTGCCCAAAACAAGAAGAACTCAGTAAAAAATGGGAAAAGGAAAGCTGGCAAAGTTTGCAGATATGGCGGAGTATCCGCATGTGTTCGAATATCCATATTCGGTGGTAGATGATGTTCCGTTCGAGATGAAAGGAAAATGGAACAAGGATTTCTTTAAGAACGATAATCCGATTGTATTGGAATTGGGTTGCGGTCGCGGTGAATATACCGTGGGACTGGCACGACGTTATGCCGACAAAAACTTTATCGGAGTAGATATAAAAGGTGCACGTATGTGGACAGGTGCTACCGAAGCCTTGAATGAAGGATTGAAAAACGCTGCTTTTCTGCGTACCAATATCGAAATTATCGACCGCTTCTTTGCTCCGGGAGAAGTGAGTGAAATCTGGCTGACTTTCTCTGATCCGCAGATGAAGAAGGCTACCAAGCGACTTACTTCTACCTATTTCATGAACCGTTACCGTAAGTTTCTTGTGCCCGACGGACTGGTACATCTCAAGACCGATAGTAATTTCATGTACACTTACACCAAATACATGATAGAAGCCAATAATCTGCCGGTAGAGTTTATGACCGATGACCTGTACCATTCGGGTATGGATGATGATATTCTGAGTATCCGTACCTATTACGAACAGCAATGGCTGGATCGTGGCTTAAATATAAAGTACATCAAGTTCCGTCTGCCTCAGGAAGGAGAGTTGCAGGAACCGGATGTAGAAATTGAACTGGATGATTATCGCAGTTATAACCGCAGCAAACGCAGCGGGCTGAAAACAAGTAAATAATAATAATTTGAGATATTATGACACTTTATCCAAAACTTATTCTTGATGCGCTGGCAACGGTGCGTTATCCGGGAAATGGAAAGAATATTGTAGAAGCCGAAATGGTGGCCGATAATATTCGTATTGACGGGATGAAGGTGAGCTTCTCATTGATATTCGAGAAACCGACCGATCCGTTTATGAAATCGGTAGTTAAATCTGCCGAAACTGCTATTCATACCTATATATCAAAGGATGTAGAAGTGACGATTGCTACAGAAAGTCGTCAGGCTGCCCGTCCGGAACCGGGAAAGATGCTTCCGCAGGTAAAGAACGTGATTGCCGTTTCTTCCGGTAAGGGTGGAGTAGGAAAGTCTACCGTAGCGGCCAATCTGGCAGTAGCACTTTCGAAACTGGGTTATAAAGTAGGTTTGCTCGATGCGGATATCTTCGGACCTTCTGTACCTAAAATGTTCCAGGTAGAAGATGCTCGTCCTTATGCTGAAATGGTAGATGGTCGTGATTTGATTGTTCCGATTGAAAAGTATGGTATCGAACTGCTTTCTATCGGGTTCTTTGTCGATCCGGATCAGGCTACTTTATGGCGTGGAGGTATGGCTAGCAATGCCTTGAAACAGCTGGTCGGTGATGCCAAATGGGGAGATTTAGATTATTTTATTCTTGATACTCCTCCGGGAACAAGCGATATTCATCTGACTTTGCTTCAGACGTTGGCTATTACAGGAGCTGTTATCGTCAGCACTCCTCAGCAGGTTGCTCTTGCCGATGCACGCAAAGGTATCAATATGTACATGAACGATAAGGTAAACGTACCTATTCTCGGACTGGTAGAGAATATGTCGTGGTTTACTCCGGCAGAGTTGCCTGAAAACAAATATTATATTTTCGGAAAAGAAGGAACAAAGAAGCTGGCTGAAGAACTGAATGTTCCGTTGCTGGGACAGATTCCTATCGTACAGAGTATCTGTGAAAACGGAGATAAAGGTACACCGGTTGCGCTGGATGAAAACTCTGTGACCGGACAAGCTTTCCTTGAACTGGCACGTAACGTTGTAGCACAGACTGAAAAGCGTAATGCCGAACTAGCTCCGACTCAGATTGTAAAAACGCATAAATAAGAATATCTTTATAATAGATATTGAAAGGAAAACACCATCTTTTGCATGTGCAGAAGATGGTGTTCTCTTTTTATGGGTATGGTGTACTGAAAACATCAGCATGTTTTTGAAAAATACGGGCAAAAGTTCTGTAAAACATCAGCATCTTTTTGGGAAAACATGAGCATCTTTTAGAAGAAACATCAGCATGTTTTTTTAACGTGTATGAAATCAGTTGTGGATATGAGGTATTTTGCAATGTCAGCACCCTCAAGAGCTAGTAAGTTTATTTTCCGGTCAAGCCCTCCTGCATATCCCGTCAGGTTACCGTTACTTCCTATTACACGGTGGCAAGGAATGATAATACTGATAGGGTTGTGTCCTACTGCTCCTCCTATAGCTTGTGCCGACATGCTTGAAATACCTTTCTGTCGGGCTATTTCTTGAGCAATATCTTTATAAGTAACTACTTCTCCGTAAGGTATCTGTTGCAGGATTTTCCATACAGCAATTCGGAAGGGTGTGTCATTCAGCTGGAGAGCAGGTGTAAAGTCAGGTTTCTTTCCACTGAAATAGCAATCCAGCCATTCGGATGTTTGGTGAAAAACGGGAAGATCTTTTTCTTGAGTACAATTGGCCAGCGTACGTGCAAAAAACTTTTGGCCTTCGAACCATAAACCGGTGAGGCATGTTCCGTTACTGGCTAAAGTGATCTGTCCGAGTGGAGAATTATAATGGCTGGTGTATTCCATAGATAGAAAAGCAGAAAATAAAAAGAAGAGATAAAACAATCTTCCCTGTTACGTGGCGACAGAAGATGTTTTATCTCTTCGTGTATAATGAATGGAATTGGTTTCTTAGATGTTCTTTACTTTAATCAAGTATTCGGCAATCTGTACAGCATTCAGCGCAGCACCCTTCTTTATCTGGTCACCAACAATCCAGAATGTCAGACCGTTTTCGTCTGCAAGATCCTTACGGATACGTCCTACATATACAGGATCTTTACCTGCGAGGAACAACGGCATCGGATATTCTTTCTTTTCAGGATTATCCATTAGTACCAGACCTTCTCCTTCAGCAAAAGCCTGACGAGCTTCTTCTACAGAAACCGGACGTTCTGTTTCTACCCAGATGCTTTCTGAGTGAGAACGAAGAGCCGGAACACGTACACAAGTTGCACTTACTTTTACGTCAGAGTGCATGATCTTACGTGTTTCGTTGAACATTTTCATTTCCTCTTTAGTATAACCGTTGTCGGTAAATACGTCGATTTGAGGTATCAGGTTGAACGCAAGCTGGTAAGCGAACTTTTCAACAGTTACAGGTTCGCCGGCAAGTACCTGACGGTATTGTTCGTAGAGTTCGTCCATTGCAGCTGCACCAGCTCCACTGGCAGCCTGATAAGTAGAAACATGTACACGTTTGATATGTGACAGTTTTTCGATAGCCTTCAATGCTACCACCATCTGTATAGTAGTACAGTTCGGGTTAGCGATAATACCACGCGGACGGTTTAAAGCGTCTTCAGCATTTACTTCGGGTACTACCAAAGGAATATCAGCATCCATACGGAATGCACTTGAGTTGTCTATCATTACAGCGCCGTATTTGGTGATAGTTTCGGCAAATTCCTTAGAAGTACCTGCTCCTGCAGAAGTGAAGGCAACATCAACACCTTTGAAGTCATCATTGTGTTGCAGCAGTTTCACTTCGATTTCTTTTCCGCGGAACGTGTATTTTCGTCCTGCACTGCGTGAAGAACCGAATAATAACAATTCGTCTATCGGAAAATTTCTCTCATCAAGCACACGCAGGAACTCCTGTCCTACTGCTCCGCTTGCACCAACAATAGCTACTCTCATTTTCTTTTACAAATTCTTAAACTGTTAATACTTACATTTTCTTACTGTGCAGACTGTTTTATCTTCTCTTTGTTAAGAAACTTATTTGTTTTTGAAACGATGTGTTTCGTCTGCCAATATTTCCGATTGCAAAAATAAAACATTCTGAATTATTAATACGGAAAATAGGAAGTTTTTTTGTATTTTTGTTTCTAAAATGAAATAGTAACGCCTATTTATGAAAGAAGTGCTCGATTTTGTAAACTTTGATTTTCATCTTCCTGTCACCGACCCTACGTGGATTTTTTTCCTGGTGCTGGTTATTATATTGTTCGCTCCCATTGTTTTGGAACGGTTGCGTATTCCTCACATTATCGGTATGATTCTGGCGGGAGTCGTTATCGGTGAGCATGGATTCAATATATTGGCACGTGACAGCAGTTTTGAGCTGTTTGGCAAGGTGGGACTTTATTATATCATGTTCCTTGCCGGACTCGAAATGAACATGGAGGATTTTAAGAGCATTCGTGTAAAGGCTACCGTGCTGGGACTGCTGGCTTTTATTTTTCCGTTGGGAATAGGTATATGGACCAATCTTCACCTGCTTGGTTATAGTCTGGCTACTTCGGTTTTGCTGGCCAGTATGTATGCGTCGCATACGTTGATTGCTTATCCTATTGTAATTCGCTATGGCATTAACCGTCAGCGGGCTGTAAGCATTGCCGTGGGAGGTACTGCTGTGACCGATACACTGACATTGCTGGTTCTGGCAGTAGTGGGAGGTATGTATAAGGGTGAAACTTCCGAAATGTTCTGGATATGGCTGGTGCTGAAAGTTGTTGTACTGAGCGTAGTCATTATGTATGCCTTCCCTCGTATCGGACGGTGGTTCTTCCGTCGTTACAGTGACAATGTAGTGCAGTATATCTTTGTAATGGCAATGGTTTTCCTCGGAGCCGGACTGATGGAGTTTGTGGGAATGGAAGGTATTTTGGGCGCTTTTCTTGCCGGTCTGGTATTAAACAGGCTGATACCTCATGTTTCTCCGCTGATGAGTCATCTGGAGTTTGTAGGAAACGCTTTGTTTATTCCTTATTTCCTTATCGGTGTGGGAATGTTGATCGACGTAAATGTCCTGTTCGGTCATATAGATTCTGTCAAGGTAGCTGTAGTGATGATTATCGTTGCACTGTTGGGTAAATGGATTGCTTCATGGCTTACACAGAAGATATATAAGATGCGTGCTTTGGAACGTGAACTGATGTTCGGCTTGAGTAATGCACAGGCAGCTGCTACACTGGCAGCCGTACTGGTGGGATATAATATCATTCTTCCCAATGGAGAACGTCTGTTGAACGAAGATGTACTGAATGGAACAATCTTACTTATTCTGGTGACCTGTGTGGTTAGCTCGTTTATTACAGAGCATGCAGCCAAACGTATTGCAATGGACGATGCGGAAGTGAGTGACGAGAAGGCTCAAGAAAAAGAAAAATTCCTGATTCCAGTAGCAAATCCTGAAACGCTGGAAAGTCTGATGAGTCTGGCTATGGTGGTACGCGACGAAAAGCAGCCGGATAATCTGGTAGCTCTAAATGTAATCAACGATAATAACGGTTCGGTAAAACAGGAAATGCGTGGCAAACGCAGTCTGGAACGTGCGGCACAGATAGCGGCTTCGACCAGCGTAAGGCTGAAAACCGTATCGCGTTTCGACTTGAATATTACTACCGGTATTTTGCATACTGCGAAGGAATACGAAGCGACGAATATCATCATTGGTCTGCATTGTAAAATGAGTATCGTCGATTCTTTCTTTGGTAATCTGACAGAAAATCTGCTGAAAAATACTTATCTGCAAGTGATGGTAGCGCGCTTCCTGATTCCTGTCAATACGTTGAGGCGTATTATCGTGGCTGTACCTCCGAAAGCTGAGTTCGAACACGGATTTATGAAATGGATAACTCACATGTGTCGTATGAGCAGCCAGTTGGGATGTAGGGTACACTTCTATGCTCATCCCCAGACATTGGGTTATATACGTGGATATATACAGAAAAAGCATAAGGATACGCGTGTGGCTTATTCCGAGCTGGAGGATTGGGATGACTTGCTTCTTTTGACCGGACAGGTGAACTATGATCATTTGCTGGTAATCATCAGTGCACGCCGTGGCTCTATCTCATACGATTCAGCTTTTGAGCGATTGCCGATGCAGATATCTAAATATTTTAATAATAACAGTATCATGTTGCTTTATCCCGAACAGAAGGGTGATCCGAATGAAAGTCTGTCGTTCTCCGATCCGCGCGGATGGGCTGAAACACAATATTATGATAAGGTGGGCAACTGGTTCTATAAATGGTTTAAAAAGAATTCATGAGCGAAGATAGTAAGGCCTGGCAGCAACGCACCGAGTTGTTGTTGGGAAAAGATAAGACCGACCGTTTAAGACAGGCACATGTGCTGGTGGTCGGACTCGGAGGAGTGGGAGCCTATGCAGCGGAAATGATTTGCCGTGCTGGAGTAGGCCGGATGACTATTGTAGATGCCGATACAGTACAACCCAGCAATATTAACAGGCAGCTCCCTGCTACACACTCTTCACTAGGCAGACAGAAGGCTGAAGTCCTGGCAGAGCGTTTTCTCGATATAAATCCGGAACTTCAACTTACGGTATTGCCAGTATATCTGAAGGATGAAGCAATACCTGAACTGCTTGACAGCGCCAAATTCGACTTTGTGGTTGATGCAATTGATACGGTAGCTCCCAAGTGTTATCTTATTTACCATGCCTTGCAGCGTGGTATTAAGATCGTAAGCAGTATGGGGGCCGGAGCCAAACGAGATATTACGCAGGTACGTTTTGCCGATTTATGGGAAACTTATCATTGCGGACTGAGCAAGGCAGTGCGTAAACGTTTGCAGAAAATGGGAATGAAACGTAAGTTGCCGGTAGTGTTCAGTACCGAACAGGCAGATCCGAATGCTGTTATACTGGTAGACGATGAACAGAATAAAAAGTCTACAGCCGGAACAGTGAGCTATATGCCCGCCGTATTTGGCTGTTATCTGGCAGAATATGTAATACGAAAATTGTAGAACGATGATTCAGTTGGAAGGAATAACCAAGAGCTTTGGTTCACTGCAGGTATTGAAAGGGATAGACCTTATAATAAATAAAGGAGAAGTAGTAAGTATTGTCGGACCTAGCGGGGCAGGAAAGACTACCTTGCTTCAGATAATGGGTACGCTCGATAAACCTGACAGCGGAAGGATAGTGCTGAATGATACGGAAGTAAACCGTCTGAAGGAGAAAGAACTGTCGGCTTTCAGAAACAAGGAAATCGGATTCGTTTTTCAGTTTCATCAGCTGTTGCCTGAATTTACGGCATTGGAGAATGTAATGATTCCTGCTTTAATTCAGGGAATTTCTGCTTCTGAGGCAAAGAAAAATGCCCGTGAAATGTTGGATTTTCTGGGACTTGCCGAACGTGCCTCGCACAAACCGGCTGAACTGTCGGGAGGAGAAAAACAGCGTGTTGCCGTAGCGCGTGCACTGATAAACCATCCTTCTGTCGTACTGGCAGATGAACCTTCTGGCAGTCTGGATACACAGAATAAGATTGAACTTCACCGCTTGTTCTTCGATTTGCGTGATAAGCTGGGACAGACTTTTGTTATTGTAACCCACGATGAGGAACTGGCTGCGCAGACTGACCGTACAATTCACATTGTAGATGGAATGATAAAATAGCAAGCTACATCTTTACATATGCAGATTTGCATCAGAATTGACTTTGAACGGTCTTTTCTGATGCAAATCTTTTTTATAAAATCCATTTAGAATGACAGATGAACTACCTCAGGGTTGTGGTCAGACAAGAATTGTCCGGCTTCTTCAGCTTCTTGAGGAATATAGCTGCTTTCAACTTTGATCTGTGGGGTAACAAAAATGAAGTCAATCTTGTCGCAAGAGTCGGCAGGGATACGTCCGAAGTCGTGGAAGGTGTAATCTACTCCTTCGCGTTGTGCAGCTTCTTTATACGCATCTTTCAGTACAAACTCATTGGTTGTTATAGTTTCATAAGCTTCCGACTGGTCTGTTACGTTGAAATCTCCAGTCAGTACAGCCGGCTGATCGCCCACAATTTCTTTAATTTTTTCAATGATCAGCAGGGCTCCTTTTCTTCTGGCTTCCGTTCCTACATGGTCGAAATGGGTATTTACTGCCATAAAGATCTTTCCGGTTTTTTTGTCCTTCAGTTTTGCCCATGTTGCAATGCGGCTGCAAGCTCCGTCCCATCCGATAAATCCTACACTGTCCGGATATTGTGAGAGCCAGAAAGTGTTACTGTCGAGTACTTCGAAGCGGTCTTTCTTGTAGAATAGGGGTGAGTATTCTCCCTTTGTTTTTCCATCTTCACGTCCTACACCAACTTCTGCATATTCTGGCAGGCGTGATTTTAAATCCTCCAGCTGATTGTGAAGAACCTCTTGCATACCAACGATGTCGATGTCCTGTGATTTGATGAATTGAGCTACATTGTCTTTCCGGTATTGCCAGTTGTTCAGGCTGTCGCCTGGATTATCATAACGGATATTGAATGTTCCCCAAGTAACTTCTGTAGGCTGCTGTTGAGTTGTGCACGAAAGAGTGGCGACAGAAAGTGAAGTTGCCACGATTCCCAAAGTGAAAAGTGAGTGTTTCATAGAATAAAAAATTTAATGATATGCGATATGTTGTTTTTCGTTTGAAAATGTTCCGCTAAGTAAAACAATTTTATGATGTTTTTCACTTATAGGCGGAATAAATTTTTTGATAAAAATAACCATAAAACTTTATTTCATGACTTTCAGACTTCGTAAATGTAGTCAATAGGTTTGTCAGACTTTCTTTTGTAGCTCTCAATTGTCGGGTATATAAGTTTTTTGTGCTATCTTTGGCAGAAATAAGTGATTGTTATGAGTCATATACAGTTAGGAAGATATAATCAGTTGGAAGTTGTTAAGGAAGTTGATTTCGGCATGTACCTTAATGGTGATGAAGATGGCGAAATATTGCTTCCCAAGCGTTATGTGCCTCAGGGATGTAAACCGGGCGATGTGCTGAACGTGTTCATTTATCTTGATATGGATGAGCGCTTGGTAGCTACTACGCTAGAGCCCTATGTTCAAGTAGGAGAATTTGCCTGTCTGGAGGTAGCATGGGTAAACCAGTATGGTGCATTTCTGGATTGGGGACTGATGAAGGACCTTTTTGTACCGTTCCGTGAACAGAAGGCCAAGATGCAGAAAGGAGGACGATATCTGGTGCATGTACATCTGGATGAGGAAAGTTACCGTATTGTGGCATCGGCTAAGATAGAGCATTATCTGTCGAAGGAACGTCCTGAGTATAATCAGGGTGATGAAGCTGAGGTGCTTGTATGGCAGAAAACCGACTTGGGATTTAAGGTTATTGTAGATAACAAATATTCGGGCATGTTGTTTCATAATGAGATTTTCCAGCCGCTGGAGCCGGGAATGCGTTTGCATGCTTATGTGAAACGTGTGCGTGAAGATGGAAAAATAGACCTGGAACTTCAGAAAAGAGGAGTAAAGAAGGTCGATGATTTTGCAGAACTTCTGTTGCAGTATATCAAAGATAACGATGGATATACACCGATAAATGACAAGACAGATGCCGAACAAATATATAATACGTTCGGGGTAAGCAAGAAGACATTTAAGAAGGCTGTCGGAGATTTATATAAAAAGCGTCTGATAGTATTGGAAGATGACGGTATAAGGCTCGTAAAAGAATAACTACCTCATAAAAAAAACTCCTTCATGTTTTCATGAAGGAGTTTTTTATATATATAACTTCTATTTATCAGATTGATAATTCGTGGAGAACATTGACAAGTTCACGGTCGATAGGCTTGTCGTTTTTGATAGCCTTTGTAAACGGAACATAAACAATCTGGTCATTTTCTATACCGATCATTACATTGCGCTGTCCTTCCATCAAAGCCTGAATACTTGCTACACCCATTCGGCTGGCAATGATACGGTCGTGTGCAGTAGGTTTACCACCACGTTGCAAGTGTCCCAGAATAGTTACACGTACATCATATTGCGGATATTCGTTCTTTACACGTTCTGCATAATGCATAGCTCCACCTGTGATTTCACTTTCGGCTACCAGTACGATAGAGCTGCTCTTTGATTTACGGAATCCGTTCTTGATGAACTCTTCCAGCTGGTCGACTTCTGTATTGAATTCAGGAATGATTGCAGCTTCGGCACCTGCTGCAATAGCTCCGTTCAGCGCCAGGAAGCCGGCGTCGCGTCCCATGACTTCTACAAAGAACAAACGTTCGTGTGAAGTTGCAGTGTCGCGGATTTTGTCAACTGCATCCAGAATTGTGTTCAGAGCTGTATCATATCCGATTGTTGTATCTGTTCCGTACAAATCGTTATCGATTGTTCCAGGCAATCCGATACAAGGAACATCGAATTCTTGTGCCAGCAGACGTGCTCCGGTAAGCGAACCGTCACCACCGATGACTACCAGTGCGTCAATGCCTTCACGCTGCATGGTTTCGTAAGCTATTTTACGTCCTTCCGGAGTCTTGAATTCCTGACAGCGTGCAGTTTTCAGGATAGTACCTCCCTGCTGTATGATATTGCTGACATTTTGGGTTTTGAACTCTTGAATTTCACCGGTGATGAGGCCTTTGTATCCTCGATAAATACCTTTTACGGTCAGTCCGTTGTATATAGCCGAACGAGTGACGGCGCGGATTGCAGCATTCATTCCAGGAGCATCGCCACCTGAAGTCAAGATGCCAATACATTTAATAATTCCCATATGTTATTTCTTTATTAAAATCTTTTGGAGCAAAAGTATTAAAAAACTAGTTTACAAGCAAATAAAAGTCTGTATTTTTGGATGTCAAGAATACGACAAAATTGTTTCTCGGCAGGCTTCCATCAACCATTTCGGTGTGGAGGTTGCCCCGCATATTCCGATGGACTGCACGCCCTCCAGCAGTTTCCGGTCGATTTCCTCCGGTCGGTCTATCTGATAAGAATTAGGATTTACCTTGAGACATTCCTGAAACAAAATCTTCCCGTTTGAACTTTTATGTCCACATACAAAGAATACCAGATCGTGGCGGGCTGCAAACTTGCGTATATCAGGCATGCGGTTTGCTACCTGACGGCATATTGTATCGTAATACTGAAAAGTCGCATTGGGTGAAATATGTTCTTGAATGTATGCAACGATCTGCCGGAATTCATCCAGTGACTTGGTTGTCTGTGAGTACAGACGGATGTCTTTGCTGAAATCAAGCTTCTCGGCTTCTTCCAGATTTTCTATAATGATAGCCTGACCGTTGGTCTGGCCTACCAGTCCCAATACTTCAGCATGTCCGTTTTTCCCGAATATTACGATTTGTTTTTCCCGTCCTTCCGGATTTGGAGTGTCGAATTCTTGTTTGATTCGCTTCTGCAGGCGAAGTACGACAGGGCAGGTTGCATCAATAAGTTCTATATTGTTCTGTTTAGCCAGTTCGTAGGTGCGGGGAGGTTCTCCGTGAGCACGGAGCAGAACTTTGGTGTTTTTAAGTCGTGCAAACTCCTCGTGGTCGATTGTATTCAGTCCCAGTTGTTTGAGGCGTTCACATTCACGTCCGTTATGCACAATGTCTCCCAGGCAATAAAGCGTATCGCTCTTTGCCAGTTCCTCTTCTGTCTTCCGGATAGCAGTAGTTACTCCGAAACAGAAGCCTGATCCTTCGTCTATTTCTACTTTAAGCATGAGTTGCCTGAAGATATTGATTCATAAGCCATTCTTTCTGTTCTGCAATAGTCATGTTGCTGTTGTCCAGCAGTATTGCATCGTCTGCTTTGCGCAAAGGACTTACTTCACGCGTCTGGTCTATGCGGTCGCGCTCTTCTACGTTATGCAGGATATCTTCGAAAGATGCTTCCTGTCCTTTGGCTTTCAGTTCGTCATAGCGTCGCTGTGCACGAATTTCGGCAGATGCAGTGACGAATATTTTCAGTTCTGCATCAGGAAATACCGCTGTGCCGATATCTCTTCCGTCCATTACGATACCTTTTTCTTTACCAAGTTCCTGCTGCTGGCGTACGAGAGCCTCACGTACAAATCCCAAAGCTGCAACAGGGCTGACGTGTGAGGATACCTCTAATGTCCGGATCTGGTTTTCTACATCCGTTCCGTTCAGAAATGTACGAGGACGTCCGCTTTCTGTATCTAGACGGAATGATATATGAATATTGCTCATCTGCTGCTTTAGCTTATCTTCATCGATGCTTCCATCCGCCAGGAAAAGTCCGTGCTCGATACAGTAAAGAGTAACAGCCCGGTACATTGCTCCGCTGTCTATATATATATAACCGATTTCTTTAGCCAAATCTTTTGCCATTGTACTTTTTCCGCAGGAAGAAAACCCGTCGATTGCAATGATGATTTTGTTCATACCTTATTTATTATAGAGTTAAAAAGAATCAGAAGTCAAAGATAGTCTATTTTCGTGACAGATAGTACGGAATGAACGTATTTTGCAATTTTTTACCCTTATCTTGTTGCATATTCGAAGATTTGCACTACATTTGCCGAACAGAGAATTTATTAACCTATAAAAGTTTTTTTATGGAAATTAAAAAATCGCCGAAAGCCGATCTTGAAGGCAAGAAGACCACTGGTTTACTGATCGGGCTCGTGCTGATATTGGCAGCAATGTTCGTTGCGTTTGAATGGACCAAACGTGATGTCGTAATCACTGCCGATAGTGGTATCGTAGATGTGCCTTTTGAAGAAGAAATGGTTCCTATTACGGAACAGGAAGAACCCAAACAAGCTCCTCCTCCTCCCGAAGCACCGAAAGTAGAAGAAGTTTTGCAGATTGCAGAAAATGATGCAGATGTAGAAGAATCTACTATTCAGTCTAACGAAGATAAAGGTGAAGCTGTTGAAATCAAGTATGTACCTGAAGTCGTAGAAGAAGAGGAAGTTGAAGAACAGCAGATCTTCCAGGTAGTAGAAGAAATGCCGGAATTCCCGGGTGGTATGGCAGAATGTTTGAAGTTCTTGGCTAAGAACATCAAGTATCCGACTATCGCACAGGAAAATGGTGTACAGGGACGTGTTATCGTACAGTTCGTTGTAAACCAGGATGGTTCTATCGTCGATCCGGTTGTTGTTCGTAGTGTTGACCCGTATTTGGACAAGGAAGCACTTCGCGTGATCCAGATGATGCCGAAGTGGAAACCAGGTAAGCAGCGTGGTAAAGCTGTACGTGTAAAATATACCGTACCTGTAACATTCAAGTTGCAGTAAGCTTTTCCTAGATAATATTGTTTAGGCACGGATTGCGCAGAATTGAAAACTGTGCATTCGTGCCTAAAAATTTTTTATAACCTTAATAAAAAGAAAAATCATGGAGCAACAGACTTCAAAAGAATTATTGAAGCAAATTCATGCTTATATCGAATCATTGCCTTATTCTCATGAACCTAAAGGATTGTACGACCCGATAGAATATGTGTTAGGACTGGGAGGTAAAAGACTGAGACCGGTGCTAATGCTGCTTGCCTATAACCTGTTTAAGGAAGATGTGCAGGCAATATTCTCTCAGGCTGCGGCAATAGAAACTTATCATAACTTTACGCTTTTGCATGATGACTTGATGGATAAAGCGGATATGCGCCGTGGAAAACCTACCGTTCATAAAAAATGGGATGAAAATACAGCTATTCTTTCCGGAGATGCAATGCTGATACTTTCTTTTCAGTTTATGATGCAGGGATGTCCGGTAGAATATACACATCAGGTTATGGATATCTTCTCGCGTACGGCTCTGGAAGTTTGTGATGGACAGCAATGGGATATGGAATTCGAATCTAGAGAAGATGTGACTGTTGATGAATATATGGAAATGATTCGTTTGAAAACTTCAGTTCTGCTTGCCGGTGCTTTAAAAATAGGAGCGGTGCTTGGAGGAGCTTCGGAAAAAGATGCACAGTTGCTTTATGATTTTGGTATACAGATAGGGCTTGCTTTCCAATTGCAGGATGACTATTTGGATGTATATGGTGATCCGCTAGTATTTGGCAAAAATATCGGAGGTGATATTTTATGTAATAAGAAAACGTTTATGCTGATAACTGCATTGGAAAAGTCGGATGACAAGACACGTGCTTCCTTGCAAGAATGGTTGAAAGCTGAAGACTATGTACCAGCCCAGAAGATAGAAGCTGTTACTGCTATATATAATAAGGTGGGCTTGCAGAATATATGCCGAGATAAGATAAATGAATATTATCATGAAGGAATGAGGCTGCTGAAAGAGGTGAACGTGGAAGAAGAATACAAGAAAAATCTGTCTGATTTTGTAATGAGTTTGATGGAACGTAATTTATAACGTTTAATAAATAAGCAATATGGTAGCTTTAATCGATACACATACACATCTTTTTGCAGAAGAGTTTGATGAAGATCGTGAGTTGGCAATTATTCGTGCTACAGAGGCAGGAGTGACACGTCTTTTTATGCCGAATATAGATGATACTTCAGTAGAAGCAATGTTGGCTTTATGTAACTCTCACGATGGGTGCTATCCCATGATAGGTTTTCATCCGACTTCGGTAGATGAAAACTGGAAAGAACGTCTGGGTACGGTAGAAAAATGGTTGCGCTCGGAGCAAGTTTTCTATGGTATCGGAGAGGTAGGGATGGACTTATACTGGGATAAGACATTTAAAAAAGAGCAGATGGAGGTACTCGATATTCAGGTGAAATGGGCTCTTGAGTATGATTTACCGCTGATTATTCACTGTCGTGAGGCTTATCCGGAGTTGCTTGAAGTTCTGGAACCCTATCGTAAAACATTACTTACCGGAATATTTCATAGTTTTACCGGTACAATAGAGGACGCACATAAGCTGATGGAGTATCCCGGATTTATGTTTGGCATAAATGGAGTCGTAACTTTTAAGACAAGTATTTTGCCGGAAGTTTTGAAATCTGTACCTTTGAAGCGTTTAGTCCTGGAAACAGATTCACCTTATCTGGCACCAGTTCCTTATAGAGGAAAGCGCAATGAAAGTGCATACCTAGTAAAAGTGGCCGAAAAACTATCCGAAGTGTATGATGTTTCTTTGTCGGAAATAGGTCGTGTGACCTCGGAAAACGCGCTGAAAGTTTTTAAAAATGCCGAGAATAGTTTTTAAAGTTTATTAATTTTAGGGGTATAAATAAACTTTTGGCTAGTGAATGTTATGTAAGACGAAAAAAAAGAATACATTTGTGGCTGAAATCGCTTGCCGTTCGCATTTTTATTTGTAATTTGCGTTCGATTTAAGAAAAAGGCTTTCAAGCGAGGTCATGAGGAGAGGTGCTCGAGTGGTTGAAGAGGCACGCCTGGAAAGCGTGTATACGCCAAAAGCGTATCACGGGTTCGAATCCCGTTCTCTCCGCAGTGAGAAAAAGATGAAACAATTAAAAACAATTTATAACTATTAATTATTTAATCTTAAAAATTAGACACACAATGAAAAAGTTATTTGCAATTCTTGCAGTGATGGGAGTCCTCTCATTTGGAATGACTCAGACAGCTATGGCTCAGGATTCTACAGCTACAGCAGCTCCAGAACAAACAGAACAGGTTGCACCTGCTGCAACTGAAGAAGTAGCTACTGCTACAGTTGAAGAAGGCAGTATGCACAAAGAGTTGAAAACTAAGTTTATCGAAGGTGACGCTGGCTTTATGTCATTGGTTGCTATCGCATTGGTACTTGGTTTGGCTTTCTGTATCGAACGTATCATTTACTTGAGCTTGGCAGAAGTTGACGTTAAAAAATTGATGGCTAAAGTTGAAGCAGCTTTGGAAAAAGGTGATGTAGAAGGTGCTAAGACTATTTGCCGTAACACTCGTGGTCCTGTTGCTTCTATCTGCTATCAGGGTCTGATGAGAATCGACGAAGGTGTAGACGTTGTTGAACGTTCTGTAGTATCTTACGGTGGTGTTCAGGCTGGTTACCTTGAAAAAGGATGTTCTTGGATTACACTGTTCATCGCAATGGCTCCGTCTTTGGGATTCTTGGGTACTGTAATCGGTATGGTGCAGGCATTCGATAATATCCAGCGTGCAGGTGATATCTCTCCGACAGTTGTTGCTGGTGGTATGAAAGTTGCGTTGATCACTACTATCTTCGGTTTGATTGTAGCATTGATTCTTCAGGTATTCTATAACTACATTCTTTCTAAGATTGAAGCTATCACAAGCCAGATGGAAGATTCTTCTATCACATTGCTTGATATGATCATGAAATACAACTTGAAATACAAAAAATAATTTTTGAACAATGGCTAAATTATCATACAAAGTTTCTTACTACGTATTCTATGTCTGCATCGCCCTTATCTTGGTTGTGCTTGGCATGTTCTTCGGAGTAGGATACAACGAAACAAATGCAGCAGGTTTGGTTGAACCTGCTAATACGCCAGCTCTGATGTACTTAATGTACGGAATGTTTGCTGTGACTGTTATTGCTACACTTATTGGTGCTATCGCTCAGTTTGGTGGAGCATTGAAAGATAATCCGAAAGGCGCTGTTAAATCTTTGCTGGGATTGATCTTATTGGTTGTACTGTTAATCGTAACTTACAATATCGGTTCTTCTGAAACTGTTGTTTTAGGTGACGGATCTGAATATTCAGATGTAACAATGTTGAAAGTTTCTGATATGTTGCTTTACTCTACTTATGTATTGTTCGGTATCGCAGCTATCGGTACATTGATTAACTTGTCTGGTATCTTTAAAAAGTAATTATCATTGAAGTTTAATTAAACGAAGTAAGTAAAAATGGCAAAAAGGAATAGAAAAGTGCCGGGAATTAATGCTAGTTCAACGGCAGATATCGCCTTCATGTTGCTTATCTTCTTCCTTATTACAACATCAATGGATACTGACCGTGGTTTGGCGAGACGTTTGCCGCCTCCACCAGAAAACAAAGATCAGAAAGATGATATCATTGTTAAGGAAAGAAACGTTCTCCAGGTTCGTTTGAACAAAGATGACCAGTTGATGGTTGGTGGAGAATGGTCTGATATTAAGCAATTAAGAGAAAAGGCTAAAGAATTCATTGCAAACCCGAATGATGATCCTAACATGCCTGAAAAGCATGCAAAGAATATCCCATTCTTTGGTGATGTGATGATTACTGAAAAGCATGTAATTTCTGTACAGAACGACGTTGGTACAAGCTATGAAGCTTACCTTCAGGTTCAGAATGAATTGGTAGCTGCATATAACGAATTACGTAGCGAACTTGCTAAGTCTAAGTTTGGTAAGGAATATGCAGAATGTTCAGAGGAAGAGAAGGATGCTATTATGGATTACTATCCACAAAAGATTTCTGAAGCAGAACCTAAAAAATATGGAGGAAACTAATCATGGGAAAATTTAATAAGAGTGGCAAGCGCGAGATGCCTGAATTGAACACCTCTTCTTTGCCTGACCTTATCTTTACCATGTTGTTCTTCTTCATGATTGTAACAACTATGCGTGAAGTTACATTGAAGGTTCAGTTTAAGGTTCCTCAGGCTACAGAATTGGAAAAGCTTGAAAAGAAATCTTTGGTTTCTTTCATCTATATCGGTAAACCTTTGCCGGAATTCCAGAAGAAGATGGGTACTACTGACCGTATTCAGTTGAATGATAAGTTTGCTGAAGCATCAGAAGTTCAGGACTACATCTATCAGGAACGTGAAAACATGAAAGAAGCTGATAAGCCGTTTATGACTGTATCATTGAAAGTCGATGCTAAGACTAAGATGGGTATTGTAACAGAAGTAAAACAGGCGCTTCGTCAGGCTTATGCTTTGAAGATTAACTATTCTGCTACACAGCGTCAGTAATAGTTTAAGATAAGCTATAATGAGAGAGGTTACTCCGTTGAAGAGTAACCTCTCTTTTTTTATTGAGATAATCAAAGTATGCCGTTTCTTATTGTCTTTCAGGTTTATTCTTGTAGATTCTGTTAGATTAAAACGAATATTCAGAAATATTAAAGGGAGGTAAATCTATAATGAAAAGGCCAGTATGCTCCATTAAAATGGAGCTGTATCAAAATAAAAAACTGAGATAGGTTTACTATCATCTATATAAATTACGACATAAAAAACTCCTGCTTTTAGTCCTGTTATTATAATAAATAAAGACTAAAGCAGGAGATTTTATTTCTCAGTTTTAATCTGTAAGATTTTTACTTTCGCTGTTCTATTTTGAAACAGCCTCATTTTTAGAAAACACATTATCTTTTGGTAGTGTCTTTCTATTTTCGATAAAGATACTCAAGTGTCAACTTATACGATTATCTTTATGCAATTAGAGATTGATATATCTTCAGCTATATTTATGTGTTTATGAGAATTGCAATGGTAATTGAGGCCGTTTCTAATTTACATTATATACTTTTTGATAGATCTCATTTCTTATTTCAGGATATTGCGGATCTATGTTATCTGTTCCAATATACATCAGATATAAAGGTACTCCTTCACCGCCCTTTCTGTAGGCTGGCTGAATGTAGTCTTTTTCACAAAGAGAAAAGCCACATCGTTTATAAAATTCTATCCGGCGCTTGCTCATTTCATCTTCTGGTCTTTCTACTTCCAAGATGATAATTCCTGAGAATTTCTTTTTGAGAGCTTCCATGATAAGTTTACCATAGCCTTTATTACGTATGGCTGGTGAGGTAGCCAAATGTTCTACATATCGAAAACCATTTAATTCCCAGACTGTAATCAATCCGATAAGACTTTCTTCTTTTTCATCCACGTTTTCTGTAATCAGATAGCAGTGGAATAACGGGTTGTTGTCTGTATTAAACCGTTGGCAATCATCATCTCTGCGCTCGTTAAGAGGAAATGACTGATGTAAAAGTTCTTCTACAAAGTCATAATGTTTGTGATTCGTTTGGATTTTGGTAAATGTCAACATGGTTTTAAATATTTTAATCGGTATAGAAATGAATTGTTTTTTTGAGTGAACGTTCGCAAACAGGACAGAAACGAGGTGCTTCGTTTATTTTCATTCTGCATTCTGTTGTCGGACGATAGATTCCTTTTAATGTATATCCTCCTCCTTCGTACACACCTACTTTAGTATATATCGTATTAGGGTCTGTTTCTGCTGGAGTGGGGACAGGAGTTTGTGCCGGAAGCATATCTTTCCATTTGCTTTCAAAATCAACCAGTGTTGTTATATTAGGTTCCCATGGTTCTACGCTATATGGGTATTGCGGACTGGGAGCTGTGTCATACGCATATTCGTCACCTAATCCTCCGAAACTATGACCGAATTCATGTACTACTACGGGCTTAAACATCGGGTGATGTGCCGTAGTCAGCAAGTATGAATTATAGATACCTCCTCCACCGTAAGTGTCAGTATTGGCCAGAATAATGATATGTTCATAAGGAATGCCAGCAAGCCAGTTATGCATGGCTTTTACGCTGCGAGTTGTCAAGTAGCGATCGGAATAGAATGTATCAAAATGAGAACTGACAGCAGTATTTTTCCATTCCCCTTTTCTCGGAATGCTCACTCCACTATCGTGCGAAGGTGTAGCTACTGCTACGACGTTGAAACGTTCTTTCAGATGCTTGAATGGTTCGTGAGCAAATATTGCTTCACAAGCAGTCTGGGCGTCTTTGTAGAAGGTTTCCATTTCATCTTCGGTATATCCTTCAGCCATGATAGCGAGATCAATACATTTTTCGGGTGTACCGTTTTGAAGCAGATAGCGGTGAGGAGTTATATGCGTTGTACCGCGTTGGTGAATAAGGATATCATCCGGATTGATTTCATGCGTGAGTGAAGCACAGGTCTGATGATAAACGTTCTTCAGTTCGATGGTTACCGTTGCTGGTTGTTTAGGATAGGGAAGTAAAAAAGTGTTTTCAAATCCCCTGGTCACACGGCTGGCTTCCTCTTCACTTACCCATTCTTGGAATAGGCTGGAAAAGGATGTACGGTATATTACCTTTCCAGTAGCCTTATCTTTCATTGTAATCTGTCCGTTACCTTCTAACGGAAGTTTATCAAGAAAATTTCTTCTTCCGGCCCATCCGGGAAGTGATACCAGTTCATCAAGGCTTATTTCTTGTTTTTGCGCATTTCCGTTGAACAAATAATCTACTCTCAGTGTTTTATTAATAAAGAAATCATCGAAGTTTTGTGCATATGCTCCAATCTGCGTGCATGCTGAAATCAGCAATGCCGCCCATATGTTTTTTCTCATAATTCAAAAGATTTAAATTTTTACAAAGATAGGACTATCTGCCAATTTACTGCTAAAACAAAGATAAAAGTTATAATTGGTATCTAGCGTATGGAATAAATATACTATATTTGTACCAAATAAAACATTAATCAATGGGACATCATCAATTAGACAAATTAGACGAACAGATTTTGCGCTTGATTGCTGACAATGCTCGTATTCCATTTCTGGAAGTTGCTCGTGCTTGTAATGTATCGGGTGCAGCGATTCATCAGCGTATTCAAAAGTTGACAAACTTGGGAATACTGAAAGGCTCCGAGTTTATAATAGATCCTGAAAAGGTCGGTTATGAAACTTGTGCTTATATTGGTTTGTTTCTGAGAGATCCCGAACAATTTGATTCGGTGACAGAAGCTCTAAAATGTATTCCCGAAGTGGTAGAGTGTCATTATACAACCGGACAATATGACATGTTCATAAAGATTTACGCCAGAAACAATCATCACTTGCTAAATATTATCCACGATAAGTTGCAGCCTTTGGGATTGGCACGTTCAGAAACCATTATTTCTTTCCGTGAGGCTATTAAGCGTCAGATGCCGATACAAGATTTGGTGGACGATGATGAAGAATAACCTGCTATATTGAGTATAGAGATATAAAAAAGTTTCCCCACTTAAAAACAGACTTATCTGTAAAAAGAAAGTCTTTTTTAAGTGGGGAAATTATTTATATGCATTGAATATTCTCAGTTTCTTATTCCTTTACCTCTTCAAAGTCAATATATTCACCCTCGTCACTTCCAAATATCTTTTTCCTGCCCGATGTAGTTTCATTGGGCTGACGCTGTGAATTGCTTTCGCTGGAAGATGATGAGTTATACTGACTGTTTCGTGAACTCGTATTAGTCGAGGAAGATGCGTTTCCGGTTGTCATACGACGACCGATTCCTAATATTGTACGTATCACCTTGGAGATTAAGGCAAGTCCGATAACAAGAATTATCAGAATGAAAAAAAATAGAAATCCTAAAATATGAAACATAGTTATTGTTTTTATTCATAAAGTAACAATAACCGTGCCGCGATTATTGTTTTAATTATTTTTTACGTGTTGCCAATGACAGGAGAATATACCAGATAATGACCGCTGCTATACCGCTTAACTGGAAAATGATAAGCAATGGCAGACTGACAATCAGAAATATATAACTGATTTTGTTGTGTCCCCAAGACAAATCTTTAAACTTCAATGAGAACATTGGCAGTTCTGCGACAAGTAGTAATGACATGACTACCACTAATACAAAAAGATAGATAGCATTAAAATTGTCGGATATTAAAAAAGAATGTCCTCCTACAGCCAGTGAAGCCCAGAATAATGCATTGGCAGGCGTAGGCATGCCGATAAAAGAACTGGTCTGGCGTTCGTCTATATTAAATTTGGCTAGTCTTAATCCCGAGAATACAGCAATCAGAAAAGCAGTGTATGGCATAATGCCTGCTACCGGCATTAAAAAATCCGGATAATATACTTCCTTGAACAAGGAAAAAGCAATGGCTGCCGGAGCCAGTCCGAATGTAATGTCATCAGCCAGTGAGTCTAGTTCTTTACCGATAGGAGATGATACATGTAGCAAACGTGCGGTCATTCCATCAAAGAAATCGAACATAGCACCTAATACAATGAATAATAAAGCTTCCTTATAATTGACATGAAAAGCCATATACGCAGCTATACAACCTGAAAACAAGTTGCAGCTTGTAAGTGTATTGGGAATATTGCGAACGATTGCGTTTGCCATGTTTTTGCTTCCTTCCTGTATTACTTTAATTTTGCTATGACAGTCTGATTACCTGTTGTCTTTTGCCCCATCTTAACGCACACTTCAGTTCCCAGAGGCAAATATACGTCTACACGTGATCCGAATTTTATGAATCCCATGTGTTCGTCAATGTAGCAGTCCTCTCCTTTTTCTGCATAAGTAACGATACGGCGTGCTACTGCTCCCGCAATCTGTCTGGCCATGACCGTATGTCCTTCCGGAGTATCTATTACCACCATCGAGCGTTCGTTTTCTGTACTTGCTTTCGGTAACCATGCTTTCATGAAACGTCCGTTATGATGATCAACGTGACGAATAACTCCATCTACCGGATACCAGTTGGCATGAACGTTTGTAATATCCATAAAAATGGAAATCATCAGACGACGGTCATGAAAATATTCATGCTCATCTACTTCCTCTATCACAACGATACGACCATCGGCAGGGGCTACGACAATTTTTTCTGTTTCACCATCGAACAGACGGATAGGGCAACGGAAAAAATTTACCATCAGCAAGTAAAGAATGATGCTGGCAAAAGCTATGATGTAGAAAGGCATTTTGCACTCTAATCCCCAATACAATGCTGCGTTGACAATAAGCAATAAAAGTGCGCTGGTGATTAGAATGTGAGTACCTTCCCGGTGTAATCTTATTTTCTTTATCTTTTTTATTTTGTTCAATCGGGTCATAACAAAGTTTATTTATCGTGCAAAAATATATTTAATTTAAAAACCTGCCAAATAAACAACCGTTAGAATTGTCCTTTATGCCTTTTTTTTACTAAAAAGTATTCATTCGTTACAAGTTTTATCGTTTGTAGTTGGTTGTTCTCCGAAAGCTCGGTATCTTTGAACTCTGTTTTTAATAATGAAAATATGCAAGATTTTGTTCATTTGCACGTCCATACTCAATATTCTATTCTCGATGGTCAGGCATCAATTCCCCGTTTAGTAGATAAAGCCATAGCCAACGGCATGCGAGGCATTGCTGTTACCGATCATGGTGATATGTTCGGTATAAAGGAATTCTTCAATTATGTAAATAAGAAGAATGGCGGGACCAACGGTGAAATAAAGGATTTGAAGAAAAAGATAGCTGCACTGGAAAGTGGAAAAGCTGAGTCGGAGAATCCGGAAGCCGACCTTGCTGCTTGCCGTGAACAGTTGGAAGCTGCCAAGAAGAAGCTCTTCAAGCCGATTATCGGTTGTGAAATGTATGTCGCACGCCGTCGTCTGACTGATAAGGAAGGAAAGGCTGACCAGAGTGGATACCACCTGGTGGTACTTGCTAAAAACCTGAAGGGTTATCACAACCTTATCAAACTGGTATCGAAAGCATGGACCGAGGGATTCTATATGCGTCCGCGTACCGACCGTGTGGAACTGGAAAAATATCACGAAGGACTGATTGTCTGTTCGGCATGTTTGGGTGGAGAGATTCCACGCCGCATTACGGCAGGTCAGTTTGCAGAGGCAGAAGAAGCTATCCAGTGGTATAAGAATCTGTTTGGCGATGATTTTTATCTTGAACTTCAGCGTCACAAGGCTACAGTGCCTCGTGCAAATCATGAAACTTACAAGCTTCAGGAAGTTGTAAATCAGAAACTGGTAGAGTATTCAAAAAAATATAATATCAAACTGGTGTGTACAAACGATGTACACTTTGTCGATGAAGAAAATGCTGAAGCACACGACCGTCTGATCTGTTTGAGTACGGGTAAGGATCTGGATGATCCTAACCGTATGCTTTATACCAAACAGGAGTGGATGAAAACCCGTGAAGAAATGAACGAAGTGTTTGCCGATGTGCCCGAAGCACTGGCGAATACTTGCGATATATGCGATCAGGTAGAGTTTTATTCGATCGATCATGCGCCTATCATGCCTACTTTTGCCATTCCCGAAGACTTCGGAACAGAAGAGGAATATCGTAAGAAATTCACCGAAAAAGATTTGTTCGATGAATTTACCCAAGATGAAAACGGCAATGTGGTCATGGATGAAGCGTCGGCAAAGGCCAAGATTGAGCGACTGGGAGGTTACGAAAAGCTGTATCGTATCAAGCTGGAAGCCGATTATCTGGCAAAGCTGGCATACGACGGAGCACGCCGCCGTTATGGTGAGCATCTGGAAGATGAAGTAAAAGAACGTATCAAGTTCGAACTTCATATCATGAAAACCATGGGTTTCCCGGGTTACTTCCTTATTGTACAGGACTTTATTTCTGCGGCCCGCAATCAACTTGATGTATCTGTCGGTCCGGGACGTGGATCAGCAGCCGGTTCGGCTGTAGCCTACTGTCTGGGTATTACGCAGATCGACCCTATCAAATACGATTTGCTGTTCGAGCGTTTCTTGAACCCTGACCGTATTTCTTTGCCTGATATCGATGTCGATTTCGATGATGACGGACGAGGACGCGTGTTGAACTGGGTAACCGAGAAGTACGGACAGGAAAAGGTTGCTCATATTATTACATACGGTACGATGGCTACCAAGCTTGCCATTAAGGATGTAGCACGTGTACAGAAACTTCCTCTTTCGGAGTCCGACCGTCTGTGTAAGCTTGTACCCGATAAGATTCCTGATAAGAAACTTAACTTGCCCAATGCAATAGCCTATGTGCCCGAGCTTCAGGCAGCCGAAGTATCGTCGGATCCTGTGCTTCGTGATACCATCAAGTACGCCAAGATGCTGGAAGGAAACGTCCGCAATACGGGTGTACATGCCTGTGGTACGATTATCTGCCGTGACGATATTACCGACTGGGTTCCTGTCAGTACGGCCGACGATAAAGAAACCGGCGAGAAGATGCTCGTTACCCAGTATGAAGGTTCGGTTATTGAAGATACGGGACTGATCAAGATGGACTTCCTGGGGTTGAAGACACTCTCCATCATCAAGGAAGCTCTCGAAAATATTAAGCAGAGTAAAGGAATCATCCTGAATATAGACGAGATACCTATCGACGACCCTGCTACTTACCGACTCTATAGTGAGGGTAGAACCATCGGTACGTTCCAGTTCGAATCGGCTGGTATGCAGAAATATCTTCGTGAACTTCAGCCGACTACGTTCGAGGATTTGATTGCCATGAATGCCCTTTACCGTCCGGGACCGATGGATTATATCCCCGACTTTATCGACCGTAAGCAAGGACGTAAGCCTATCGAGTACGATATTCCCGTCATGGAGAAGTATCTGAAAGATACATACGGTATTACTGTTTACCAGGAGCAGGTGATGTTGCTGTCGCGTCTGCTTGCCGACTTTACCCGTGGTGAATCGGATGCCTTGCGTAAGGCGATGGGTAAGAAGTTGCGCGACAAGCTGGATCATATGAAGCCTAAGTTTATCGAAGGAGGTAAGAAAAACGGTCATGATCCGAAGATTCTGGAAAAGATCTGGGCAGACTGGGAAAAATTTGCTTCCTACGCCTTCAATAAGTCGCATGCTACCTGCTATTCGTGGGTTGCCTATCAGACTGCTTATCTGAAAGCCAACTATCCGTCGGAATATATGGCGGCTACCATGAGCCGTAACATTTCGAACATTACCGAAATTACCAAACTGATGGACGAAAGTAAGGCTACCGGGGTGAACGTACTGGGTCCTGATGTAAACGAAAGTAGCCTGAAGTTCTCTGTAAACCGTCATGGAGATATCCGTTTCGGACTGGGAGCTATTAAGGGAGTGGGAGAATCTGCCGTACAAAGCATCTTGACCGAACGACAGAAAAACGGACCGTTTAAAGATATCTTCGACTTTGTGCAGCGTGTGAATCTTTCGGCATGTAACCGTAAGAATATCGAAAATCTGGCTTTGGCCGGAGCATTCGACAGCTTCCCGAACATTCATCGCGAAGACTTCTTTGTAAAGAATGCCAAAGACGAAACATTAGTCGAAGTACTGGTGCGTTATGGAAACAAATATCAGATGGATAAGGCAGCTGCCGCCAATTCGTTGTTTGGTGGTGAGCATGAGGTGGAAATAGCTACTCCCGAAATTGTCCGTGCACCGGCATGGAGCGATCTGGAACGCTTGAACAAAGAGCGTGAATTGGTAGGTATTTATCTGTCTGCACATCCGCTGGATGAGTTTTCTGTAATACTTGAAAATGTATGCAATACCCACATGGCACAACTGTCTGATCTGACTCCGTTGCAGAATCATGACCTGACACTGGGAGGTATCGTAACCGGTGTACGCGAAGGATATACCAAAACAGGAAAACCTTTTGGCGTGGCAAAAGTGGAAGACTATTCCGGTACGGCCGAATTTGCATTTTTTGGCAATGAATGGGTAGAAAAGAAAAACTTTTTTGCCGAAGGAATGTTTTTATTTATGCACGGTAAGTGTCAGCCTCGCCAGTGGAAGCAAGAGGAATGGGAAGTAAAGATCAATAACATCGAACTGCTGTCGGAAGTAAAAGACCGGCTGATAGAAAAGCTGACGGTTACCGCTCCTCTGTCTGCTGTCAACGACGAGATGATTATGGAGCTGAGTTCGCTGGTAAAAGAAAATCCCGGAAATGCCGAACTGTACTTCTATATCCGAGATGAAGACGGACAGATGTATGTCAATCTGATGTCACGTACGATGAAAATATCAGTGCGAAAAGACATTGTAAATTATTTAAAAAGTCAGCCATTGTTGGACTATAAAATAAATTAGTATATATTTGCGTATATAATTGAATAACCTAAACAACTAGAATTATGGCATTGAACATTAAAGATGACAATTTTGAAGCTATTGTAGCAGAAGGAAAACCTGTAGTATTGGATTTCTGGGCTACTTGGTGTGGACCTTGTAAGCAGATTGCTCCTTACATCGAAGAATTGGCAGAAGAGTATAAAGATACTGTAAACATCGGTAAATGTGATGTAGACGATAACGCTGATCTTCCTGCACAGTTTGGTGTACGTAATATTCCTACCGTATTGTTCATCAAGAACGGTGAAGTGGTAGACAAACAGGTTGGTGCTACTACAAAGGCTGCTTTGAAAGAAAAAGTTGAAGCTTTATTGAAATAAAATAACTTAAAACGCGCTAAGACTATGGGAATGGAAGACGATTTCTTGTTGGAAGATGAGGACGATGAAAAGACCATCGAGTTTATTAAGAACTATTTGCCTCAGGATTTGAAAGAGAAGTTTACAGACGACGATTTGTATTACATTCTCGACTTGATAGTAGACTATTATACAACCAGCGGATGTCTGGACGCTCAACCTGACGAAGAAGGTTACATCAACATCGACCAGGATGAAATTGTAAACTACATAGTCAAAGAGGCTGCAAAAGACGGTATGGGACCTTTCGAACCAGACGATGTGTTCTTTGTAGTTCAGGGCGAAATGGAATACGGAAATTCATTGGGACAAGTCGATTGATTTGTCAGCAAGAAATAAGGAAAAATTGGTGAAGTCTTTTTAAAAACTTCACCAATTTTTTTTATTTTATCATATTATTTTTTCAGTGAAGGATAGAGTGATGTATCTATCGAAGGATAAGGAGCATACATTTTACTGTCATCCCATGAGCCCGTCATTGTAACACGTTCTTTCATGTATACCGGACCGTTTACCATATCTGCCTTATCCGGATTTTCTTTCAGCCATTGCTCTGTGACTTCAATTTCTGGATTTATCAGACGATATTCGAAATGTTCTTTCAGACGATTCATACGCCGTTGGTCGTGATAGCGGGTAGTCATGCTTTTATAATATCCGGCAATTTCCCATCCATGTTCATTGTATGCTGCTTCGGCTAACTCTTCATTCGATAGGGTAGACGGGTAATAGTTGTATGACGGATCATTCCATTTTCCATCGGCACGACGTCTTACGGTATTCAGTAATTCAATAGCCTTTGCTTTGTCACCACTTCCGGAACGTCCTACGGCTTCAGCGTACCAGAGATACACTTCCGATAAGCGAATAAAGGCTGCTGTCTGGTCACTCCATCCGTCTGCTTGTTCATTATAACTCTTGGTCTGATCGTATTCCACTTCATCATTTGCAAAGGCAAACATTACATAATATGGGTTGTTGCAGTTTGTTACATTGTCGTAAAACCAAGGAACTACCTTTTTATCCTGATTGTGGTAGTATACATCGCCGAAGATAGCTTTCTTACGTGGGCCTGCGGGAAAATCTTTCCAGAATTTTATTTCGGCGCGCATATCGCTGAATCCTCCGGTTTCTTCCGGAAGTTCTGCTAGTCCTCGTGCTGCCTGTGAAGCGTCGCCTACACCAAAATCTTTAGTGAAATAAACCGGAAGAATGATTTCCGTATTGCTTTTGTTGTACTGACGTGAGTATACTTTCCAAAACTCATCAAACACTTGGTATTTGTACGTTCCGTTTTCTACCTGGTCTATCAATTCTTTAGCCTTTTCGGCTGCCAGTTTGTAGTATTCCGTACCTTTGTTTAGCGGCCATCCTGCCATTGTAAGATAAACTTGAGCCAGTACTGCCTGTGCAGCTGCGCGGTTGGCTATCGTGTTCAGACCATTTATGTTCCATGGCTCGGTAGTATATTCTGTCGGAAGGTAAGTTTCCGCAAACTTCAGGTCTTTCACTAGAAAGTCGTATACTTGTTCTTCTGTGCTTACAGTTGCATCTACGTTAAGTTGGTAGCTTTCTATGATAGGAAGAGGTCCCCAGCAGCGTACCATCCAAAAGTAAGCATACGCTCTCCAGAATCGTGCTTCGGCTATAGCAAAGTTGATATCATCTTGTGTCACTCCCGGAGTTGCTGCTACACCATTGATGATATAATTGGCAGCTTTTACCACATTCCACATGCAGCTCCAGCATCCTACCCCGCTTGTCATCATCGGATTTCCATCGTTTGAAATAAATTGGTCCCAGTCAGTAAAGTTGCTTTTCGAAATAATGCTAGTCATGTCGTCTCCCATTAGTACCGGTGCATAGATGCCGATATATCCGCTTGCCATCTTTATCTGATAATAGAGTGCATGAATGGAACCTTCCAAATCTGATTTTTCGGTGAATGACTCCAGGTTTGTCATTTGTCCTCTAGGATCTTCTTGCAGGAAGTCACTGCACGAAACTGTAGTAAGTGCTGAGAAACAGAGAACTGCTATTTTATATTTAAGTGTTTTCATATTCATTGTTTGATTTTAAAATCCTAGTTTAATGGTAAATGTAAATGTGCGTGCCGAAGGATAACTTCCGTAGTCCAGTCCCAGCTCTTTATCGGATACAGCACCGGTAGAAGTAGACGAGGTGGTAGACGATTCTGGGTCCAGTCCTTTATACTTAGTGAGTGTAAAAAGATTCTGTGCGCTTACTCCCAGTGTGATATCGGCAAATCGAGTTGTCTTTCTTGGTAATGTATAGGTCAGGCTGAGGTTTTGTAAGCGTACAAAGTCGGCGTCTTCCAGCCATTGTGTAGAACGCGGAGTAGAGCGGTTTTGCGCATTCTTGCTGCTGGCAAATTCGGCATCAGCTTTGTTTGCTACAATGTCCCAGCTTTTTTCGTATCCTTCGCGTGAGGTGATAAAGCGGCTTTCGGGTACCATTGTACTGGTAGCAAAGCGTGTTATATTCAGACGCTGAAAACCTGTGCTTCCTCTGAAGAATACATTCAGTTCCCAGTTTTTGTAGCGGAATGTATTATTCCATCCCAAATTCCATTTTGGAATAGGATTTCCGGTAATTATTCGGTCTGCATCTACTGGAGAGGTGGTCGTTCCTCCGTCAGCTGTCTGATAAAGATTTGCTCCATTTTCGTCCAGTCCTACCCATTTGAACAGGTGAAAGTTGCTGATAGGTAATCCTTCTTTCATAATAAATATGCTTCCTTCCATTAACCCTCCTCTGCTAGCGTCTGGGATAAGTTGTTCTTCACCGTCGAGATCGGTTACTTCCGTATGCAGGCAGGAGGCTGTAAAAGTAGTCGACCATTCAAAGTTGAGTTTACGTATCAGATCAGCTTCCAATGTAAATTCCCATCCGGTGCTGTACATCTTACCTACGTTGCTCCAGTAAGAGCCCCCTCCGTTGAAATAAGGAATAGTTTTTGCAAAAAGCAGATCTTTTGTGTTTTTTCTGTACCAGTCGACAGTCAGATTCAGGCGATGATTCAACATGCTGATATCTATACCAGCATCATATGAGTATGTTTTTTCCCATGTCAGGTCGGGAGCTGAGAATGTGCTTTGCCAGTATCCGGGGTATAGGCTTCCCGTACCATACGAATAATTGGCAAGTGTCATCAATCCTAGTGTACCGTAGGCGTTGATTGCCTGATTTCCTGTTACACCAAAACTGGTTCTGAGTTTGAGCAGTTGGAAGAGATTTTGATTTTCCATAAACTTTTCTTCCGTAATGTTCCACGCAGCCGCAGCAGAAGGAAAATATCCCCATTTGTTGTTCATAAATTTAGACGAGCCATCAGCACGTATCGTTCCGGTCAGGTAATAGCGGTTTTTGTAATTATACATCACACGTCCGAATGCTGAAACCATTTGTTCCTTGCTGTAGTTGGTTGTACCAGTTAGTCCCGATTGCGTAGCCTTGATGTTCCAGTATCCTGTCTTTTCTGACAACAAATCCTGACCGCTTACACCCACATTCTTATATTCTTTTGAGTAGATTTCGAAAACACCGGTTGCCGTCAGACTATGATCACCGAAACTTTTCTGATAGGTGAGGTTATTTGTTTCTTGGTAAGTGACAGTTCGATTCATGCTGTTTCCCATGCTACTAATGGCACTTGGTTCACGTTTGCTTGAAGAAAAAGAATAGCTCGAAGCATTCAGCAAGTTAAACGAGCCTTGGGCTGAGAAAGTCAGGCCTTCCAGAATATTGAACCGGAAGTCGACCATTCCTTTTACATTATAGTTTTCTCCATCGTAATCGTTAGCCATCAGTGCACCATAAGGATTGGCTGCTATAGAGCAATAAGGATCTTTTTGATAAACTCCGTCAGCATCGGTCAGGTCCATAGCCGGAGAATAGTTTGCCATGACAAACAAATCGGCTCCTGTATTGTGTGAAGATTCTGTAGAGGCTTCTACATTAGTTACAATATTCAGCCACGGAGTAACTTTAGAATCGAGGTTTGTACGGAAACCAAAACGTCTTAAGTGTGACTGAGCAGTGATACCAGTCTGATCCAGAAATAAGCCTGATACCATGTATTTGGTCTTTTTGCTTCCTCCCGAAATACTTAGTTTATAGTCTTGTGAAATACCTGTCTGGAGCATCAGATTCTGATAATCTACTCCCTTTGTTCCATTCTGAAAAGCAGCCATATCTTCATTGGAAAAACGAGTATCAGTCATATTCTGTAAAGCTTGTGCATATTCGAATGGATTCATCAGATCAAACCGTTTGGGAATATTAGATATACCTATTTCGCTGCTTACCTCTACGCGTGCCTTTCCGGTTGTGCCATGTTTGGTCGTTACTAGAATTACCCCATTGGCTCCTCGTGAACCGTAGATTGCAGTAGAAGATGCATCTTTCAATACCTCGATGGAAGCGATATCGGCTGGATTGGTTACGCTTCCTCCGATAACTCCGTCTACTACCCATAGCGGATCATTTCCAAAGTTGATAGATGATACACCTCTTACACGAATATTGGCATCCTGTCCCAGTTGACCGCCTGTATATGATGATGCTTGTACACCTGCCATACGTCCTTGTAGGATTTCAGATGCTTTTTTTACCGGCTGCATTTTAAATTGATCACTGTTTACCGAACTCACAGCTCCTGTCAGATTGTTTCGTTTGGCAGTACCATATCCGATAACTACTACTTCCTCCAGTGTTTCACTGTCTTCATGCATGGTAACTTTTAGAAATTTCTGTCCGGTGACAGGTATTTCCTGCTGTACATAACTTAGGTAAGAGAAAGTAAGAAGTGCATGGTTACTTACTTTTAGTGAAAATTTTCCGTCAATATCAGAAGTTGTACCGTTCGTTGTTCCTTTTTCAATAATTGTAACACCGATAATAGGTTCTCCATTTGTATCTGTAACGACTCCTTGTATAGTTTTTTGCTTTTTCAGATTATTGTCTACTTCTGGGTTATTCCCGTCTGGTAAATAATTGTGAGATGCATAGACAGGATATCCGTTGCCTAGCAAAAGCAAAAAAGAGAATACACTTAAAATTGTCTTTTTCATCCGATTAGAATTTATTGATAGTTTAAAACGTTTTCATGTCCGTTTTCCTATACTGGTTATAGCAAAGGAAAATTAATTTTGAAAAAACTGGCAAAATTTGTTCCTGAATGTAAATAATAAAGAAAAAATGTTGTTACTTTCTGAAATAGAGTAGATTATTTTTACAAAACAGATGGTGGGAGTATCATAATAATTGGGGAAATTCGTAGAAGGATGTGGAAGAAATCTACACAATCGCTGTTATAAGAAATAGAAATAAAATGTTGTGTAATGGATGTAATTTTCATTTTTTCTGTGCTATAAGAATTGATGTATATGTTAGATATAATTAAGAATAATGGACTAGTTCTGAAACTATTGTTCTAAAAATTTTACAATCAGGGAGCATTGTTTTTGATAAATGCTTATCTTTGTGAGTATAAGTCGGTTGCGTAACTGAAACTATGAAAACAAACCGTACTTAGACAGTGAAAAGGGGGTAACAAGAGGTAATGAAATAATAAATATTATAGATATGAAGAATATATTATTTTTTGTAGCAATTTTGTTTTTAGCTGTTGCCTGTGATAGCGAATCGTCGGTTCCTGAAAACGTAACTTCGGACCAGCTGGTAACAGTTTCTGCTAAAATTTCTTCTCAGGCTTCAGGAGAAGTCGGAAAAGGAGCGGCGATAAACAGATGTATTCTTGAGGTTTACAATGCTGCGGATAATAGTCTTGTCGGAGAACGGCAGATTGCCAAGCCTTCTTCAGGTACTGCCCAGTTTAAAGTGAAATTAGAGAGCAGCCTGACTTATAAATTGGTATTATGGGCCGATTATTCTGCTGATGGCAGCAATGATAAGTTTTATAATACAACAGAAGGACTACAGAGCATTTCACGCATTACGGGTGAATACACAGGTAATAATGATCAGCTTGATGCATTTTATGCTTGTAAGGAGTTTAGTGCAGGAGAAACGACTGTAAACGTAGAAATGCAGCATCCGTTTGCTCAGTTGAATGTTTACGCATCCGACTTCTACGATTTAGCTGAAGCTGATCGTCCTACCAAGGTTTCTGTATCGTTCAGTTCTGTATATACATCTTTTAATGCTCTTACGGGCGTTGCTTCAGGAGAGGCTAAGTTGCAATATGCAGCTCCTGTGGCCATTATCGGCAAAAACGGGCAGTTGTCTTACGATTATCTTTTTGCTTCTGCAGACAAACAGACTCTTCCTGATTTTACAATGAGTTTCTCTAATGAATCGGGCACTGCCTTTGCACCTTATAAATTTTCAAGTATTCCTTTGCAGCGCAATTATGGAACTCATGTTACAGGCAACTTGCTGACAAATTCGGGTGAGTTGGATATTGTTGTGAAACCGGGATTTGGTGAACCTGACATACCTTTTGATATTTACGACGGTTCTTCTCTGGTTGAACCTGGTATGGATGGTAATAATGTCAATGTAAATTCAGCGGCAAATATGGCATATGTACTGAATAACTTGAGTCAGTTTAACAATAAAGTTATAAACATGAATTGCAACATCGATTTTGCCGGTGCTGAAATTAAGAATTCTACTTCAAGGATCAGTCTTTCAATACAAGGTAACGGCCATACTATTAAGAATCTTACTCTCATGAGTAATGATATTGCTTGTGGACTTATACCTAATATGGCTGGTGGAACTGTTTCTGATCTGACTATCGATAATTTCAGGGTGGTGAGAGATGAGAGTAAATCAGATTCTTATTCAGGTGTAATAGTAGGTGAATCTCATGGAAATGTTGTAATAAAGAACTGCCGTGTTACTAACTCCGAAGTAAATGGTATTAATAAGGTCGGTACAATCGTTGGATTTGCTTCTGACGGTATTATGGAAGTTAAGGATTGTATTGTTGAAAATACCAGTGTCATTAGTCATACATGGGACGGAGGTGATTGTGGTGGTATTGTTGGATTTATTGGTAACAGTATGACATCTGCTACAATTTCTGGCAATAAGTTTCTTAATTCTACTGTTGAGGTGAAGGAGGAAGAAAATATGCTATATAAGGCTCTGTTGGAAGAAATATTAAAAGGTTACATCGATATTCAGCAGTATGATGAAGCTTACCGTGAGATGATAAAAAATTTCTCCAAACAGGTTTTGGGCTATGAAATTGATTTATCTTCAGGTAGAGGGGCATGTCTGTATGTGGCTACATGCTTTTTCTCTGGAAATACCGTTTCAATTAGCGCCGAAAAGGATGCTCTTACTGGTTCCAAGAGAATTATCAGAGGAGCAGAAGATGGTGGACTTGTAAGATATCAAGGTCTGTTGGGCATTGTCAGGGAAGGTAATTTAAATGGAGGCAAATTGTATATAAACGGAGTGGAAACAGAGGTGGATACAAACTCTGAGAAAGTTAGTATAGAATAAATAGAGATATTTAGAAACTAATATAAAACAAGCCAACTGATTCATCATCGAAGTATTGTGAATCGGTTGGCTTGTTTTATATAGCCTGTTCAAACGGAGATATATTCAGGCTGAGATTATATCAACTTATTTTGCTTTGAACTTAGCTATACCCAATATTTTTGAAGCTTATTCTGTAATCAGCTACTGCGAATTTATTTTACAGGAGTGAGGGTAAAACAGTCTAAATCGGGAGACCAGCTAAATCGGCTTCCTATTCTTATCACATTATATCCTTTTTGCAAATTTACGATGAATGTCGTTTGAGCGATACCTTTAGAACGGTCTGTTTCCAGTTTGTCGGCCACTGTCATGTTTCCGTTGACGGTAACTTCCAGGCGGCGGTCACTTATTTCACGTTCTTTCTTTTCGGCAGGTATGTATTGAACTGTCATCTGGTACGTACCACCTTGTTCACTGAAAACTTCATTCCATTGTGCGTAGTTGTCTTTATGTCCGCCAAGATTGGTTATTGTCATGCCTCCGGATGCTGTTTCGAAAGGCATGAAGGCTATTCCCCGTTTACGTTTTGCCAAGTCGTCAAACTGATTCAGATAAGCCTGTTCTGCCTCGTAGCGGGTAGGTTCCATACGTCTTTCACCTTCTACTCTCAGAATTTTGGTTCCGTGAGGGAGTACGTCAAACTGTATGAAGTCTGTTACCGAACGTTCATCTTTTTGTTTCACAAGGTCGCGTATACATGTTGTACCCTCCAGTTCGAGTACTGATAAGGGAACCCGGAAGGAACAGATTTCTTCGGTCGGGTTATATAGAGCTACTGCCCGTACTGTTCCTCTTTTTTCTTCGATGTCTTTTACCAGTACATATCCTCCATGCTCGTGTTGCACTACATACGTCTGAAGTCCCAGCGGATCTTGGTTCAGTGCGATGAGTTCCTTATTTTTCAGCAGTTGCAGTGAAGATGCCGGGATGGCAGTCAGATCGCAGCCGATCAGCAGCGGTGAACTCATTATGCACCACATGCCAAAGTGAGTTTCCTCCTCTTCCGGCTTTAATCCTCGTCCTATTTCCAGCATGTCCATATCATTGTAATGTCCGTTACCGGCAAAGGCTGAGAGATACAGATTTTTGTCGATTATATATTTGACAGATTCCCACGACGGGTTGATATCTCCGCTGATTCTCCAGGAACGTGCCAGACTGCTTACCCATGTACCCGGATAAGCCCATCGGCAGATATTCAGAGAAATATTTCGTGGACAAACTTCGCGGATGGCATTGACAATTTCCGTATATCTTTCTTGTTCTTCAAGGTCGAGCTGCTGTCCGGCTCCGCAGTAGTCAATCTTGATAAAATCGAATCCCCATTCGTTGAAGAAAAGGTTGGCGTCCTGATGTTCAAATCCATAAAGACCAACCCCAATTCCGTTTTTATCTCCATCCCAAAGCGAACCGCATGTGTTGGCTCCCGCTTCCGAATAAATACCTGCTTTCAGACCCAGCGAATGGATATAGTCGGCTATTCCTTTCATTCCGTTTGGAAAACGTTGTGGATGGGTATGCAGGATACCTTTCTCATCGCGGAATCCGAAGAATCCGTCATCGATGTTTATGAAATGATAGCCAACCTTGTCAAGTCCCTGTGAAATCATGGCATCTGCCTGTTTCTTGATCAGCTCTTCGTTGATATTGACGCGGTAAGTGTTCCATGAACTCCATCCCATTATAGGTGGTTCTACGTAATTGACTTGTGCATAGCCTCCTAGTGCAATGATTCCGAGTAAGCTTGCTGTGAAGCATTTTTTGAGGTTGGTGTTTTTCATAGATTAGTTGTTACTTAGATGCATCCCTGAATGGAGAGGAAGAAGAATACTCCCGTAGCTATCATCAGCAGACCGATGGCGGCATAAAACAGACGTGCACGGTTTCTGCCGGCATTGGCTACGATGAACTGTGTGTTATGGGCCGTAAAAAACCAGTCCCAGTTGAATAGGGCAGCCAGCAACGCCAGCAGCCCCACCAGGACAAATATGCCCTGTATGATATAGTGTGTCACCATAATGCATTATTCTTCGGCATCGAAGCGGACGGTACGAGTGCCGTCTTCGTTTTCTTCGATATATACCTTTACTGCATTGCCCGGAAGCAAGTCTTCTATCAGTTCAGGCCATTCGATAAAGCACAGAGCTCCACTGTAAAAATAATCTTCATACCCCATGTCGTATACTTCTTCCAGTTTCTTGATACGGTAGAAGTCGAAATGATAAATCAGTTCTCCAGTAGTTTCCGAACGATACTCATTTACGATAGCGAATGTAGGTGAGTTGATGACATCTGTTACTCCCAGTTCTTCGCATACAGCTTTGGTAAAAGTAGTCTTTCCTGCTCCCATTTTGCCGTAGAAGGCAAATACTGTGTTATCGCCCATGGCTGCAATAAACTCTTTGGCAGCTTCGTGGATATGATCGAGTGAAGTAATTTTTATTTCCATAAGTATCTGTTTTTATTGTTCTTGCAAAAGTAAGTAAAAATCGCGAATATTTATTCCTGTTTACGGAACTGCCGGCAGATTTTTGCTGCGACATATATCAGTATGGATATAAAGATGATGGCTGCTCCTGAAGGAATCTGATATTTGTATGAGAACAGTAGTCCGCCCAGACAACTGATATAGCCGATGCCGATAGACAGCCAGATGATATTCTTGAAACGGCTGGTAAACAAGTTTGCTGTCATCTGTGGGAGGGTAAGCAGCGAGATGGCAAGCACGATACCTACCATGCGCAGACATGATACGATAGTCAGAGCGATAAACATCATCAGCAGATACTCGAAAGTGGCTACGGGAAGATGTTGTGAACGCGCGAACTCACGGTCGAAAGCGATAGCTACGATTGGGCGTAGAAACAGTGAAAAGAATATGATAAGCACTATACTCAGTATACCAAGCAGCAGTATGTCACTTTGTGTGATGGTAAGTATATTTCCGAAAAGAAATGAAGAAAGGTCGGGAGTGAATCCCGGAGCAAGGAAACTGAAAATGATTCCGATAGCCATTCCGAATGTCCAGAATACAGCAATGGCAGAATCTTCACGCATATCACTCCGCTTGCTGAGCCATTCTACTCCGAAAGCTGACAGCACTGAAAAGATGGCTGCCGTGAGTAGGGGAGAAATACCTGTATAGAGTCCGATTCCGATACCTCCGAAAGAAGCATGTGTGATTCCTCCGCTGATAAAAACAAGCCGACGGGTGACAATGTAGGTTCCGATAATTCCGCAGGCGATGCTGGCAAACAGACTACCCAGCAAGGCATGTTGGAAAAAAGTATATTGTAACAGTTCTAATATATCCATGATAGTTGTATTCGGTAATGAGACAGACCAGCAGGAAGATTAATGAAATCTTCGTTCTCCTACGATAAGGAAAAGTTCATCTTTCAGTTCGTCGGGCAATTCAATGCCTCGAAGTTGCAGACTTCGGCTCCATCCTGCCACATCCACTTCCTGCATGGAGTACAGAATGTCGCGGAACTCTTCGATTTCCTCTTCCGAATATCCGTCAGAAGGACGTCCCTTGAAGCGGTCAAGTTCTTCGTCGTCGTAATATTCTATTTGCTTGCTTACAGCTGCCAGCAGACTTTCTTTTTCACAAATCTGATGCTGACCGCAGCATTCACTGTCTACGGTTACTACGGGAGGAGCTTCTTCCAGCTCTCCGCGATCGATTTTCTTTTGTATGTTCCGGTTATAGAAATATCCGGCTACCAGTCCGAATAATGCTACTCCTATCAGTATGACAATAAGTATCCACATGATGATTTATTCCTCCGTGATGTTGAATCCCGCATGTATCAGGTTTTCCCAGTAATGCGGATATGATTTGGTAACTACTTGCGGATGATTGATGTATATATCTCCCAATCGGATGCAGGCGGGAGCAAAAGCCATAGCCATACGATGGTCTTCGTAAGTGTCTATGCAAGGGCTGGCATCAGGAGTGCAACGTTCACCGTTCCATGACAGTACGGAACCTTCGCTTTCTGTTATGAGGTATCCCAGCTTTTTCATTTCGGCTATTAAAGCGGCTATGCGGTCGGTTTCTTTAATTTTCAGGCTCTGAAGTCCGGAGAAACGGAAAGGAATACCCATTACAGCACAAGTCACTACAAATGTCTGGGCTAAGTCAGGCTGATTAACGAAATCGTATTCCATGCGTGCAGTGATTTTTCCTGTTTTTCGAAGAGTCACTTCACGTTCCCCATAAACGGTTTCTACTCCCAGCTGTTCGAATAACCGTGCTACTTCCGAGTCACCTTGCGGGCTTTCGCGGAATAATCCCGGCAGACAGACTGTTGCCTGTTCCGACAATGCGCAGATTTCATACCAGTACGAAGCTGCGCTCCAGTCGCTCTCTACATAATAGGGAACAGCTTGATAAGGTTGAGGCTTTACTTCCAGTTGGTTTTCACTGATCCAGGCTACACTGGCTCCAAAGTCGCGCATCAGTTTCAGCGTAAGGTCGATATATGGGCGAGATACAATTTCTCCCGTCAGTGTTAGCTTTAGTCCGTTAGTCAGTGCCGGACCTATCATCAGCAAGGCAGAGATATATTGTGAACTTACATTTCCTGGCAAAGTCACTTCACTGTTTACCAGCTTGCGTCCTACGATGCGCAACGGTGGAAAACCTTCATTGCCTGCATATTCTACGTCAGCTCCCAGTGCACGGAGTGCATTGACCAGTATGCTGATAGGGCGCTGCTGCATACGCTGTGTTCCGGTTATGATGTGTGTGCCTTCGCCTACGGCAAGAAAAGCCGTCAGGAAACGCATGGCCGTACCGGCCGCCATAATGTCGATGATGGAAGGCATGTGTTGCAAAGCCTGTATCATCACCCGTGTGTCGTCGCAGTCGGACAGGTTTTCCGGGTGACAGTTTCCTTTGGCAAGGGCATTGATTATCAGTGCACGGTTGCAGATGCTTTTCGATGAAGGAAGCTGTATGCAAGTATTTATTCCGTGAGGGGAAGTGACTTTTATCCGCTTCATGCTATATCTTTTCTTGTTGTTTGCAAATTTGTTGTGTGGCAAAGATAGAAAAAAACGAAGAATTTATGAGGGCAACTCATTCAAATTCCGTCCCAATTCTATTTTCTCGAACTTGTATCCCAGACGTTTCAGCTCGATGGCTGCACCGATACGGAACATTGTACGGCAGGCACGTGCGAAAACATGAAAAGCCATCGGACTCTGAGGTTCTATCTGTTCATGGCGTATCATGCTTACTGTAGCTTGTCCGCAGCGGCGGATAATGTCTTCCAGCTGGCCTGCTTCTTTGCTGTCGAGCGGCAGTTGCAGCAGATCGCGTACGATGTGTTCGTCCATATCATCGAAACCTTGCTCACCGTAATACGACTGATAGCTGGCCTGTGCGTAATATTCCCAGTCTTCATCCCATCCAAAAGCGACTCCCAGGCCAAGATAAGCAGCCCAAGCTACTGATACGACAGGATAATCACGAATTTGTCCTACCGCATCGGCTACATATTCGGGAGCCAGGTCGTGCCAGCGGTTGTCTATGTCATCGGCAGCTAGTAGCGTGCCGTCGAGCATGCCGTAATTGGTACACAAGTGCAGTAACTCTTGCTGTAGTTTCTCTTCAAAGTTATTTAAATATTCTGTATTCATCTGTTTTCTTATTTTTTGCCAAAGATAGGCATTTTTACGTTTAGGAAATTAGGCATGAATAGAAAAACAGACATCAAACTTTAGGGAATTGGCAAAAAATACTGGCAGAATTTACTATCATAAATTCCGTTTGCGTACAAAATGTATGCATTCGGGTGAGTGATTCAGTTTTTTTGTTAAAACTGTTTAATTGTAGGAACTATCTTTTATAGTCATGGAACATTGCGCTATATTTGTGAGGCAAACACACTTATTTTTTATATGGATGAGATAATCATAATTATCGGGTTGATAGTACTTAACGGTATTTTCGCTATGTCCGAGGTGGCATTAATATCAGCCCGTAAATCTCGGCTTTCTTCAGATGCAAAAAAAGGCAGCAAGTCTGCTAAAGTAGCTTTAAAGCTGGCTAACGACCCCGACCGCTTCCTTTCAACAGTACAAATTGGAATTACCCTGATTGGTATTTTAACCGGTATCTATTCGGGAAACCGCATTGCTGCCGACCTGACCGAAACCATGATTTCGTGGGGAGTATCTGTTACCTATGCTTCGGCATTGGCTCAGGGTATCATTGTAGTCGTTGTAACTTACCTTACGATTATTTTCGGAGAACTCGTACCGAAGCGTATCGGATTGAGTGTTGCAGAAAAGGCTGCCAAAGTGGTTGCACGTCCCATGAGAGTACTTGCTTCTATCGCACTTCCTTTCGTTTGGCTGCTTTCCAAGAGTACTGAGATTATTTTCAATTTACTGGGGATCAAGGAAACCGACAATAAGGTGACCGAAGAGGAAATCAAGTCTATCATCGAGGAGGGAACCGAAGAAGGAGAGGTACAGCCTGTAGAGAAAGATATCATGCAGCGTGTATTCTTGTTGGGAGATTTGAAAGTCAGCTCGATCATGACACACAAGAGTGATATTGTCTGGCTGGACATGGATATGACTGCCGACGAAGTCAGAGCGGTAGTAAATGAAAACTTGTTTGAGTTTTATCCGATAGCCGACGGTGACCTGGATCATGTGAAAGGAATTGTAAACTTGAAAGATCTGGTTGTACATCTGTCTAATCCCGATTTTAAGCTGGCGTCTTTGATTCATGAGGCTACGTATTTTCATGAGAGCATGAACGTTTATAAAGTGCTTGAGCAGATGAAGATGCAGAAAATCAGTCGTGCACTGGTTTGTGATGAATTTGGTATCTGTACCGGTATTATTACGCTGCGTGATATTCTGGAAGGATTAGTGGGTAATGTAGATGATCCGGAGGAAGAACCGGATATCATCAAACGAGTAAATAAGGAAGGCTGGCTGGTAGACGGACAGTGTTCATTATATGACTTCTTGTGTTATTTTAACCGCAGTGACTTATTCGAAGCTTCAGAGTATCATACGTTGGGAGGCTTGCTGCTGAAGGAATTGCAGCACATTCCTACCAGTGGTGAAACACTCCAGTGGAACGGATTTACTTTCGAGGTTGTCGATATGGACGGAGCGCGTATCGATAAGGTACTCGTCACCACACCGATAGCCGAAGATAACGGTGATGAAGAAGCTTGATATTATTAAGTGATACAGAATGATGATGAAAAGGGAATTCAAATCATATTTTTTGTTGGCAATCTGCATGCTGATGCTGGTTGCTCAGGTTTTCCCGCATCATCATCATTCGGAAATATTCTGTTTGTCGACCGATCTGGTGGCACATGAGGCTACTGCAACATGCAGCAGACATATGCATCATAGCGACGATGCCGACCGCCATTCGTGTACCAGTGTGTGTGTTACCAATTTTCAATGCAGCACACCCGACCAGCATCTGTCCGACATAACTCCCGATTATTCTTTTTATTCCATACTTTATCCGTTGGTTAACGTATTGGGCGTACTGGCCTTACCGACTGACGATGCTGATGCCGACTGGGCGCTCTTTGTAGAAAGTCTGCATGCGTACCAGTTTATTCAGACAGCTGGGTTACGTGCACCTCCCGCTTCTGTAATTCTTGTATGAAAAACTGCAATCCGGTTGCAGGACAATGTCCGTACCTTCGCGGTACGGAGAAATAAGTTTTTGTCTTTAATACATTAATTACATCATTATGAAGCATTATATTTTTATGGGAGCTCTGGTTGCGTGTATGCTGGGCTCTTGTGGAGGTCATGAAGGACATGACCACGAAGCTGAGGGGGAAGCAAAAGAGGCGCATGCTGCCCACGCAGACGAAATAGTTTTAACTCCTGAAAAAGCTCAGGCCGCCGGTGTACAAGTAGAGGAAGTACAACCAGCTGCTTTTCGTAGTGTGATTCCTACCAGTGGACAGGTATTGGCTGCTCAAGGCGATGAAGCCACGGTCGTTGCTGCTGTTTCGGGTGTTGTGAACTTTACCCGTTCATTGATTGAAGGTACACAAGTATCTGCCGGTATGGCACTGCTTACAGTTTCTTCACAGCATATTCAGGAAGGGGATCCGGTAAAGCGTGCCCGTATTGCTTACGAAACGGCAAAGAGTGAATACGAACGTGCGGCCAAGCTGGTGGACAAGCAAATCGTTTCGCAGAAAGATTTTAATCAGCTGAAAGAAAATTATGAAAATGCCCGCATAGCTTACGAGGCACTTTCTCCCAGCAAGGACGGAAAAGGAGTGGCTGTCAAGTCGCCGATAGGAGGCTATGTCAAGTCGTGTCTGGTAAAGGAAGGCGACTATGTAACCGTGGGACAGCCTTTGCTTACCGTTACCCAGACTCGCCGTTTACAGTTGAAAGCTGAAGTGTCCGAACGTTATTATGCTGGACTGAAATCGATTGTTTCGGCTAATTTCACAACTACTTACGATGACAAAGTATATCGGCTGGATGATTTGAAAGGACGTCTGCTGTCGTATGGCAAATCATCGGGCGATGCATCCTATTACATCCCGGTAACTTTTGAATTTGATAACCGTGGCGACGTGATACCTGGTTCTTTCGTAGAGGTATATCTGTTGTCGGAAGAGCGTCAGGGAGTTATCAGCCTGCCTGTTTCGGCAATTACCGAAGAGCAGGGACTGAATTTCGTATACTTGCAGGTAGATGCGGAATGTTACAAGAAACAGGAAGTAAAGCTTGGCATGAACGATGGCTGCCGTGTGGAAGTTCTTTCAGGACTGAAAGGCGGAGAAAAAGTGGTGACTGTAGGAGCCATGCATGTGAAACTGGCTGCTGCCGGCAATACCATTCCGGGACATACACACAATCATTAATCGTCGGACGTGTTTTGTTACAGACACGTATATCATTATAGAATATTATGCTGAATAAAATCATACATTTTTCATTACAGAACCGCTTGCTGGTTCTGGTGGCTTCGATATTATTGCTGATAGGAGGAACCTATACGGCATTTCATACCGAAGTGGATGTGTTTCCCGACCTGAATGCACCTACCGTAGTCGTAATGACGGAAGCGGGAGGCATGGCTGCCGAAGAAGTGGAGCAGCTGGTTACGTTCCCTATCGAAACGGCAGTGAATGGTGCTACGGGAGTACGTCGTGTACGCTCATCGTCGACAACGGGATTTTCTGTAGTATGGGTAGAGTTCGATTGGGATACGGACATTTACCTGGCACGTCAGATTGTATCTGAAAAACTGGCAACGGTAGGTGAGGATTTACCCGATAATGTGGGTAATCCTACACTCGGTCCACAGTCATCTATTTTAGGTGAGTTGCTGATTGTGGGACTGACTGCCGACAGCACCTCTATGCTCGATTTGCGTACACTTGCCGACTGGACTATCCGTCCGCGTTTGCTGTCTACCGGAGGAGTTGCTCAGGTTGCCGTGTTGGGAGGTGACATTAAAGAATATCAGATACTGCTGCATCCCGAGCGTATGAAGCACTACGGTGTGACATTGGGAGAAGTCATGGCAGTAACTCGTGGCATGAATCAGAATACCAACGGAGGAGTAATTTATGAATATGGCAACGAATACATCGTGCGTGGAGTCGTTTCTACGGATAATGTACGCCAGATGGCACGTTCGGTTGTAAAGACAGTCGACGGTGCTCCGGTCACACTGGAAGATATTGCCGACGTACAGGTAGGAGCCCAGCAGCCTAAACTGGGACTTGCTTCGGAAAAAGGTAAACCTGCCGTACTGATAACTGTTACCAAACAGCCGAATACAGGAACTATCGAATTGACGGAAAAGCTGGAAGCTGCTTTGAAAGACTTACAAAAGAATCTTCCTGCAGACGTAAAAGTTTCTACCGATATCTTCCGTCAGTCACGCTTCATCGAAAGCTCTATTGGCAATGTACAGGAATCTCTTTACGAAGGAGCTATCTTTGTGGTTATTGTACTTTTCCTTTTCCTTGCCAACACACGTACTACCATCATTTCGCTGGTTACACTTCCCTTGTCGCTGGTGGTAGCTATTCTGGTACTTCACTATATGGGACTCAGCATCAATACCATGAGTCTGGGAGGTATGGCCATTGCCATCGGTTCGCTAGTAGACGATGCCATAGTCGATGTGGAGAACGTATGGAAGCACCTGCGTGAAAACCGTATGCTTCCTGCCGGCGAACGTAAACCCGTATTGGATGTCGTGTTCCATGCTTCGCGTGAAGTACGTATGCCTATCCTTAACTCAACCCTGATTATCGTAGTGAGTTTCGTACCTCTGTTCTTCTTGAGTGGTATGGAAGGCAGAATGCTGGTTCCGCTGGGCATCGCGTTCATCGTATCATTATTCGCATCGACAGTCGTAGCGCTGACACTTACTCCCGTCCTGTGCAGCTATCTGCTGGGAGGAGATTTCAAGAAAAACGGGCTGCCCAAAGAGGCTTTTGTTGCCGTATGGATGAAAAAGCATTACGAACGCGGACTGCTTTGGGCACTGGAACATAAGCGGACGGTGCTGGGTGGTACCATAGCCTTGTTTATCGTGGCACTGGGAGCGTTCTTTACGTTGGGGCACAGTTTCTTGCCACCGTTCAACGAAGGTTCGTTCACCATCAATGTAAGCTCTCTTCCCGGTATCTCACTGGAAGAGTCTGATAAGATTGGTCGTCAGGCAGAGGAACTGCTGCTTACCATTCCCGAAATAAAGACCGTAGCACGCAAGACAGGACGTGCCGAACTCGACGAGCATGCATTGGGTGTAAACGTTTCGGAAATAGAAGCTCCGTTCGAACTGGACGGTCGTTCCCATCAGGAAGTACTCGAAGAGGTTCGTCATAAATTGTCGGTGCTGACTGGGGCAAATATCGAAATCGGTCAGCCTATCAGTCACCGTATCGATGCCATGCTGAGTGGTACGCAGGCAAATATCGCTATCAAGCTTTTCGGTGATGATCTGAACAAGATGTTCTCTTTGGGTAATCAGATAAAAGAGGCTGTAAGCGATGTGGAAGGTATTGCTGACTTGAATGTGGAACAGCAGATTGAGCGTCCGGAACTGAAAATTATACCTCGCCGGGAAATGCTTGCCAAGTATGGCATTTCACTGGCACAGTTCAATGAATTTGTTACAGTAAACATGGCCGGAGAAGTTGTTTCTCAGGTATACGAAAAAGGAAAATCCTTCAACCTTGTGGTACGTGCAGCGGAAGATAACCGTGGCTCGATGGAACGTATCAAAGACCTGATGATAGACGATGCTCAGGGACGCAAGATACCGTTGAGCTACGTGGCGCGCGTGGAATCGTCTATGGGACCGAATACCATTAACCGTGAGAACGTAAAACGTAAGATTGTCATTTCGGCAAATACCAGCGGACGTGACCTGCGTAGTGTAGTAAACGATATCCAGACACGGGTGAACGAAAAGATACAGTTGCCCGAAGGTTATCACATCGAATACGGTGGACAGTTTGAAAGTGAGCAGGCTGCCAGTCGTACCTTGCTGCTTACTTCCCTGATGAGTATCGTGGTCATCTTCCTGTTGCTATACATGCAGTTCCGCAATGCTTCACAGAGTGGCGTGATTTTGCTGAACCTGCCACTTGCCCTGATAGGCGGTGTATTTGCCTTGCTGTGCACTACAGGTGAAGTTAGTATTCCGGCAATCATCGGATTTATATCATTATTCGGTATTGCTACCCGTAACGGTATGCTGCTTATCAGCCATTACAATACGTTGCGTGATGAGCAAGGAATGGGACTGCGCGAAAGTATCCTTCGAGGTTCTCTCGACCGTCTGAATCCGATTTTGATGACCGCCTTGTCGTCTGCTCTGGCATTGATACCTCTTGCTTTGCGTGGAGGTCTGCCCGGCAACGAAATCCAGAGTCCGATGGCAAAGGTTATCCTGGGAGGTTTGCTTACCTCAACTTTCCTCAATGCTTTTGTCATCCCTATTGTGTACGAACTGATGAACCGCAAGAAGTCAGATGCTAATAAACAGTAATTATGAAACATACCTATATTACATTGGCTGCATGTCTGTTTTTTACGGCAGGCATGCAGGCACAGAGCATCGATGAGGTGCTCCGTCAGATAGAACAGAATAATAAAGAATTGCAGTCACAGCAACATGCTACACGAGCTGCACAATTGGAAGTCCAGACACAGAATAACCTGGAAGATCCTTCGGTAGAATATAGTCCGTTTTATACCAAAGGTATTACCGGTATGTCGAGTTCGGAACTGGTCGTGACACAGGGATTCGATTTTCCTACCTTGTATGCGGCACGCAGCCGTTCGGGAAAGTTGCAGCGTGAAGCCCTTCACCGTCAGTATGAGGCTACCCGTCGCGATATACTGCTGAATGCAAAGAATCTCTGCTTGGATCTTGTAATGCTGAATAAACAGCAAGGTCTGCTGGAAGAACGGAAAAAGAATGCCGACGAACTGCTTGCCTTGTTCGAAAAGCGGTTGGAAGAAGGGGATGCCGCCATACTGGAAGTCAATAAAATCAAGATGGAACGGATGAGTGTGCAGACAGAAGTTTCGCAGAACAATGCGGCTCATCGTACCGCCTTACAGCAGTTGCTTGCCATGAACGGCAATCTTCCGATGGACTTTACCTCACGCGATTATCCGCAGGTGGAAGCGCTGAAAGACTATAACGCCTTGTACGATGAGGTGATGGCTACCGATGCTACGCTGCTGGCTGCTGATGCCGCTGCGCGTGCTGCCGAGAAGAACATCAGTGTAAGTCGTCAGAGCTGGTTGCCGAAACTGGAAATAGGCTATCGTCGCAACACTTCACTCGATGAAAAGAGCAACGGTTTCCTTATCGGAGGAAGTTTACCGATCTTTTCGAATAGGAAGAAGCACCAGATAGCCCGTGCACAAGCTATCAGTGCCCAGTATCAGTTGGATAATGCCCGCTTGCAGGCAGAGGCTCAGGTGCAGAGCCAGTTCAACGAAATGCAGCAGTTGACTACTGCCATGCAGGCATACGACGTGGAGCTGATGCATCAAACGCTGGATATGCTGAAAGAAGCCGTTACCGCAGGACAACTTTCCATCATCGATTACTATACGGAAGCCGACAACGTATACCGTAACTTGCAGGCTTACATGGAGCTGGAGAATCAGTACCAGAAGCTGATGGCAAGCATTTACAAAAATCGGTTGTAAAGTGGCTATAATTTGTTCTCTGAAAGTTGCTATTGGTAACAGAAGATATTGTCAGATTAAGAGTTGTTTTGTATCTTTGCAAATATGAAGAAAGAATTAGGTAAATGGCTGATGGATATAGCCAAGTATTTGACGACAGCGGTTTTGTTGTCCTCTGTTTTCAACGACATAAAGGACTCTTGGATAATTTACTTTGTTGTGTCTATTGCCATAGTATTAACACTACTTTCAGGCTTATGGCTTGTAAGAGAAGAAAAAAAGGAAGGAGAATGATATGGGAGCAATTATCATGTCAGTACTTGTGTCGGTTATAGCTATTGTCGGTGTGATTTACTTTAATCATCAAGACAAGAAAGAAGCATTGAAAAACAATAATAAAGGATAGTTTGTAACACACATTGGTTCGAACTACCTGAGTTTATAAAGTTAGAAAAGCTATTGGAGACGTATATTTCCAGTGGCTTTTCTTTTTTTGTGGATGGTTGTATTGATTCTGTTAAAGTAAAGGATCTTCTTAAATAATGATAGTCATTAATTCCATAACTAGTATGCTGAATAGAGGAAATAAAATAACAAATACAACGTAATATAATCCAGTTTTATAGTTTTCCTTTCTTTTCTTTAAATCCATTTGTAAATATTCTTCGTGAATTGCCTGAACATATTTTTTTTGTTTTAAGTGTTTTACGAAAAAATACTTAGCCGAAAAACATAATATTGTAACACAAACAACAAGTGTGGAATTGTTTCTCAATTCATTAAATAATCGTACGGATAAAAAAGCAATATAATTACTATATATGAGAATACAATCAAAAAACCTACTCCTATGTGATTATATACTTCATTGTCATTATATTCCATTTTTTGCTTTTCTAAAGAATATATTTTATAGATAACTATTTTCTGTAAGCAGTTTTGTATTGCTTTCATAGGTACTTATTTATAAACAGTTACAGCTGAAAGAGTCAACTTAAAAGATTATAGTTATCAGCTTTAAGACCCCGATAACTATAAGGGGATATAAAAATAAAGGTATAAGTTTCCATAATCCACACTTATAGTGTTTTTTTCTTTCTTCTACATTCATTTTTAAATATTCTTCGTGGACTATCTGAACATAACTACTTTTCTTAAGCTTTTTCATAATTAAATGAACCGCTATTTGACACAAAATAACAACTCCTATGCCAGTTGCTAACGGATTTTGCAGAGTATCAAAGATGCGTATAAGAATAAAGATAAAACTTATGACAGTATATACAACAAATGTCTGTAAAGTTACCCAAATTCCATCGTAAACACTGCTTTCATCATATTCTCGTTTGTTTATATCCAGCAAATAAATATTTGCAATTACAATCTCATAATAGAATGATTTTATTTTTTTCATACCCTTTTATGTTTAAATATTAATGATACATAATTAGTTTATTCTGATTAATATCCATAGACGAATTTCCTCCAGTCAATATCATAATCAGTAATGGAATTTATCCGTCAGATGGAGAAAGTGTAAAACCCTGCCATTCCTTCCCATAAATAGGAGGAATGGCAGGGCTCTTTGGGGAAGATTAATTACCTCTATGCTACAATCACTTTCAGTTTACAAAATATCGAGTTCGGCAATCGAAGCATACTTCGACTGGTTGGCAGATTCGACCATTTCAATCTTTACATAGCGGCCTTTCACTTCCGATTTGAAGTAATGGTAACGTTTTACAGGGTCATTGATCAGGTTGCCAAATACGAAATCATCCGCTTTTTCCCATTTCTGGTTGTCCGTACTTACCCATATCGTACCACGCTCAAACATACCTTCCTGATTAGCTTTCTGAGGAGTATAGGCAAATCCTTTGATGGACTTCACGCTGCCCATATCGATAGTCAGACTTTGGTCGGTTGCTGCCGGAGCTGTCTGCCAGTAAGTAGCCGGATCTTCATCGATGGCAAGTGCCGCCTGATGCTCGCCGTCCTCACTGCCTACATGTACTACTTTCCAGTCCTTTTTAACATATCCGAATTGTTCCTTACATACGGCTCCCGTCTGATTATTCAGTACAGAAACGGCAGATACCTCTTGGTTGTCTGCAAAGAACGGTCCTGTATAAACCTTCGATGAAGTAGTCGGTTCTGTGCCGTCCAATGTATAATAAATGGTGTAACCTGCATTCAGATTGTCTGCACTGTTCTCACTGTTGCGGTTCCAGTTGAATTCCTGTCGCAGGGGTTCAATGGTGACCATACCGTTTACATCACGATGTGCTGACAGTTGTGGTGGACGTGAATGGTAATAGTGTGCAGATATTTTGCTGATGGCTGCATCCAGACGTGTCTGTGTGAAACGAACCCGAATCTTGTTGGTCGTTACATCCGGGAAACGGAGGATACGTTTATAACCGATGTTGGTGCCGCGTGCTACCTCTTTCCATTTACGGTCTATCCATGCTTCCACTATATGTTCTTCTACACGTTCTCCTCTGAGGGCAATGGCTTCCTGAAGTACAAGACGATTGAATGTAACAGGAGAGGGAGTTGTAAGGGTTATTTTTGCTCCGCAGGCAACTGTCGTGAAGGTATTTTTATCGTTATCCAGGACCTCTGCCGGACCACTTGCGCCCTTCAATAAGTCTGCACCATACGTTTCACGGATACGCTGGCCCACTTCCTTCAGCGTTGCCACGTCCCTGTCAGAGAAACGTCCGTCCCGGTTAGGAGGTATATTCAGAAGGAAAGTCGAGTTACCGCCTACGGCACGTTCGTAGATATCGAACACGTCGTCTGCACTTCTTACTTTCTGCTGGGTATCATCACGATAGAACCATCCTTCGCGGATAGAGGTATTGGTTTCTGCCTGCTGATAATGCAGGTAATCGCCTTTATATAAAACTTCACGGCTACCCAAATCTTTATCGGTCAGATCGGGGAAGTAAGAAGTCGTATCAGGGTTTTCCGAATAGGTAATTACATTCCATTCAGTATCTCGGGTTTTGCCACCTTCATTGCCACACCAGCGGATGTCTTCCCGTCCGAATATGGAAGCATTGGGAGCTACGGCTTTGATCAGCTGTTTCCAGGCGGTATAGTTGTAACGCTGTCCTCCTTTGCGTTTGGGATGAGCTCCGTCGAACCATACTTCGTGTATGTCTCCGTATTCCGTAAGGATTTCGAACAACTGGTTCATGAAATATTCATTGTAATCGTCCAGCATGAACTGGAAACTGGTCTTGTTCTTGAAGGGACGTCCCTTTACAGGACGTGGAATAGTACGCATCGTATATTTGCTTAAGTTGCCGTACAAACCATCTGGACTTTCAATCTGGTACAAATCTGCCGGTGACAGATATACGCCTAGTTTGAGTCCGTATTTCTTACAGGAAGCCGACAGCGATTTCAGGATATCTCCTTTCCCGTTCTGGAAGTCGGTAGACATGATGCCGTGTTTGGTATAGCGGCTCTGCCACAGAACAAAACCATCGTGATGCTTCACTGTCAGTATCACCATTTTCATTCCGGCTGCTTTCATGGCTTCACACCATTGGTCAGTGTCCAGTTGTTTCAGGTCAAAAATTTTGGGATCTTCCTTGCCGGTTCCCCATTCCATACGGGTAAATGTATTTGGACCTAAATGTACAAAAGCAATAAATTCGTTTTCCAGCGAACGCAACTGGTTGGCTGTTGGGACGATATGTGCTGCTTTTTTCAGGATAACTTCCTTCGAATCGGAATCTTCTACTTTGATGGTGTTGGCAAATTCTCTGGTCTGACCGTAGGCTGTAAAGGTCAGGCAACTTAAGGATATGAACAGAAGGTTTTTCATTGAATCTTAATATTGTATAAGTAGCTGTATAGATACTTAGGTTAATGGATTTTTTAAGTTTAGACTTATAGATTAGGTTATCGGCAAACTTATATGCAATATTCGTAAAATTTTTCAATATATGCAAGCTTGTGAGCGTTCGTTTGTGTTACGGAGAAAGTGTAATTGTGGCATGATTGTAATCGGTGGTTATTGTTGAGACAGCTTTTCATCATCGATTATTATACGGAGGGCGACAACGTATACCGTAATATGTTGGCCAGAAGCTGATGGCAAGCATTTACAAAAATCGGTTGTAAAGGGATGACCGTATAAGTATTTCATAAAAAACACCCCTAAAAGTCTTTGAAGTGCACCCCAAAAGTTAGACACAAAACTTTTGGGGTGC
>UMDY01020491.1_pt1 | contig 131805 bp, 120 predicted proteins | sample 1964591 | NCBI WGS metagenome assembly UMDY01 (sample SAMEA4836004, study PRJEB28245) | human gut metagenome | biome: gut microbiome; material: fecal sample | place: Denmark | collected 2008
AAATTTGTTGAATTAAGAAAATCGGAATTGACCGAGTTCTTTGAGCGAGGGATACTTCTTGTCCGAAGGGTAAGAAGGTGGGCGTGAAAAGAATTAGAACCTTTTTTTCTTCTTCTTTTTCATCTTTATTTAATGTTGTGTAACCCATTGTTCTTTCCTCTTGTTTAATCGTATTTTGAATGTATACACAGTATCAGTATGCATTCCAATTTTTACCTTTTTGCCCATTATATATGAAAAAAACAATATCATTCTCTGCTGTCAAAACAGCAAAAAAGAACCGGTACAGGATTTCACTCCCATACCGGTTCTTTCATAAAATATATCATCGTAAATCACTTTTTAAAATCACCTTCCGGCAACGCATTTTCCGATAACTGCCATTACAACAAACACAACAATATCCGCCGCCACAATCGTTGAGCCGACCGGCGTTGAAAACAGTATGGATGCCAGAATACCGAATAACGCACACAGCACCGAAATCACAGCAGAACAGATGACTACACCTTTGAAATTTTTAATCACCTGCATGGCAGACAGCGCCGGAAATATCACCAGTGCCGAAATCAGCAGGGAACCGACAAGGTTCATTGCAAGCACGATAATCACTGCCGTTACCACGGCAATCAGCAGGTTGTAGCGTTCTGCCTTCATGCCGGTTGCCGTTGCAAAATTTTCATCAAATGTAACGGCAAATATCTTATTATAAAAGAAAACATATATAAATATCACCACGACCGAAGCCGCTACACACAGCCATACCTCGGCTGTCGTCAGTGTCAGAATGGACGTTGAACCAAACAGCGTTCCGCACACATCCCCGTTAATATTCGTTGATGTCGAAAACAGATTCAGCAAAAGGTAGCCGACAGCCAGCGAACCGACGGAAAGCATGGCGATTGCCGCATCTCCGTGGATTTTGGTATTCTGACCGGTGCGCAGTAATAGAATCGCCGCCACAACCGTCACCGGCATGACAAGCAGGGTGTCATTGGTCAGGTTCAAAACCGCCGCCACCGCCATTGCGCCGAATGCGACATGCGAAAGTCCGTCACCGATATACGAAAATCTTTTTAAAACCAGCGTTACGCCGAGCAGTGAGGAGCACAGCGCAATCAGCACACCTACAATCAACGCATAACGCACAAACGGAAAACGCATATAAAATGCCAGTGTTGTTATCATATCACTCATTGTCTTTCTCCTCCGTTCCTTCCAATAATTTCCACGCGTCACTTTCCAGATAGTCTTTGCTTGAGCCGAAATAGAGCTGTTTTTTACCTATCTGTAAAATGTGGCTCGCATATTTTAACGCCGCCTGAATATCATGCGATACCATAATAATCGTAACACCGCTCTTGTTAAGCTGTTCAATGAGCTGATACATTTCAGCTGTTACTTTCGGGTCCAGTCCTGCCACCGGTTCGTCTAAAAGAAGCAGCTTGGTTGTGGCACACAGCGCCCTTGCAAGCAGGACTCTCTGCTGCTGCCCGCCGGAAAGCTCCCGGTAACAGCGGTTTCTTAAATTCCAGATACCCATTTTTTCCATATTCTGCCGCGCTTCATTTTTCTGCTGTCTGCTGTAAAACGGCTTCCAGCCGCTTTTATTTAACGTTCCCGTCAGCACAATCTCCATAACCGATGCTGGAAAATCCTTCTGCACTGCCGTCTGCTGTGGCAAATAGCCGACTTCATAGGCTGACAGTCCGTCCCCCGTTTCGATTGTTCCCGAAATGGGCTGTATCAGACGTAACAGTGTCTTCATCAGCGTACTTTTTCCAGCACCGTTTTCACCGATAATGCAAAGGTAGTCCCCTTTGTTTACCGTAAAATGTATATGCTCTGTCACTGCTTTTCCTTCATAGCCCAGTGCCAGATCTTCACATGTTATATAAGCCATAACTGCTCCTTTCCAGTGTGTATCTGCCGTCATAAATTCTCAATACACAGATTTTTTATCATCAATTTAATGCCGCCTTTAAGACCTCAAGATTTTTCTCCATTGCTGAAAGATACGTGTATCCGTCCGCTATCTGCTTTTTCGTGACAGACTGCATGGAATCCAGTGTCAGGATTTCGGCATTTTTATTTTTTGTATTTTCAATAACAGTCTTTGCCACCTGTTCTCCCGAATTTTCAATCACCAGCACTTTGGACAGTCCCAGTTCGTCGATTTTTCCGGATAAAAAAACGACCGTTTTAAAGCTTGCGGAGGTTTCCGAACTGCACCCCGCAAATGCCGCATAGTAATTAATTCCGTAATCGTCAACCAGATAGCGGAACGGAAACCTATCGCCAAACAGCACCGTGTCATGCTTTGCGCTTTGTACCGCCTGCGCATACTGCGTATCCAATTCGTTTAACCGGCTCTGATAAGTGCTTGCGTTTTCCCGGATTGCCTGTGCGTGTTCTGTATCTTTCCCGGCAAGAACATTTGCTAATTCTTCCACAATCTTTTCTGCATTTTTTACAGAAAGCCAGATGTGTTCATCATATTCAATTTCATCTTCGTGATGATGTTCTTCTTCGTGGTCATGACTGCCGTCATGTGCCTCGTCATGGTCATCGTCTTCCTCTGCATGGCTGTGGGTGTGTCCGTGGCTGTCGCCCTGCATACCCTCTACCAGTTCTTCCTCTTTTATGGAATCGCCCAGATAGTCCATGAGATTGACAACGGTCATATCGGGATTTACCGCTTCTTTTAATGCCGATGCCACCCAGTTTTCAGAAGTTCCGCCTGTGTATACCAGCACGTCACAGGAAGCCACTGCCGCAATATCCGCCGTGGACGGCTGGTAGCTGTGCATATCCACACCGTTGTCCGTCAGCAGTTTAATTTCAAATTCGTCACTATTCTCTCCTAATATCTGCCGCACCCAGTCGTACTGCGGAAATGTCGTGCATACCACTTTGATTTTATCCGAAGTCACAAAAGACGAGGGCAGTTTCCCACAGCCCGCCATTGTCGCGATAGACGTTATGCACAGCAGAAACGCACATATAACAGCGCCTTTTTCTTTTATTTTATTCATGATTCTTTTCATGACTGCCGCTCTCCATTTCCTTACATTCCCTACACATTCCGTACAGCACGGAACTGCTGCACTCCAGGGCAAATCCGTGATGTTCCTCAAGATGTGCCCGGATATCTTTCATAAATCCACATTCCAGATGAATCACCCGCCCACAGCGCACACACTGTAGATGCAGATGTTCGTGACATTCCGGGTGTCCGTCCGTATACTGATAGACCGCGTGTTCATCTTTGGCGGTCTTATATTTTAACAAAATGCCCTCTTCCGTCATCTTGTCGAGATTCCGGTAAATCGTTGCCAGATTGACCTGCTTGCCGTTCTCCTCTAAATAATGGTGAATATCCGCGGCACTGACAATCTGTTCTTTATGTGCCTCAAAAAAATCCATAATATAGCTTCTGCTTTTGGTTTTATAACCGTTCTGCATGATTTTCCCTCGATTCTTTTTTGTGCTATCCTCCATTCCACAGGCATTTTAATGCCTGCGGCACAATACTGCCAACAACAGGTGAAGCTTGCTGTTGCCAATTTGCAAATCATTTGCATTTTGGAATTGTAGCACATTCATTTCGTACTGTCAACAGATTTGCAAAACATTTGCAAATTCATTTCCTGGCAATAAAATATCCGGGACTTACAAAAACACGGACGCTTTCCTCGTCATTTTTTGTAAATCCCGGATTTAAAATTTCACGGATTTTAAATTGTATTTTTGCTCTTAACCTTTCACACCGCCGAGTGTAACGCCCCGTACAATAAATTTTGACAGGCACAGATAGACGATGATAACCGGTAAGATGGCACAGCCAAGCATCATATAGACCTTGCCCATATCAAACTTTAAGAAGTCGGCACTTCTTAACTGCGCAATCAGAATCGGAAGTGTCTTTTTACTGTCTTTGTTTAACAGCAGGGATGGAATAAAGTAATTATTCCATGATGACACGAATGTAAATATCGCCTGCACGGCAATTGCCGGTTTCATCAGCGGCAGTACAATCTGGTTAAAGATTCTGAATTCATGCGCTCCGTCAATCCGGGCTGCTTCAACCAGCTCCATCGGAAGCACGCTGTCCATATACTGCTTAATAAAGAAGAATACAACCGGTGATGCAATGGACGGTATAATCAGCGGAATAAATGAATTCATCAACCGCATGTTGCTCATCTGGTTAATAAAACCAAGTGCAGATACCTGTGTCGGCACCATCATGATGACCATAATAAAGGTAAATGCTGCTTTCTTAAACCTGAAATCATATGCGTGGATTGCATATGCCGTCAGTGCCGAAAAATATACGGAAAGCACTGCCGAACCGGAAGCTACCAGAAGGCTGTTGCACATTCCCTTTAAGACCGGAAGCTGTTTATCCTTCAACAGATTCGTCAGATTGACAAAAAATGACTTTCCCGGAATTAAAGAGAATCCTTTTTGTATATCCGGGTGGGACCTTGTCGTATTAATCAGCAGTACGTAAAAAGAAAACAGGCACAGTATAGAAATGATAATTAATACGATATAGCACAAAGTTCTCTGTATATTCAAGATGATTTTATCCTTTTTATCGGATTTCTTTTTGCTGACAGCGCTCATAATCTATACCCCCTTTGCCTTTTTAACTTTCTTTTCCCCTACGTTTACCATATCTTTGGTAACATACTTAAATACCGCAACACTCAGTATCGCCGTAATGATAAACAAAATCACGGATAACGCACCTGCCATGCCATAGTTCTTACTATATAAATGCTTATTCAGATACATAATAACCGTCATGCTCGTTCTGTCCGGATTACCGTTACCGTTTGTTAAAATCTGCGGAACATCAAACATCTGAATACCACCAATCAGCGACGTTACAAGGGTGTATGCCATAATCGGACGGATAATCGGAAGTGTAATGCGTCTGAATATCTGAATAGAATTCGCCCCGTCAATTCTTGCAGCTTCAAGAATACTGGTATCAATTCCCATAATACCTGCCATTAAAACAATGGTCGTATTACCAAACCACATGAGGAAATTCATCAGTGCAATCAGACCTCTCGCGCCTGCAACTTCCGAAAGAAACCGGTATGTAGGAAGTCCCATGGAATTCAGCAGGTTATTAATCGGGCCTACATCTGAAAATATGGTGTAAAACAGCATTGAAAATGCAGATGCCATAATCAGGTTCGGCATATAAATAACGGTCTTAAAGAATCCCGTACATTTCAATCTCAATCGCAAATCCGTAAACCAGGATGCAAGCAGCAGTGAGAAAAACATCTGCGGAATAAATCCCATCATCCAGATAATAAACGTATTTTTCAAATAAATCGGCAATTCGCTGTTAAATAGTATTTCTTTATAATTCTGTAATCCTACAAACTTTGGTCCTATCTGCATAAGACCCACTCTGTAATTTTCAAAAAAGCTGTTATAGAAAGTGGAAATCAGCGGAAGCAGCTGAAAAATAAAATATACCAGAAAGAACGGTATCAAAAATATATATCCCCACTTTGCATAACTTACACATTTTGATCTTCTTTTTCTTTTCATGCCGCCCTCCATTTCCGGTAAACAAATGCACGCCCTGAAACCCGTTTCTTGAAACCAGCTTTATTCTGATAACAATTCAATGATTTCAAGGCGTGCCTGTCACCTTATACTGTCATGTTATTAATGTGTCAGATTCGGGTATTTCTCTGTTGCGGCCTTGTAGAAATTATCAAGTGCCTTGTCTTTTGTAACATTTCCGTCGAAGTAATCCTTCATTGCCTTCTGGAATTCTTCATTTAATCCCTGGTCATATGCTGAAATATTCTTCATATTAATCTTCGGTGCAGCTTCTGCAAAGAGTTTAATATGGTTCTGTCCGCCAAGGAAGTCTGACTTGAAATTGCTGTTTGCAAGTTCATTCATGCCGGAAATGGTATTGGTGTAATCCTGTGTATCTTTTGTAATCTGGACTTCTGTATCCTTATCGCAGGTCATTGTCTGCATAATTTCTTTAATCAGGTTCGGATTATCGGTTCCGGCTGCTGCACAAATCCATGTACCGCCCCAGTAGTAACTCTGTGGTCCCTGGCATACGGCATAATCCCCGTAAATACCATTGCCGACTTCTTCCTTACCGCCTTCTTTTACAGGTGTTTCCAATGCATTGCCAAGAAGTGTAAAGTTAATACCCCATGTTGAATAAAAGAATCCAAATACATTTCCTTTCGGACCCTGGTCAGCCTGCCATACATTGTCCCAAAGTGAAGACTTGTTGTTGTAGCCTTTTTCTGTAAAGGTCTTTGTCTGGTCAACCCATTTCATAATGTTGTCATCAATGACAATCTTATTATTGGAATCAACCCACGGTGCAGATACGTTGTTTGAGAATACTCTGTAGGCATCGTCATATCCGGAAAGCATCTTATAACCTTTTTCAGATGCCTTTTCAGCTACGGCATTAAACTTATCCCATGAAGAAAGCTGTGCCTGTACTGCATCCGGATCATCCGTGCCGAGAACATCTTTTGCAATGGAACGTCTGTATGCGAACAATCCCGGTGTTGCCTGCCATGTTGTACCTTTCTGTACGCCCTTTGAATCTGTTACGATATCTTTGGTGTACTGATACTGGTCAGCCAGTGCATCCTTTGAAAGTCCGATGTCATTGACAACGTCCAGTGTGTAATCACTGTCAACATATTTCAACGCATAATCGGCTTCAATCAGGAAAATATCAATCTTTTCATCTGCCGGTACGTCATTCTGTTTTAAAAGTGCTGCATCCAGTGCATTCTGGTATGCGTTGTTTTCATTCGGTGTAACCACGAAATTTACTTTTACATCTGACGGAAGCTTTCCGGACTTTTTAAAATATTCAAATCTGTCCTGAAATTCTGTATTCCAGCAGTAGATATTCAATACTTTTCCCTGTGCTGCCTCACTTGTATCAACCTTTGAAGCGGCCTGTTTTCCTCCCGAACCGCATCCTGCAAGTGTTGTCACTGCCATCATTCCCGCAAGCATTAAACTTGTAAATTTACCCTTCTTCATAATAATACCTCCTCAAAAACCCCTTTAGCTGATATCTCTGACAGTTTCACCCTCTATCAGAGTTCCTTCAACTATAACTCTTTTTACCAGTGTCGTCTTCGGACGTTCAATCGCCGCTATCAGTTCTTTGGCTGCCTTCTTTCCGATCTCCATCGTATCCTGCCGCAGTGTGGTAAGTTTCGGGCTTAACATCTGCGATAATTTAATACCGTCATATCCTACCGTCGAAATATCCCTCGGCACTTTTAAACCCCTTTTGCGGACTGCATTGAGTCCTCCGGTATTCGACAGGTCATCCGGATAAAATATGCAGGTCGGTGCATCTTTCATATCCAGCAGTTCATCTGTGAACTGTTCTGCTTTGACTGAATTCAGATACTCTGATGATTTCACGTATTCATCCGGTACCTCAATCCCCAATTCCTCAAGTGTCCTGTAAAATGATGTTAATCTCTGCTTTGTTACCTCCGAATCATCCTCTCCATGTATATAAGCAATCCTGCGATGTCCCATCTCATATACATACCGGACTAAATCTCTCATCCCCTTTACATTATCCGAGCTTACCGAAGTGCAGCTGTTAAATACGTAGTCAATCGTTACCGTGGGAATCGTTCCGTTGACAACTTCCTTCACTTCCTCACACTCAAAATCCGTACATGCAATAACAACTCCATCGAGATTACGATATTTACAATGTTCATAATAAGTCATTGTCTTGCTGTGCGTATTAATAAATGTAATATCGTATCCGCAGCTTTCTGCCTCGACTTTGACACCTTGAAGCACCGCTGAAAAATATTCATGCGTCAGACCGCTGTTTGCTTTGTCATTTAAAAGAACGCCAATATTATAGGAACGGTGTGTCTTTAATGCCCTCGCCGCCGAGTTCGGATAATATCCCATCTCATCTGCCGCTTTCTGAATCCGCTTTCTGGTTTCCTCGCTGATGTCACTATGATGGTTCAGCGCTTTACTGACCGTTGCAACAGATACTTTACATCTGTCTGCAATATCTCTCATAGATACCATAGTCACTTACCTCGTTTGTCTGAGCCGTTAATAGTTACTTAATCGTTTTCGTAAATTTAATATAGCATGTTATTATTTTAAATGCAACTCTTTTTTGACATTTTATAAAATTAGTGCATTTTGTATATACACTTTTGTGCATTTTGACTATTTTTCTGTTTTTCTCATTTCAACATTGCATTTTTCTTTTTATTAAAATATACTCAGCTTAGAGATAAATATGATTATTTTCTATCTATTTTTCTGCATATACTAGTGTATAAGCCCGGCAGGCTTTTTATTTTCCGGCATTTCTTAATCGTTTTCGTTAAATGGCACGTATTTTTTCCGCCATAAAGTACCTGTAAACTTAACAAAAGGAGGTTTTCTATGAATTTTGGATATTTTGATGATACAAATAAAGAATATGTGATTACTACACCACAGACGCCGCTGCCATGGATTAATTATCTGGGCTGCGAAAGCTTCTTCCGCCTGATCAGCAACACCGGCGGCGGCTATGCTTTTTATAAAGATGCCAAACTGATGCGTCTTACCCGATACCGCTATAACAATGCACCGTTAGACAGCAACGGCCACTACTACTATATCAAAGACGGCAGCACCGTATGGAATCCTGGCTGGCAGCCGTCACAGACCGCACTGGATGCTTATGAATGCCGCCACGGTCTTGGATATACGATTTACAAAGGTATTAAAAATGAACTGGAAGCCTGTGTAACCGCACTCGTTCCAATCGGTGCCGACTGTGAATTAAACAAAATCAGCCTGAAAAATCTTTCTGACAGCAAAAAAAACATCAGTCTTTATTCTTATGTTGAATTCTGTCTGTGGAATGCCGTTGAAGATATGAATAATTTTCAGAAAAATTACAGCACCGGTGAAGTCGAAGTCGTAAAGGGCGACAGCCGCTCCTGCATTTATCACAAAACCGAATACCGTGAACGCCGCAATCACTATGCCGTCTATGCTGTAAATGCTGCGTGTGACGGATTTGATACCGCACGCGAGAGCTTTCTTGGTACATACGGCTCCCCTGCCGCACCACAGTCCGTTGGAAACGGCACTTCCTGCAATTCCGTTGCCGACGGCTGGCAGCCATGCGGTTCTTTCCGGCTGGATATTACGCTTGAACCGCACGAAAGCCGTGATTTCATCTTTATGCTCGGCTACATTGAAAATCCGGCAGATGATAAATGGGAAGCGCCACAGATTATCAACAAGAAAAAAGCAAATGAATTGATGGAACATTTTCTTTCTATCAAAGATTTTGACAATGCGCTGTTACGTTTAAAAGACTACTGGAGTCATCTGCTCTCCGGCTATACGCTCGAAGCCGACGATGAGAAACTCTGCCGCATGGTCAATATCTGGAACCAGTATCAGTGCATGGTTACTTTTAATATGTCCCGCTCCGCATCTTATTTTGAATCGGGTATCGGCAGAGGCATGGGATTTAGGGATTCCTGCCAGGATCTGCTTGGCTTTGTCCACTTAATCCCGGATAAAGCGCGCCAGCGTATTTTAGATATTGCTTCTACCCAGTTTGAAAACGGAAGTGCCTACCACCAGTACCAGCCGCTGACCAAAAAAGGAAATGCAGACATCGGAAGCGGCTTTAATGACGACCCGTTATGGCTGATTGCCGGAACTTCCGCTTATTTAAAAGAAACCGGCGACTATTCGATTCTGGATGAAATGACACCGTTTGACAGCAATCCGGACAATCAGGCTCCGCTGATGGAACATCTGCGCCGCTCTTTTCATTTTACGTCCACACATCTCGGACCACACAACCTGCCGCTGATTGGTCGTGCCGACTGGAACGACTGCCTGAATCTGAACTGTTTTTCAACCGTTCCCGATGAATCCTTCCAGACTGCCGGCGCTTCCGAAGGTCCTGTTGCCGAATCTGTTTTTATTGCCGGAATGTATGTAAAGTACGGCAGGGACTATGCACAAATCTGCCGCCATGCCGGTCTTACCAAAGAAGCTGATGATGCCGATGCGCAGGTTGAGCAAATGATACAGGCGGTTTTAAAATCCGGCTGGGACGGCGAATGGTTCTTACGTGCCTACGATGCCGCCGGAAAAAAAGTCGGTTCGCATGAATGTGAAGAAGGTCAGATTTTTATTGAGCCGCAGGGCTTCTGTGTCATGGCTGGAATCGGGGTAAAGGAAGGTCTTGCCGAAAAAGCACTGGAGTCCGTAAAAAACAGGCTGGATACAAAATATGGCATTGTTCTTTTACAGCCAGCTTACACATACTATCACCTTGAACTGGGTGAAATTTCATCTTACCCGGAAGGCTACAAAGAAAATGCCGGTATCTTCTGCCACAACAATCCATGGGTTTCCATTGCCGAAACTGTTTTGGGACACGGCAGCCGCGCCTTTGAAATTTATAAAAAAATCTGTCCGGCATATCTTCAGGATATCAGCGACCTGCACCGGACGGAAGCTTACGTTTATTCGCAGATGATTGCCGGAAAAGATGCATGCCGTTTCGGTGAAGCAAAAAACAGCTGGCTTACGGGAACTGCCGCATGGACATTTACAAATGTTTCACAGTATATTCTCGGTATCCGCCCTGAATTTGACGGACTCTGCATTGATCCGTGTATTCCGGAAACCCTGTCCGGATTTACCGTAACGCGGCATTTCCGCGGTGCCGTTTATCATATTCACGTTGATAATTCTGCCAAATCGCAGAAAGGCATCAAAACCCTTCTTGTAAACGGCACTCCGGTTGAAGGAAATATGATTCCCTATCAGAAAGATGTGACGGAATATCATGTCACTGCAATTATGTAATGGAGGAACTTTGTATGAAACATATTAATTTTCCAAAAGATTTTATATGGGGAACAGCTTCCAGCTCCTATCAGACCGAAGGGGCTTATAACCGGGACGGCAAAGGCGCTTCTATCTGGGATACGTTCTGTCAGAAAAGCGGTGTCATTGCTGACAGCTCTGACGGAACGCTTGCCTGCTGTTATTATGATAACTATGAAGAAGATATCCGGTTCATGGCAGATGCCGGTATCCGCGCGTACCGTTTTTCTGTTTCATGGCCGCGGATTTTTCCAAACGGCGATGATCCTGCTGTCAATCCTTTGGGGCTTGCCTTTTATGACCGTGTTGTAGACTGCTGTATCCGGTATGGCATCCAGCCGCACATTACGCTTTTTCACTGGGACCTTCCACAGTCCCTTTCGGACCGCGGCGGCTGGCTGTCTGCGCATACGATTGAAGCATTTGTGCGTTATGCTGCTGTTATTTGTGAACATTTTTCGGACCGTGTAACTTATTTTTCCACAATCAATGAACCGCAGATTATTTCAAAAATGGGGTATTATGACGGTCTTCACGCGCCCGGATACCGGCTTTCCATGCTGGAAACACTGGATATTCTCCACGCACTTGCCAAAGCTCATGCACTTGCCGTTCCCGCAATGCGCAGGGCTGCAAAGAAACCGGTCAAAATCGGTTTTTCAAGTACCGGAAATCTGTGCTATCCATGCAGTGAAAATGAAGCGGATATCTGTGCTGCAAGAACTATGACATTTGCCAATACCAAAGAAAATATTTTATTCTGTCATCACATTTTCTGCGATGCGGTTATCAACGGACTTGCACCGGATTTTGAAGCACTTGCGCCGGAGATTACTGCTGATTTAAAATCAGATGATACGCTGAATTTTGTAACACAGCACTTTAAAAATGTGTGGAACGACTGCAGCGAATTAAATCCGCCTTTGGATTTTCTGGGGCTGAACATTTATAACGGACACAAAGCCGGTGCAGACGGTTTTACGAAACGATATGCAGGTTTTCCAAAGACAGCACTGAAATGGCCTGTCACTCCCGAAGTTATGAACTGGGGTACACGCTTTCTGTATGAACGCTATCATCTGCCGATTTTTATTACTGAAAACGGGCTTTCCTGCAATGACCACATTTTCCTTGACGGAAAAGTCCATGATGCTGAACGCATTGATTTTCTGACGCGCTATCTGTTACAGCTGAGTGAATCCATAAAAGAGGGTACACCCGTCATGGGGTATTTTCACTGGTCTTTTACGGACAATTTTGAATGGCACAGCGGTTACGATGAACGTTTCGGACTGGTATATATTGATTATCCGACACAAAAACGGATTCCAAAAGATTCTTATTACTGGTACCGGAATCTGATTGCAGACTCTGCAGAATAAGCCGCAGATTTACGGAATTTCATATACCTCTTTTACCGCGGTTAATGCGTCCTTAAAAATCAAATGATTCAGTTCTGATTCATTCTGATAAAATATCTCAAGTGTATCGGAAGCTTTGTCTGTTTTTCCGGCTGTCCGATACATATGATAATCAACTGCGCTGTTGTAGCAGGCACTGAAAGCATAGTAGTCCCTGTCATCTTCTGTGACTGTTCTTCCAACAGCGCGGTTATATGCCACCTTTTCTGATAATCTGCCGTAATCACCATCGCAGAAATCCTCATACAGCTTCTCTGACGTATATCCTTTTCTGGACTGCTTTTCCCGGAAATAATCATACGCATTTTCCGCCGCTGACGGAATAATCATCAAAACCAGTACAGCAACAACCAGATACAACAGCTTTCCTGTTATATTAACACGATTTTTTTTATTCTTCATCAAACATTCTCCTCGTCAGTAATGCAATTACCGATGTTCTGTCACGGTTTTCGAGCGAATCTATATCAGCCTGTGTAAAATTACAGTAATCCTTTAAAAACAGCCCTGCTTTTTCTTTTATATCTTCCATATAAGGAATACTCTCTGCCGCCCGTTCCCTGTAACTTTTCCCCTGCGCGCTTCCGGTTATCATACAGATTGCTTCTGCCGCATTGTTTAATGCCGTTTCTTTGGAATAATGCTCTGACAGTTCCGGATTATAGTAAAACATAATGGCATTGCGCAGACGAAGATACCCTTCTGTCATGTTGTAAAAATCATACCAGCCGCTGTTTCCCGTTCCGCTCATCCGCTGGTTCAGACGGGTGTAGAGCTGATACACTTCTTCATACTGCCCGTTATCCAGCAGTGTCTGTAAATGTTCTTTGATTTCCTGCTCATGTGTCTGATTATATTTTTTCTGCTTTTGTTCTGCCAGGTTATATCCCCAGAGGTGATTTGCCTGAATGGTTACTATGACTGCTGCAATTCCCGCAATCACCAGCGATGTAACCGGTGCAATGTATTTTATGAACCATTTACTGTTACGGACAACTTCTTTTTGTGTATCCGAAAATTCATGTTCATAATGCTCCATATCTTTGATGTGCTGCTGACTCTGTTCATTAGGTGTCCCGCAGTTTGGACAGAATTTTTCAAGCATTGTCAGTTCTGCACCGCAATTTTTACATTTCATAAATATTCCCCACTGTCATTTTTCATATTTTTGTGCTTTTTCACGGAACATGTTGTAATTACTGACATCACCGTTCCCGTACAAAGCCTGATAGTCTGCGGCATAGTCGGCTTCCGACTGTCCGATGGTATCGGTAAGAACTGCCTTTACATGCTGTGTCCACATACTGATAATTTCTTTTTCCTGTGTATCACAGCTTTTATAATACCGGTACATATATCCGTCCGTATCTTCCAGCATATTCATATATTCCATGCAGCTGCGGTACAGATTTTCAAATTCATAGCTTTCAAGCGGCGTTCCCTGTGCGATTTTATCATCATAGCGCAGTGTATCTGAATACGCATATTTATAAATATATAAAATATTATAATGTTTCCACTGCTGTAATATTTTATTTTTATAAGAATCCGCCGTCACTTCACTGATGTCTGCAAAGTTTCCCTGCTCGTAGGCTTCATTTATCTGCGGCACATTTTCATCATACCATGCCATGCCCTCTGCAATCTCTCTGCGTTCCGAAGCCGAATTATAATAAGAACGATATTTTGTATATCCCCATGCAGTCCCGACAAGCAGTGCTGCTGCAACCGCCGCCAACGTAATGACAGAATGACAAATGATTCTGTTCCGGATATAACAGTTTGCATTTTCATCAAGTCCGTCCATGGTATCATTCATTTTGTACAGGTGATTCATGTACTCTTTTTCCGATGCTTCATACTGCATGGCATGGCAGTATGGGCATTGTGTCTGTGTTTCCTCAATATCCGCTCCGCAGTTATTACACCGTATCATCTGATTTCCCTCTCTTTTACCCGCACTGTTTTGCCGCACATGTACAGGCTTCTTCTCTCCTGCCTGTAACATGCGCCTTGCGTATGTTGTATTTTAGTATAACATACTTCCGCCGGTTATAAAATCCGCTTTTATTCCTATAGTTTCTGCTCAATCGGAATGATTCTTCCCATTTTTGCGGATACTCTGTGTGAAATGGAGATAACCGTTCTGTTTTCGGATACTCTCTTGAGCGCTTCAAGCACTTCTTTTTCCGTTTCGGCATCGAGATTTGCCGTGATTTCATCCAATAACAAAAGCTTCGGTCTTGCCGCCGCCGCACGCGCTATGGATAAAAGCTGCCACTGTCCCTGTGAAAACAGTTCCGGTGTACAGATGGTGTCATATCCGTCCGGGAGGTGCATAATTGTATCATGCAGTCCCGTCAGTTCTGCCGCTTCTTTTACATTTTCCATGGAAATCTTTTCATCATACAGCGTAATCTGGTCTTTGACCGTTCCCGCTACTCTGTGAAATGACTGCTCTACATAGCCAAACAAAAAACGTCTGTCCTTCCAGTCAATCGCTGCTGCCTCTCTGCCGTCAATCCACACACTGCCCTCACCCGGTTCGTAAAGTCCCAGAAGCAGCTTAAATACCGTACTTTTTCCGGCACCGGTTCTGCCTGAAAGTGTAATCTGCTCGCCTTCCTCTACCTGAAAGCTTAAATGCCTTAACACCGTATGTTCGTCATAACCAAAGGTGACGTCCCGAAATTCCACAAAGGATTTACCGTTATTTTGTACCGGTTTTGAATCTGCTGTATTTTCATGCTGTTTTGGTGCAGGCTCCGGCAGTGCAAAAAATTCATTGATTCTCTGCACACCCGCAATGGCAGACTGAATGGTCTGAATCTCCATGCCAAGACTTTCAAGCGGTGTAAATATCTGCGAAATGTAATTCATAACTGCAACCGCCGTACCGGCTGACATACCAAACAGTGTCAAAACCTTAGAACTGCCGGAAGCGGACAAAAGCATGACTAGCGCAACAACAACCGCATTTAAAATTAAAATGACCGGTGAATAGACCGCATCGTAAAAGTTGGTCTTTTCCATGGCATGATAGCTTTGCTGGATATATTCGTCATATCGTTTTTCCATATAATTTTCTTTGGAAAGGTTATGAATCGTACGGATATTATGCAGGGTTTCCGGCACATGACCGGAAGCACGGCTGACCGCACGGCGGTTTTCAACCTGCGCAGCTAACATATTTTTCTGGACATACCGTGTAAACCAGAACAGAAACGGCAGTAAAATAAACAGTACAAGCGCAAGTCCCTTATTCTGAAACCATATGACTGCCAGAATACTGATGATGCGGCAGGCATCCGCAAACATACTGATAATGCCCGATGTAAACAGATTTTCTACCGTATCTACATCACCGACAAACCGTGATACCAGTGCGCCCGGTTCCTGTTTGTTTAAACTGTCTGCCGTCAGTCTTGTAAACTTTTCCATAAGACTGCTTCTTAATGCATGTGTGATTTTCTGTCCAAATACCGTCAGAAATCCTTCTCTTGACGCTTCCATAACACCTGTCAGTGCCGTCAGCCCGAAATAAAGCGCCACAAAGGTAAAGCCGACATTCTGTTTTTGTGTCATGGCATCAATCATTTTTGCCAGTACAAGCGGCGGAAGCAGGGATATGACAACGGCTCCGCACACTGCGATAACAATTCCCACTGCCAGAAGAACATTTTTCTTTACAGTCTGTCTGATAATGTTTCCACAATCACTGTTCATAAATACTTCCTCCTTCCTGCGCATGGTAAAGCTGTGCGTATTCCGGTATCTCCTGCATCAGTTTTTCATGCGTACCGGTTACTGCCTGTCCATTTTCCAGCCAGATTACCTGATTCATCTGCGGGAACAGATACAGTCTGTGTGATATTATTATCACAATGCCGTCTGCCATATATTTTTTCAGATTTGCAAAAATCTGTTTTTCGGTATCTTTATCGAGTGCCGAAAACGGGTCGTCTAAAATAAGTACCGGACGTTTATGACAGAGCGTTCTTGCCAGCGCAAGGCGCTGTGCCTGACCGCCGGAGAGCCGCACGCCGCCGTTTCCGACCATTGTATTTTCTTTGTCCGGCATTGCCTGTACTTCTTCATTAAAACAGACCAGTTTCAGGTAATCGGATACATTTTTATTTTCTCCCATTAAAATATTGTTTCCAATAGTATCATTAAATAACTCCGGGGCATGTCCCAGATAACCGATAATGCCCGCGTGCTGTCTTCTGTCCAGACTGCCCAGCTCTTTACCGTCAACCGTGATGCTGCCCTGATACGGATATTCTCCGAGAAATGCCTTGCCGAAAGTAGATTTTCCGCACGCAACCGCTCCGGTCACACCGATAATATCTCCAGACTTTGCCGCAAGGGAAATGTTTTCAAATATATTTTCACCGTCAGGATACGCAAATGTAAGCTCCTGTACCGATAACTGTGAAACCGTCCGGATTTCAGGCTTTTCATTTTCTATCACCGGATTCATCAGCGGCTTAATACGCTTCCATGAAACCTGTGCCTTATGCACGGCATTGAATAATTTTGCCGCATTGGAGGATTTGACGGACAGCTTTGTAAAACAGGATAAAAATGTTGTAAAAATTGCAGCCGTCCAGACTTTCCAGCCTGTTCCAAGCACATTTGCCGCACCGAAATATAAAATAAACAGCACACCTGCCATTGAAATGACCTTATAAAGCGGCGGCATCATCGTATTCCAGATATTTGCGCTGACTGCGGCTTTTTCGTATGCCGTTAAATTTTCCTCATAAGCCTGTTTACGCTGCTGTTCACAGCCAAACACCCTGTAAGTAATGGCATTTTCTGCCCTGTCTAAGGTTGCCGAACTTAACGCACCGGACTGTTCCTTGTATACCACACCGGTCCGCTGTACAATGGCCTTCATTTTTTCGGCAAGCAGATAAGATACCGGCGGAAACAGCATGGAAAGCAGGGCAAGACGCCAGTCGTAATACAACAACATGCCCGCATACGCGGCAAGTGCAATGCCGGTATCAAAGATTTCTGTCGTAAATTTCCGCATACCCTCTACACAGTCATCAACGTCCAATATCGCCTTTGTCATAATATCGCCCGTTCCCTGCTCCTTTAACTCCGGTCTGCTTTTTTCGACCAGACTGGCGTAAAGAATACCTTTCATGCGGCGGTTGACGTTGTTGGCAAAACGTCTGACATAAAAACGCTTGATATAGCGGGACACCTGCACAACCGCAATGGAAAGCACGTAACATCCCACCAGAATGAGCATATTATAAAATGTCTTTCTTCCATTTAAAATGTCAATCAGACAGCCGGTCATCCGTCCTTCAAACCACGGTCCCGCAAGCAGACCTAAGTTATAAATCAGCCCGGACACCGTTACAATCAGTAAAACAACCCTCTCTGTCTTAAAATAAGAAATAATTTTGTTGGGTGTAAACGTTTGTTTACTCATTTTTTCCGCACTCCTTTTGCTCATTTTTATTCTCTATATGCACTGTCAATTTAATCTATCAAATCATTTTTATGTTTTCCGCCCCACTCACACATGGAAACAAGTATCGGTATCAGGGATTTGCCGCGTTCTGACAGGCTGTACTCTACTTTCGGTGGAATCTGCGGCTATACTTACCTTTAGGTAAGTATATAACTTAAATGTGCATACTTCCTTTTTGCTCCATTGTAGTGTATATTTAAAAAAACGGCAATAATAGATTTGCACAATAAAATAAAGGAGGACAGCCTATTGAATCCGGTATTTACGATTGAAAATATGCGTCCCATACGGGGCGGCATGACCGTTTCAAGAGATTCCAGACTTGGCACGGTCAATAAAATCACCTATTTTTCAATGGGTGCAGGAACCTCTATCAGTCAGGAAAGCTATGACAGAATGACCATGTATATCACAGACGCCGGAAGCGGAACATTTCTTCTGGGTGAAGAACCGAAAAATGTTTTTGCCACCCCCGGCACGGCACTCATTGTCCCTGAAAAGACTTTGTGCGGTATGCAGACAGAAAACGGACTGGTATACACTGAAATTATTTTTGAAAAGGAGAACATTATGAACGCAAATGTAAAAACAAATGAAGTATTCGCACTGAAAGATTTAATTTCTTATGAAGAAGGCAGTATCGCCAACATGGACGTAGCCAGCAACCCATCAATGAAATATGTGTTAATGGCATTTGATGAAGGCACAGGTCTTACACCGCACCGCGCACCAGGCAATGCGATTGTTTTCGCACTGGAAGGCAAAGCGACAATCGGCTATGAAGGAATAGACTATGAAATCAGCGCCGGTGAATGTTTCCGTTTTGAAAAGAACGGTCTTCACAGCGTAACCGCAAATGGCAGATTTAAAATGGCACTTCTGCTTGTGTTGGAATAATCCGTTAAAGATGTGTTGGATAAAAAATCCGGAAACTGCATGATAAAAAGCAGTTTCCGGATTTTATTTTATGCCAGCCCCATTACACGGTACAGATATTCCATATCCATATTTTCACGAATCACATCGGCTAACTTATCATATTCTCTTTGTTTGTATTCCCAAAAACTCATCTGCCCGGACACAGCCGAATTCCTGCCTTTCTGCCGGCACAGTGTTTCTATGAGCCGCCCGCAAAATCCCACCTCGTCAAAAATCCCATGCAGATATGTCCCTGCTACATTTTCACGGACACAGCCGTCTGCGCGTGTTGATAAATCCGATTGATTGGTAAGCTGTATAAATCCCTGCGCATTTTCTTCGCAAATACGGCTCTCGCCCATATGGATTTCATAACCGGTACATTCACAGCCCGAAACGCTGCCCCAGATGCCGGATTGCGCACAAATCCGACCTTTTACGCGGGTTCTGTGCTTTTCTAATGAAAAAACGGTTTTTACCGGAAGCAGTCCAAGCCCCGGAACTACCTCTCCCGTTTCTGCCCCACAGCTGTCGTCAATTTCATTGCCTAACATCTGATAGCCGCCACAAATTCCCAATACCGGAATTCCTTTTCTGGCACAGTTTAAAATCGGGCTTTCCAGTCCGGTGCGGCGAAGCCATTTCAAATCGTCAATCGTATTTTTCGTGCCTGGAAGAATCAGTAAATCCGGTGTCTGAATCTGTTCCGCACGGTCTGCATACCGTACGCGCACACCGTCAAGCCGTGCCAGCGCGTCCAAGTCCGTAAAATTAGAAATGTGCGGCAGACGAATCACCGCAATATCAAGCCGCATATCCATTTCGTCCGGCAGTGCCGTCTGTAAAAGGCTTTCTGCCAGACTGTCTTCTTCCTCAATATCCAGTCTGGTATACGGAATCACGCCAATTGTCGGCACATGGCAGATATCATAAAGCTGGTCTAATCCCGGTTCCAGTATTTTTTTATCGCCGCGAAACTTATTCATCACCAGTCCCTTTACGCGCCTGCGTTCTTCTTCCTCTAACAGCATCAGTGTTCCTGCCAGCTGTGCAAACACGCCGCCCCTGTCAATATCCCCCACTAAAAGCACTGGTGCATCTACCAGTGCCGCCATGCCCATATTGACGATATCGTCCTGTTTTAAATTAATTTCCGCCGGACTTCCCGCACCTTCCAGTACAATCACATCATACTGCCTGTCTAATGTTTCATAGGCACTTAAAATATCGGGTATCAGCTTTTTTTTATATTTAAAATACTCCTTTGCAGGCATGTTTTTCAGCGGAACACCGTTTACAATAACCTGCGAGCCTACATCACTGGTGGGTTTTAATAAAATGGGATTCATCTGCACACACGGATCTATTCCTGCCGCCTCTGCCTGCATAACCTGTGCCCTGCCCATTTCCAGTCCGTCCTTTGTGATATAAGAATTTAATGCCATATTCTGCGATTTAAACGGTGCTACACGGTATCCGTCCTGCTTTAACACTCTTAAAATTCCCGCGGTGACAATACTTTTCCCCGCATTGGACATCGTCCCCTGCACCATAAGATTTTTTGCCATGGTTCTTTAAAATCCTTTCCCTGCGCTGTCAGATATTCATTGTATCAGAATCCGCCAAACCTGTCTGACCAGCTCCTCATTATCTGCATGCTGTTTTACCGCAATGCGGTAACAGTCCGGCGGCATATTCCTGTAATTTGCACAGGAGCGAATCAGTATTTTCCCCTCTAACAGCCGCTCCTTTAATAAAAATCCTGTCTTTTCCTGCGGCAGTCGGAATGTAATATAATCCGCTTCGGACGGAAATACGGTACAACCCATTTTTAAAAATTCCTGTATCAGATATCGGCGTTCCTTTTCAATCAACTGCCTTGTCCGCTTTTCATATTCTGTATCCTGTAATGCCGAAATTCCTGCACGCTGTGCGATTGACGACACATTCCACTCAGGAAGCTGCTGTGCCACCGCATGAAGCAGTGACAAATCCCCGGTCATCAGATACCCCAGCCGCAGTCCCGCCATTGCATAAAACTTTGTAAATGCGTTGACGATGAGCAGATTCGGGTACTGTTTTAAAAAGCGCTTACAGCTCATTTTTTCATAATGCGGGTGAAACCGCAGAAAACATTCATCTGCGACAACCCGAATTTTTTTTGATGCACAAAACTGTAAAATTTCCGTCAAAATCTGCTCCGGGATTGTATTTCCCGTGGGATTATTCGGATTGCACAAAAAAAGCATCTGAACCGTCATTTTTGACAAGCGGTCACAGACTGTTTCATAACCAAAACCCGTGTCATGTGAAAGCTCATAAAATACCGGCTCTGCCCCTGCGGCACGCACCGCACGCTCATATCCTGAAAATGACGGTGCCGCTATGGCACATTTTTCCGGTGCGGCGGCACGCACAACTGCCATCAGCAGTTCCGATGCTCCGTTTCCACAAAGAATCTGCTCCGGCGCAATCCCTTCTTTTTGTGCTATCGCCCTGCGCAAATCCGTACATTCAATATCCGGATACGTTTCGTCCCATGCCGTGTATTCCGTAATTGCCTGCCTTACTCCCTGTGGCATGCCCAGTGGATTGATATTGACGGAAAAATCCAGCCGTACCTCTCTGCCATATACATTTCCGCCGTGTATTTCTCTCTGCATGCCTGCCTCCTGTCTGTATGCTTTGCTTTCTGTCTTCCCCCGCCGTGCAGGAACAGGATTGCTCCGCTTTTATCCGGCACGGCTCATTGCTTACGCATATTATACCATGCGGAAGGTGATTTCACAATAAATCTCCTGTAAGGGCTTGACTTAAACTTAACTTTAAGTATTACACTATTTTTATCATAGAAATTCTTATACGATGTAAATTTTAATAGTATAAATATTGTTTAGGAAGGGATTTACAATGTTGAAAAAATATTTTTATAAAACTGCTCTTACCACCGCCGCGCTTTCTACAGCTGTTTCTGTCCTGCTTGCCGGGTGCGGACAGTCCGCAGGTACAGGCACGGCAAAGACTAACACGGTTACTTCTGCCGTTTCGGGTCAGACTGATATCCGGTCAAGTTCAAACTCTGATTCAGGCAGTACCGCAGATTCAGCCGGAACTTCCGGCGCGGATTCCTCATCTGCCACAACTTCATACACTATTACTGATGAAGAAATTGCCGCCGCTTATGCCAATACCGACAACTCCTATGATGCCATGTACCTTTCCCGCCAGCCGGGCAATCCTGCCGGTACTTACGAAACCGTGCATTACTATTCTACGACGGCAGGCACAACCAGACAGGCGTGTGTAATGCTCCCGACTGAATATGACACGTCAAAAGATTATCCGGTGGTTTATCTTTTGCACGGACTGGGCGGCAATGATGAAGCATGGAAAGACATGGGTGCAGACTGCATTGCAGAAAATCTGCACATTTATCAGAACGTACCGCAGATGATTCTTGTCGGTGTGGATTCTGTCATTTTATCCGAAGGCAGTGCCTCTGACCTTGATATGTGGGGTCAGCTTGCCGCTTATGATGCTTCAATTGACGATATTGTTAATGATTTAATGCCTTATATTAACACGCATTATCCGGTGCGTACCGGTCGTGAAAATACTGCGATTGCCGGATATTCCATGGGCGGCAGAAATGCTTTATATGCCGGATTTTCACACCCTGAACTGTTCGGTTATGTCGGCGCATTTTCTCCGGCTTCCGGTGTTGTGCGTGCCGTGGAAAGTCCGCTGGATACCTTAATGGAAGATTTTACATTAAATGAAGCTTACGGACAGTTCCCGATGCTTTTGCTGACAGTCGGATATGATGACGGTATCTGTAAAAATTCTACCGAAGAATATGACCGCATTTTAACCGAAAAGTCTATCGACCACATTTTCTATGAAACAGAGGGCGGTCATGACGGTGATGTATGGCAGAAGGGCATGTATAATTTTATGAAGCGGCTGTTTTACGGAAGTGCATTTCACTAGGTTTAAATTCAGTAAATCAATAGCCTCATCCGATTTGTCCGAATGAGGCTATTGGTTTATTCAGCTTTATTTTCTTCCTCTAATAGCTTCAAAAATGCAGAAGGTTCATACACCTTAACAGAAGATTTTGCATAATCTTTCACATTTCTGGTTACGATACAGTCCATTTCTGAACGAATTGCTGTTTCCACCATAATAGCATCTTCATAATCACCAATTTCAGAAGATATGGCTTTTCGACAGTCTAAACAAGCAGTATCCAACAAATCGAACAAAGTAAAAAGTTTACTCAAAATCTTTCGTGTTTCTGTATCGCTATGTGTTAAACGATGTGTCAAATAATATATATCTGTAACTGACTTTGCAGTGATATAACCCTCAAATTGCCTATTTGCAGAATATATAAAAAGCTTTTGTGCAGCTTCTGCAAACGGAACACGCGACTGTAACGCATCGATGATAACACAGGTATCAACTAAAACTCTCATATCCTATTCAGCCTTTCTTCCCGCGCTTCTTCCAGTGTCATATCATCAGAAAGAACACCAAACAATGACTTTGCGACATCTACTCTGTCCTGATATGGGTTCGATAATTTTGCAACAACTTTTCCGTTACGGGTAATATAAATATCTTCTGTTTCTGCAAGCGCAAGATATTTGCCAAGATTGACTTTTAATTCAGTTGCGGTAATAGACATATCATCCTCTCCTTTCCTGACGAATAAATCATTAATATCTCTTTTAATTATATTATAACAAATCGAACGATTTTATCAACAAAACCGTTCGATTTCTTCTCGTTTTTCTCTATTAAAAGTCCTTAAATCTAAGATTTTGGCAAGTATAACTTGACGTTGGCAGTATTGTGCCACAGATATCACAATGCTCCCACTGCCACCCTAAGCCCCAGTACCGCAGCCACCATTAAAAACGCAGAAATATACAGCAGTATGTGGCTTCTTTTAATATCTTCTGCTTCCAGCGGACGGACGGCATCGCCTATCTGCGGCTTTTTTACAAGCTTTCCGAAATAATAATTATCGCCTGATAAAGCGACCATTAATGCACCGGCGCACGCAGCTTCCGTCTGGGCGGAATTCGGACTGCTGTGCTTTTTTCTGTCGCGCAGAAAAATTTTCCACGCATTTTTCATGCTGTAGTGCTTTTCGCCGTTTTTTTCTGCCAGTGAGGCAATTCCCGCCGATAAAACCATTAATACACCGCCGATTCTTGACGGAATAAAATTTAAGACATCATCAAGCTTTGCCGCAAACCGCCCGAAGTACAGATATTTATCATTTTTATAACCAATCATGGAATCCATGGTGTTGACTGCTTTATAGATAAAACCGCCTGCCGCACCGAAAAAAAACATATAAAATAACGGTGCAATCACACCGTCTGACGTATTTTCCGCAACCGTTTCCACTGCCGCACGCACAATGCCGTGTTCGTCAAGCTGTGCGGTATCCCGTCCGACAATCATGGAAACTGCCGTTCTTGCCGCAGGCAGACCGTCCTGCTTTAATGCCGTATAGACTTTCATGCTTTCTACCCTTAATGATTTGACTGCAAGAATCTGATAACACATGACGGATTCCACGATAAAACCCGCCGTCATGGAAATGCGGTAACAGATAAATAAAATCAATATTGTCACAGCGCCTGTCAATACGGTTACAAGCACCGCAAGCAACGCACCGTTTCTAAACTTCTTTTTATCGGAATCTGTATCCTTTAATAAAACTTTTTCAAGTTTTGAAATAAGACTGCCGATTAGCTGTACCGGGTGGTACAGCCAATGCGGGTCCCCAAAAATTAAATCCAGTAAAAATCCCAGTGCAACCGCACCGGTCTGACACCAAAAATACTGCATCTTATCCTGCCTTAGATTTCATAATCCATGCAGGAACGGACTGCTGTATACGGTCTTACTTTGTTGTCAGCCACTGCTACATGCTTTGGGTGGGTGCTGTAATTTTTCAATGCTTCCGCTGTTTCAAATGTCGAATCCAGCATCACGTCTACTGTAGAACTTGGCAGACCGTCAATATTGACTTTGATTTCTGTCATGCCCGGAATCTGTCCGGCTAAGCCTTCCAGTCCTTCTTTGATTCCGGCTTTAATCTGCTGTTTTTCCTCTGCCGAAAATTCTTCTTTTAATTTCCACAAAATAACATGCTTAACCATTTTGTCCTCCTGATTTGTTATTTCAACTTATTACCGTCTGAAAATACGAATCCACTCCTGTGGGCGGCTGTATTCCATTGATTTATTAACATTTTTATTCTAGCACTGTACCGTGGATTTCACAACCATTTCGGGCGCTTATTTTTCCTATCACCGACAGCTTTTTATCTTTTGTCAGACTGCACAAATATCCTTCCCCGTTGCCGCAGTGATAATCATAATAGTCCCCGCCGTACAATTCCGACAATACCGCCATGATTGTACCGCCGTGAACGACATATGCCACTGTAGTGTCGTCCTGTTTTCCCGATGTTACCTGTCCTTTTAAAATGCTTTCCGATTTTGAAACCGTTTCCAAAAATGCACGGACACTTCTTTTCTTAAAATCCGTCAAAGCTTCCCCACCCGGAAACGGCAGTGTGCCGTTGCTGTCAATCCACTGCTGATACTGCGGATTTCCTGTCAGTTCTTTATAATTCTTCCCTTCAAAAAGCCCGAAATCACACTCTCTGAAATTCCATACAATCTGCGGTGTCTGTACCGGATAAATACATTCTGCCGTAGACAGACACCGCTTCATCGGACTGGAAAAGACCGCCTGCGCCGGCGGATAAATGCCTGCGCACGTATATTCTTTCAGTTTCTTTATGCCCTCACCGCACAAATCCTCGTCTGTTCTTCCGATATATCGTTTTTCAAGATTTCCCTTTGTTGCTCCGTGCCGAATCAGCACAATCTTCATATACGACCTCACCTCCCGCAGGCTTTCCCCGCGCTATTTTGTAATTCCTGCTGATTCCTGCTTCAGGCACTGTCCGATTCCGCATAAAATCCGCTCCACCCTGTCGGATTTTGCCACTGCCGCACACAGCACACGTCCGACAGCTTCCCTGTAAATCCTGTCTTTTCGTTCCAGCGGCACAATTCCGCTTCCGACCTCATCACAAATCAGAATCATCTGCGGATTGACGGCATATAGCTCATCAATAAGCGTATCTGTCGATTCTCCCGCCGCTATCCGCCTTTGAATCAATAAATGCAGGTGATTGACAACATCCGCCGACTGTAACCGCTTTTCATCACAGTCCCTGCCGTCCGCCACCTTTAAATTTCCTTTTTTCTTTAATACATAATCAAGCTTTCCCTGAAAAGCCCCGCCAAAATATACTTCCATATTTCTCCGTTCCTACTACAATCCATTTACGGTTAATCTCATCAGCCTTGTTGCAAAACAGCACTTAAAATTTTGCGCAGTCGATTTCTCATCTGCCGATATAACTCTATTGCATTTTTACATAAATGCAATTCTATATAAATGCGGTTTTGTGCCGCATGCGATACAAAACTGTTACGCCCGCAATTACAAAATATTCACACACGCCAGTACCACCGTCATGCACAATTCACTCACGCACAAAAAATAGCCCGCTAAGTCGCCCGTTACACCGCCGAATTCTTTATATGCCATATGTCTGTAATAACACAGCACAAGCCCTGCGGCAAGAAATACCGCACCGGTCTTGTAAATATCAACCAGCCCCATTCCAACCAGGCAGATGACAAACTGTATGCCTAACAGCGCATTGACACGGTAACGGTCCGTCACACTGGTAAATGTATACAGCATCCCGTTTTTTCTTGCACCACGGAAATTGACCGCCGCAAAGCCGCTGAGTATCCGTGATAAATAAAATATGCCCGCAAAAAGCAGAAATGCCTGTTCTTTTCCCTGCTCTGCCATCCAGAAAAGTGCCGCAAAATAAACCGCACTGTATACCAGCAGGCGGATAACCGCAAATGCCCCGATATGGGAATCCTTTAATATAGAAAGTTTTTTCTCCCTGTCACCGTATGAATGAATCGCATCACTGGTATCCATATAACCGTCCACATGAATCCCGCCTGTAACAATCACCGGCAGTACCAGAAAAATCAATGCCCGGCTGACGTTTGGCACGCCTAAAAATGCTGACAGCTTATACCATATAAACTGACACGCACCAAGCACCAATCCGACCAGCGGAAAAAATCCCATAACATACCGCATATCTTTTTCTTCCAGATTCAGATGCGGCATTGGAATTTTAGAATACATCGAAAATGCGATGATAAGTGATTTTACCCAATTCATTTTTTCTGCCCGTTCCTCCTTCTTTTATACTATTTACGCTTTTTCTGCCCCTTTAAATATTTTGCCTGACAGCAATGCTATTTTTACAGCGGCAAATTCTCCTGAATCAGCTCATACGACCCTTTCCAATATACAGGAATCGAATAGACCACCTCTGCTACACAGTCAGCTTCCTGCGCAAGCTGTGTATTTAACCGTCCCATCCGTGTGATATAATCCGTTGTCGTATTGTCGTACAGACAGCCGTCTGAAAAAATTTCATTCGTTACAATCACAAGATGACGGCACTGTCTGTAGAGCTGTATACAGTCTGAAAATACAGCATCGGGTGTTCCACCCTCTTCAAAACATTCATTTGCCATAAGATTTGAAAGACATTCTAACAGTACCACCGGCTTCTCATTTTGCGCTGCGTGTGACACAACTTCTGTCTGCACTTTATCAAATGCCTTGCTGACATTTTGGTACTGCTCTATCGTTTCAAAGCCTTTCCCCTGCCGCAGTGCATGATGACGGCGGATTCTTTGTGTACCCTCTGCACCGTAGGGCTGCATGGTTGCAATATAATATTTTTTTGCACTGCCCGCAAGTCCACAGCAGATTTTTTCCGCATATTCGGATTTGCCGCTCCCACTGGTACCTGTAATTAAAATTAACATTTTTTATAATCCTCATAAGCTTCAATCTGTATATCTTCAAATGTCGTGTTTTCCCGGTATACGCGCATTGCCATATCTAACAGCGGAAACAGCATGACCGCACCCGTTCCTTCACCCAGTGCAAGCTCCGCAAAGAGAACGGCTTCTTTTTCAAGGGCTTTTAACAATGCTTTCATCGCCGGTTCTTTTCCCTGATGAGATGTAATGATAAAATCCCGTGCCGCCGGAAAAACAGACACTGCAATCAGCGCGGCAACCGCCGATATAACACCGTCAACAATCACAGGTATCCGGTAAACCGCACCGCCCAGAAAGACACCGACAAGACCTGCAATGTCCAGCCCACCGATTTGCTGTAACAGACAGAGTGGATTTTTTTTGTATTTTGTATACAAGTGTTGTGCCTCTGCAATGACTTCTGTCTTTCTTTTCAATCCCGCATTGTCCAGCCCCGCACCGCGTCCCGTGACTTCCTGCGGGTTTAAATCCAGCAGAATACAGGCAAGTGCTGTGCTTGTGGTCGTATTTCCGATACCCATTTCACCGGTTGCAAGTAATTGGTATCCCTGCTCTTTGCACGATTTTACCACGTTCATTCCTGTGTAAACTGCCTGTGTGAGCTGCTCCTCTGACATCGCAGGCTCTTTTAAGAAATTTTTTGTTCCCGCCATAATCCGGCGGTTTAAAAGTCCCGGATAGGAATTGACATCTGTTCCGTCCGGCAGGCAGTCTGCGGCAATGCCGATATTTACCGGAATCACTTCTGCATAGGCATAATCCGCCATTTTACAGACGCTTGAAATGCCGTCTGCCATGTTACAGCTTACCACTGCCGTCACTTCCTGCCCGGTCTGTGTGACCCCTTCTTCCACAATGCCGTTATCCGCGCACATGACAATCACCGCACGCTTGTCAATCGCTACATTGGGTGTGTTTTGTATCCCTGCAATCTGTGTAATGAGCTGCTCCATTTTTCCAAGTCCGTACAGCGGCTTGGCAATGCTGTTCCAATGCTTCTGCGCCTGTTTGACGGCATTTTTATCCAGTCCACCCGCCTCTGCCAGTTCTGGGAAAATTCTATAAATATCGTTTTTTTCTTCCATGCCATAAGATATGGCATGAACATCTTTTATGTTATTTTCATGATACATCTCGCAGGCTTTTAAAAAACGCTTTGCCGCCGCTTCATTTCCGTAAAAATAAATGTGCGGAAATCCCGCATAAAGCGTATCCGTTCCATAACCGCCGGATGCCGCAGTGTTATCCGAAGCCTTTGTAATCTCATAATCCGCACCGATATTATCACTGTTCCAGTAGTGAAATTCATGCGCGCGAATCGTTTCGCCCTTTGCCGCAAGCATTGTGTCCTTTTGCGCCGTGAGTGTCATATAGCCAAAGCGGCAGAGCTTTCCTGTCCCAAATCCGTTTCCCGCAATCACGCCGCACATCGGAAAACGTTCTTTTTCCGGTGTTTCCAGTGTTTCATGCAGATATAAAAATCCGCCACATTCCGCAATACACGGCAGTCCGCCCAGTATCTGCTCTTTAATTTCACTTTTCAGTGTTTCATTTTCGGACAAAGCTTTTGTATATAATTCAGGATATCCGCCATAAAGCAGTAATCCGTCTATTTTCTCCGGTAGTTTTTTATCGGACAGCGGACTAAAAAACACCAATTCACACCCGTTTGCCCGCAGATACTCTAAATTATCTTCATATAAAAAGCAGAAAGCGGCGTCTTTTGCCACAGCTATGCGGAGTTTATTTCCTGCCGTATCCTGTAAACCCGTGCTTTCCGGCTTGTCCAATGCCGTTACCGGCTCTTTTTCCTTTTCCTCTGCTTCTCTGATATCTTCGTTTTCTTTCAGCGGCACTGCGGTTTCTGCCAGCGCAAGGATTCCCTCTAAATCAAGGCTTTTTTTCATCTGCGCGGCTATCGTGTCGATTTTTTCTTTAAAATGCACGACTTCATCTGCTGTAACCAGCCCCAGATGACGGCTTTCCAATGCTCCACCCTTTTTATACGGCAGAAAGCCCAGCGGAATCAGTCCCAGTTCCTGTGCCGCTTTTTTTGCCTGCGGATAGAGTTTTTCCGACATCTGATTAAAGATAACTCCGCGTATCTGCGAATTTTCCTGAAATGTCGTAAATCCCTTTAACACTGCCCCGACAGAATTGCTGATACCACGGCAGTTTACAATTAAAATCACCGGTGTATCCGTTATCTGCGCAATTTCAAAAGAACTCCCCTTTGTACTGAAACCCGCGCCGTCATAATAGCCCATAACACCTTCAATCACTGCGATGTCACTGCTTTTTTCTTTCTTTGCAAGCAGTGTGCGAATCGTTGTTTTATCACAAAACCAGCTGTCTAAATTGCCGGTACGCATTTTTAACACACGCGAATGAAACATCGCATCTATATAATCCGGACCGCATTTTAAGGCAGACGGTGTCCGTCCTAAATCTTTTATGCACCGGCATAATCCGCAGACAATCGTTGTCTTTCCACTCCCGCTTCCGGTTCCCGCAATCATTATCCGGCTCATCTGACACTGCTCCCTTCTATTATAAATACAGGATTATTGGCAGACAGCATATGATACTGTCCCCTTTTTTTAACTTCCGTCACAGCAATCTGTACAATCTGTGGCGTATCAAATCCGTTCTGCTCCAACAGCCGTACCGCTTCCTGTACCGTTTCTAATGTAACTGCCGTTATTACAATGCGTACATGCGGATTCTTCTTTAAAATGATTTTAAAAATGTCTTCCAGTTCTCCGCCGCTTCCGCCGACAAATACCGCGTCCGGCGCAGGCAGTTCTTCCAGTACACCGGCGGCACTGCCATGCACCACCTGTATGTTATCCAGTCCGAATTTATGCGCATTCTGCGCAATCAGACTGCACCCTTCTTCTGTCCTTTCAACTGCATAAACGCACCCGTGTAAAGCCTGCATTGCAAGTTCCACGGTGACAGAGCCGGTTCCTGCACCGATATCGTAAATACAGGCATTCTTTGCAGGTGCTATGCGGCTCACCACGCTTGCGCGGATTTCCCGCTTTGTCATCGGCACACTGCCGCGGATAAAGCAGTCGTCCGGCAGTCCGGTTCCTGTAAATGCTCCCGGCTTCAGATTATGTACTGCCATAACCGACAGCCCTGCCGCCTGATATGCCGTTAATTCTTTTGCACTTCCGTGCATAATTTTTTCATTCTGATAAGAAAGATTTTCACCAATCCAGACATGGACATTTCCCAAGCCTGTCTCTGCAATGCGGGTGCAGATTTCCGCGGTATTTCCCTGTGTCAGAAAAAAAGTGTACTCATTTTGCATAATCACCGGAAGATACGGCTGTTTCTTTCCATGCAGGCTGACAAACTGCGCCTGCTCCCATGCCACACCGATTTTTGCCGCAAAATATATTACAGAGGAAATGCCCGGCAGAATCCGGTACGCATATTTTCCGTTTAACTGCTCAACCAGTTTTTTCGTCCCACTGTAAAATCCGGTATCTCCCGACATCAGCACCGTAAAATGCTCCCCGTCTTCATTTTCAACTACCCGCAGAATCTCTGCCGCCGTCACCGCTTTAACCGTTCTTTGATCTGTATACGGCGCAATCAGGCGTTCTGAACCGATTAAAACGTCTGCCTGTTTTACTGCCCGGCAGACCTCCTGTGTCATGCAGCCTGCACTGCCCGGCCCCATTCCGGCTATTGTTACCTGTTTCATGTTCTTCTCCATTATCACATCTATAAGCGGCAAAATTCATTTACACACTTATGTCATTAATTTTTTTAGTTCCGCTTCTGCCTCGGACAGATTTTTCCCGTCTTCCTGCTTTGGTCTTTTAATCACGATAACATCCGTTCCTGTCTGTTCTGCGGCAGATATTTTTTCTTCAAACCCGCCGCTTTTGCCGGATTGCTTTGTGACAAGTACGCCGATACCTGACTGTTTTATCAATGCAACATTTAATTCCTGTGAAAACGGTCCCTGCATTGCAATTAAATGTGCCGGCAGAAATCCCGTATCAACCGCCTTCTGAAGCATTTCAGGACTGGGAAGCAGTCTTAAATAGGCACGGTTCTGATAATCCTGTATCTTTGTGTAATCCGGTAAATGCTTGCTTCCTGTTGTCAGCAGAATATTCTTTTCAAGATACGGCTTGTCATTTAACAAATCCACCGCTTCCCGCATACTGTCTGCCACGCGGATATGCGCCTTTGCACTGCCGGTTACATTTTCCGTCATATCCGTATTTTCCCGCAGTATCCGCATATAGGGAACTCCTGCTGTCTGACAGGCTTCTTTGATATTTTTTGTCACCTCATCTGCATATGGATGTGTTGCATCAAGCACACACACCGGGCGAATCTGCGTAAGCTGACTGTAAATCTGCTTCATGTCCAGCCGTCCGGCATGAATATGCAGATTCGGTGCCTGCGGAAGAATTTCCCTGCCGTATTCTGTTGCCACAAAAACCTCTGCCTGCCATTTATTCTGCACAAAACATTCACAGAGCCGGTGTCCCTCGGTCGTTCCGGCAAACAGGACAATTTTTTTCATGCTCATCGTACCTGATACCCTCTCGGTGTTACCATTTTCCCGCCAATCACCTTTGTCCGGCTGTTTCCGATATAGACAGTCGTAAACATATCTGCTTCAAATTCTGCCAATTCTTTTAAAGAAAGAACGCCCGTTTCCTGTCCGTCCCGTCCGATATTTTTTACATAACCGCAGACCGTATCCGGTGACTGTGCTTTTTCTACAATTTCACAGGCCTTCTTTAAATAGCCTGCCCTGCGGCGGCTTGACGGATTGTACAGGCAGATAACCAAGTCTGCTTCTGCCGCCGCCAGAAGGCGCTTTTCAATGAGTTCCCACGGTGTCATGCAGTCACTTAAACTAATCACCGCAAAGTCGTGGGATAACGGCGCGCCAAGACATGCCGCACCGCTGTTTGCCGCCGTCACACCGGATATTACCTGAATCTGCACGGATTCTTCTGCCAGTTCATAAACCAGACTCGCCATGCCGTATACACCGCTGTCCCCACTGCACACCAGCACCGTTTCTTTTCCCTCTTTTGCCCTGTCGATGGCATACTGACAGCGTTCCCGCTCCTGCATCATATTGGTTGAATAATACTGTTTATCCGGAAAATACTGTTTTAATAATTCCACATAAGTCCGAAATCCCACCACCAGTTCCGAATCCTGTATTGCCCTGACTGCTTCCAGTGTCATATTTTCCTTTGAACCGCTTCCAAATCCTACTATTTTAAGCATCTTACTCCTCATTTCTTTTTATTTTATAAACCGCGACCGTGATGCCGTCACAGGCGGTTTTTGCCACTATTTTTTCTCCGCCGCCGGAAGCCGCACAGGCACTCCGCTCGCAGACATTATCCACACCCATCTGCCCCTTTACAAAAGACGATGCCGTAAATGTACCCGCCTGCTGTTCTAATTCCTGTGCCGCATACGTCCGGTACGGCACTTTCATCTGTTTTGCAAAATCGATAATTCCTTGTTCCTGCGCCTTTCTGTCGATAGATGCAATCACGCCGATTCGCTCTGTCAGCAGGTGATTCTGCGCAAATGTCGTATAAACCGCCTGCGCAATCTCTTTTAAACTTTTTCCTTTTTTACAGCCGATTCCGACTGCCAGATTCATCGGCACCAGTTTTATCGTCCGTAAAAATACTTCTTTTTCATGCACCTCTGTTATAATCTGGATTCCGCTTTCAAATTCTCCGTTTTCATTTTTAGTAACCTGTATCTGCCCCGGATACTGCTTTTCCACCTGTTCTAACAGGTCTATATATTCATCATTTCCTGTCATTCCAACCGGTTCATGATTTAAAATGCGCCCCGAAATGTCCTGAATCATTACAGGATTTACAATGCGCATCCTGTGTTTTCCTGCAAATAAATCCACCGCAAACATACCGCGTGTATCGGTTGCCGTCGTAATGACCGGTGCCGCGCCAAGCCGTTCTGCCAATGTACTGCACCACTCATTTGCCCCGCCGATATGCCCTGAAAGCAGTGAAATCAGGAATTTTCCGTCCTCATCTGCCACCAGCACCGCCGGGTCTGTCGTCTTGCTTTTCAAATAGGGTGCTATCACACGCACGGCAATCGCCGCCGCCCCGATAAATAAAATCCTGTCACACTGATAAAACTGCTCCTTTATCACTTCGCCGACCGAATAAAAGGAATGAATTGTGCCGTCAGTACATCGCTCATGTCCGTAGATTTCTACCGTTCCTTCTGTGTTTTGTGCCGCTTTTTTTGCAAGCTGTAAGCCCGGCTGTGTAAATGCAATGATGATTGTTCTCATTTGCGGTACTCCGTCTGAAATGTCGGGTCATACAGCTTGGAAAAAGCATATTGTTCCCCTAAAAAGTCACCGACCAGCACCAGTGCAGTCTTTGTAATCCCCGCTTCCAGTGCTTTTTGTTCAAGTTCCTTTATCGTTGTTTTTATACATTGCTGTTCTGCCCAGCTTGCCTTGTATACAATCGCACACGGCGTATCCGGTGTATACGCTCCCTCACACAACTGTTCCTGCAATTCTTTTAAATGTCCCGCACTTAAAAAAACAGCCATGGAAGCGCCGTGCTGTGCCAAAAGCGAAAGCTTTTCTTTTTCCGGCACCGGTGTTCTTCCTTCCATTCTCGTAAGAATGACCGTCTGGGATACTTCCGGTACGGTATATTCACAATTTAGCGCCGCCGCCGCCGCTAAAAAGCTGCTGACGCCCGGACAGATTTCACACTGGATTCCGTGTGTGGCAAGCACTTCAATCTGTTCGCGGATTGCACCGTAAATTGACGGATCGCCCGTGTGCAGACGGACAACCTTTTTCCCTGCCTGCTCTGCCTTTACAATCACATCAATGACTTCGTCCAGATTCATATAAGCACTGTTATAAATTTCACATTCTTTTTTTGCATATTCCAATAATTCTTCATTGACCAGTGAGCCTGCATAGATAATGACATCGGCTTCCTGTAATGCACGCATGCCGCGCACCGTAATCAGGTCTTTTGCTCCTGGCCCCGCTCCGATAATTTTAACCATATATTTATTCCTCGTTTCCTATCTGCCATGCAGAATCTTATTTTTCACTGCTTACATCTGCCGTGATTTTTAAAAGCAGTTCGTCTGCCTGTTCTGTTTTTCCAAGCAGTCCGTATTCATTAGAAAAAACAACTGCACCTATCTGCATATTGTCACCGCCTCTTTTTTGCAGGCAGGCATCAATCCGTAACATAAGCTGTTCCATTGTCTTTCCGAGTATCTTTTCATTTTTTAAAAGCTCCAGTGCAGCATCGGTCGTCACACAGTCTAAAATATTGCGCACTGTTTCAATCCCGGCGCCTGCCCGCACGGCACACGCTGCCAGTATTTCCATGCGGCCGTCCGCCATTTTGGAATGGGTATTCATAATGCCCGCGCCCAGCTTGACCAGTTTTCCGATATGACCGACAAAAAGCATGCCTTTTGCCCCAAGTTCACAGCCCATATCAATCGTATCCCCAATAAAATTACTGCATTTAATACTTCTTTTTAATTCAATTTTTAATGTTTCATGCAAAAAATCCTGTCCGTAATTACCCGGTGTTATCAAAAGAGTCTGTTCCCCGTCTGCCAGGTGCATTTTCATCTCTGTACGGATTGTGTCAATCAGCGCCTGCTCACTCATCGGCTCTACAATGCCGCTTGTTCCAAGAATAGATATGCCGCCTGTAATACCAAGCTGCGGGTTAAATGTTTTTTTTGCGATTTCCACCCCCTGCGGCGCAGAAATCACCGTCTGCAATCCGCCCTCATAGCCAAATGCTTCTGCCGTTTCCTTTAATGCCGTCTCAATCATCTTTAGCGGCACCGGATTAATCGCCGCCGCACCGACCGGGCGCGCCAGTCCCTTTTTTGTAATCCGCCCGATACCCACACCGCCGTCAACGATTATCTGCGGTTTTACTGCGGCTGTATCGGACCGCTCTGATTCTGTATCGCATTTTTTTACAGTCATGTCCGTGCTTTTATTCATATTACTATTATTATGAATATAGGAAACCTCGGCAAATATCAGGATTTTGTTGGTAATATCCGGGTCATCGCCGCTGTCTTTCTGCACGGCACAGGATACGGCATGTGCCTTCATCTGAATCTCACAGACCGGCAGTGTCAGCGTAATGTCTGACGGCGTTCTTACATAAACTTCCGTCACTTTCCTGCCGGATAAAAGCATCTGTGCCGCCGCTTTTGCCGCGGCAGCCGCACATGTGCCTGTTGTATAACCGCACCGCATTTTTTTCTGATTTTTATACACGTACCGTTCTAACATCTGCGCCATTCTTTATCGTCCTCTGCCGCCATGTAAAACAGGGCATTTACAATCGCCGCCGCTACATTACTGCCGCCTTTTCTTCCTTTTGCCACAATATAGGGCAACGTGCTGTCTATGATTTCTTCCTTTGCTTCAACGACATTTACAAAACCCACCGGCACACCGATAACCAGTGACGGTGTAAATATGCCCTTATCTGAAAGTTCCCGTATTTTCATCAGTGCCGTCGGCGCATTGCCGACTACCATAATACAGCCCGGATTCTGCTTTGCTGCTTTTTCCACGCTGACTGCCGCGCGGGTAATTTCACGCGCCGCCGCTTCCTTTGCCACCGCTTCATCTGCCATATAGCAGTGCAGTGAAATGCCAAACCGCTCCGCCATTTTATGGCTGATACCCGCGCCTGCCATATTGGTATCCGTCACAATGTCCGTTCCTTTTTGAATGGCTTCCAGCGCCTTGTCTACAACGCCCTCGGAAAATACCATATTCGTTTCATACGAAAAATCCGCAGTTGTATGAATCACTCTTTTGACAATCGGCTTATACTGCGGCGGTATCTGTGTCGTCAGTTCCTTTTCGATGATTGCAAAGGATTGTTTCTCAATTTCCATTGGTTTCATGCCTGCACCTCTCCTTATCCAGCATTGATTTTACTGCAAAAGACAATTTCTTAACGTTTCACTGTCAGGGCGGAAAAGCACCTGTTTTTTGTGTGCCTTTGCATACTCCGGCAGTTCTTTTACTCTTTCATTCATCTGTCCTGTCGGACACCCTGTATCAATCACAATATCTGCTTCATCAATCGCACGGCACGCCGCCGTAAATGCTTCTTCCCCGACCGGCTCAAACATTTTTTCCGTAATCACCTGTGCCGCCAGTGCCTGTGCGACCGGGTAGTCGCAGTCATTTTCATATAAAATGCCGGCAGTAAACGCCAATCCCATACGCTGTAATTCGCGGTATGTAAAAATGCCTGTTCCCGCGCCGCCCGCAACAAAAATACGCGGTGTGCCTTCGGGCTTTTTTAATTCCGTACTGCCATACAAACAATTATACGTCCCCTGCTGTAATCCGTAAAGAGTGCTGATACGGCTGTCCGTAAAAATCTGCTCCGGTCTTCCGAATTCAATCGTTCCGTTTCCGCCAACACACATCACATAATCTGCGATTTTTGCCGCCAGTTCAATTTCATGCAGTGACACAATGACCGTCACCTTATCCTTGACTGCCATTTCCAGCAAAATGTCGAGCAATTCTATTTTGTGACGGATATCCAGAAATGATGTCGGCTCGTCCAGTACAATAATTTCCGGCTTCTGACAGACCGCCCTCGCAAGCATAATCCGCTGGCGCTGTCCATCACTAATCTGTGAAAAATCTTTTTCCGCAATGTCCATGGCGGACACCTTTTCCAGCGATTCTGTCACGATTTGTTCGTCTTCTTTCGTCAGCTTTCCGAAATAATTCGTATACGGATACCGTCCCATTGCAACGACATCACGGCATGTCATCATTTCCGTCTTGATTTTCTCCGTCAGTACAACAGACATCGTTTTTGCGTATTGTTTGCTTGTGAAATCCTTCACATTCTTTCCTTTAATATAAATACCGCCGGATATCGGCTGCATTTCCCGGATAATATTTTTTAAAATCGTGGACTTTCCCGCACCGTTTGGTCCAATCAGTACAAGAATTTCTCCTTTTTTGACCTTGAGTGCAATGTCTTTTAACAGTGCCTTCCCATGATAGCCCACACTTAAATCCTGTGTTTCTATATATACCTGTTCCATGCTTTTCTCCTTTTACTTCTGCCGCTTCACCATCAGCCAGATAACGACCGGTGCGCCAAACACTGCCGTAACCGTTCCGATTGCCAGTTCTGACGGCGAAAAGATTGTTCTTGCAATCAAATCACAGAACATACAGAATACGGCGCCGCACAAAAAGATTGCAGGAATCGTAACCACCGGCTTTGTCGTTTTTAAAGACAGTCTTGTAATATGCGGAACGGCAATGCCGACAAAGGAAATCGGTCCCGCAAGTGCCGTTACGCAGGCTGACAAAAGACTGGACAGCAAAATGATACAGACCCTGAAAAAACGGATACGAATCCCCATGCTCTGTGCATAGCCCTCTCCCAGCAGATACGCGCTAATCGGCTTTGAAAATAAAAAGGTGACAACTGCCGTCGGAAATACCACTGCCGCCGCAAGCTTTACGGTGCTCCATGAACTGCCCGAAAAACTGCCCATTGCCCAGTGTGTCAGATTGGCGATATCCGAATCATTTGCAAATGTAATACACAAATCCGTAATTGCCGAACAAATATAGCTAATCATAATTCCCACGACGAGAAGCATGGACATACTTTTCACGCGGTTTGCAAAAAGCAGGACATAAAGCATGGCAAGAAGCGAACCGACAAATGCAGCCGCAACCTGCGCCCACAGCGGCATACCGGACATATATTTCAGCAGAAAAATCATCGTGATTGCAACAAACATCTTTGCACCGGACGAAATACCAAGCACAAACGGTCCTGCAATCGGATTTCTGAAAAATGTCTGCAATAAAAATCCGGACAACGACAATGCCCCGCCTAAAATTGCCGCCATACACAGACGCGGCAGACGGATTTTCCAGATAATATTGTATTCCGGTGTTCCCATATCACCATGCAGAAAAATAATGCGAAAAATTCGTGCCGGAGATATATGAACATTTCCTGTATTGATATTAAAAATCACTGCCAGTACAAATAAAACCACAAGTAAAATGTATACAACCTGACAGCGGATTATTTTTTTTATCTGCATTTTTTCTCCATTCCAGTTGCTCTATCCGCAAAAGTGCCACACCAAATTAAAATGATGTGGCACTTTTTTACAGACAGATTTTCTGTTTTACTGTAACTTCTTTAAATATGTAAGTTCTGTTGTATTCGCATCAGCATTCAGCATTAAGTTGATGTCGTTAATCATGCTTCCGATTGTATCTGCAATCTGGAAGAAATCCGGTGTTGTACACCATACATTTCCGTCCTTAACAGCCTTCATATCTGAAAGCACACTGTTATAACCTGTAAAATCACTGAGTGTAGACGGCTTTCCGCCTAAACTCCAGATATAAATCACATAGTCTGCATCTTTCGCTTTTTCATAAAAGCTTTCGATATTCATTTCCTGTGTACCGGTCTTATCTGTATTTAAGTCAGAGAAAATGTACTCTCCACCTGCCATATTGACCATCTGTGTAAGATAATCTCCTGCATTTCTGACATAGAGCTTGCCCTTTGAAGTAATATAGAATACCGCAACGGATTTTCCGGTCTTTTCAGCCTTTGAAAGTGTATCTACATAAGCCGCCTGTGCATTATACATGGTTGTGGCAGCATCTTCTTCATTGCAGAGTGCCGCATAGAATTTTGCCCATTCTACACGTCCGAGCGGATTTTCTTCATAAGTAGACTGGTCTAAAATGTAATTAATCCCCAGTTCCTTAAATTTTTCTGCTACATCCGGTTTGCTGGTTAGCATGGTTGAATATATAGCAAGTGTAGGTGCGCCTGCAATAATTGTTTCATAATCCGGTGCTTTGTAGTCGCCTACGTAAGTAAGCTTTCCGTCATCAAACGCTTTCTTTACGCCGTCAATGTACCATGAATCCTTATCATAAGTTACCTGGCTGATATTAGAAAGACAGTTGCTTGCATTCATCAGGGATGTTACCGGTGTTGAAGATACGAGCAGATTTGTAACCGGTGTCTTTAATACCAGTGTATCCGCATCTAATCCTGACGGTGTGGACATTCCTTCCGGAACGAGCAAAATCTTAGACTGCTTTGCCACAATCGCAGTATCTTCATCTCTGTTGGTAATAGTCAGCAGCTTATAACCGCCCTTGTAATACTCTACAGAAAACAGCTTTGCATACTGTAATTCCATTGCATGGTCAAATACAAGCTGTCCGTCATAGCTGCTTTCGCTATTCGTCTGGCTTGTCGTGTTACCGGTTCCGCAGCCGCCCATTGTAAACGTTGCCGCAAGCAGCGTAAACACAAGCATGAGTGCAAGAAATCTTTTTTTCTTCATTTTGTTTTCTCCTTTTCTTTTTCATGAAGTGTTTTGATGATTCCGATATGATCGCAGAAAAGGAGCAGACCTGTCTGTCTGCATAAAAATCAATAGTCTGTTGTTCTCGCAACGACTATTTTAACTCTGCCTGTAAACCGGTCTTCTGACTCACAGATTAACAGCAATACCCGCCTTCCCGGATTTGGTCAGCTAAAAGTAGCCTCCTCCAGTGGCATTATGGATACCGCCTCCCTGTACACAGCAGCGGAACTGTTCAAGAATTTCACTTGATTCCCTGAAATGTAAGCCTGCGCGTTTTCACAAATCTGTTTTCTGCACAGTTTCATTTCGTTTACAGTGATTATTTCGTTATCATCTGGATTTTATCCAACGCTTATTATTCCATAGAATTGATAGAATTGCAAGAAATTTCATTTGTAATTTAATTTGCAATTCAAAATGTTCCATACAGGGTCTGCCAGATTTTTTCCATATCATATTCCGGCGCCGCCGCTGCTACTGCATCGTAAAGCGGCTGTATTACGGAGACTTCTTCTTCAAGTCCGGAGGCTATTAGCTCTGCTGACTTGCCCTTTTTGACTTTTTTATTATCATTGGTAACAGCACCGATGCCTGTCCCTCCTGAAAACCTTCCTCACGGACGACTTTCATATGTCCTTCTTCATCGTATTCATATATACTCACGTCTATCACCTCTTCCCTTACTTCATCTTCTCCGACAAAAACCGCACAACCTTTTCATAGTTTTCCGGCTGGTGCGGGAAGGTACAATACGTGCAGTCTTTAATTTTCTTTCCGCTTTCACGTACGATAAAGTGCGGATTGCCCGGACAGTCTTCATACTGATTTAACGGGCAGTAACAAAAGAGGCAGTTAAAATCTGCCTCTTTTTCCACTTTATGACACGGAAAGTATTTACATTTTTCATTTTTAAAATAACGGTAACTGTTTTCCATGCGCTCTCCTCTATAATAATCCTCATTCCTGAGCATTGTAATGGTCAATTCCCTTATCATGATATCTTCAATTTGCTCTCAAGCCATGAGATAATTATTCCACAATACGGCGTTAAATTACGTTCCTGTACCAAACTTTCATATGTACGCTCTAATTCACGTATAAATGCATGCTGAGATTTTCCTTTGCATTTTCTCATAATTCTACTTTTCTCTTCCATCAAAACTCTTCTACGGGTTTCAGGAAGAGAGACCGCTTTACAATTTAAATTCAGAGTTTCTGTAACATCCTTGTTAATATCCTCATCATCTGAATAAATGCTACCATCTGCTTTATACTTAATTTTTCTAACGGACAATTCATCAAATGGATTTATGGCAAGTTCTGTGTTTCCTTTATGGGCATCGCAAGTTGTGTCCTCTGGATTTACACCTTTGATCAGACTGTTGCCATAGCATACGCCAAGCATCCATTTAAAATCTAAAGTAGCCTTCTTATCATGCTCCACTTCATCATGCGGATGCCTTGGTCTGCAATGCTCAATTCTTTCCATAACTGGGCTGTCAATTTTTCTCATACAATATGCACACAGATGCCTTTGTTCCTCCCACATCTGCTCTCTCACATCCTTAAGCACATTTGAAGGCATATCAGTCTCATAATCTGCATCTGGATAATGCTTACGAAATTGTAATAGACTATTCGGTTCTTTTCCTCTTCTCACAACTATCATATGCTATTCTCCCAGTATCTTTTCTAAATCCAGTGATGTCCTCGCTGCTGCAATATCAGGATCTGTTGTTCCGACGATTGCTTCAATCTCTGTTAATACCTTATCTGCTTCTTTATAATTATTTTCATCCATATATGAATAGAATAAATTCATGCGCTGCTTGATATCTGCTGGACGTTCAGATACCTTCATTACTTCTCTTAATATAGAATTTGCATCTCTTCCATAGGTTTGTGCTGCTGGCATATAGATTTCTCCGTTATCCAGAATACGAATCTGTTCTTTAGCTACTGAATTAATTACTGCCGGCGCGTGTGAGCTGACAATAAATTGTATCTTTGGGAAAATAGTATTTAAATCACTTATAATAGTCTGTTGCCACTGTGGATGTAAATGCAAGTCTATCTCGTCAATCACAACAACCCCAGTTGTCTCTTCTAACACCTTATCACCCAGCATCGGATTCAATACAGCCATACGATATGCAATATCTCCAATCATACTGAGTGTATTTTTATAACCATCACTCATTTCATCCATTGCAAATTTCTGTAAGCTACCATCTGTGCCCTCAAAATTCAAAACCAATCTATGTGTATCTAGGTCAAATACAATATCAGCATTTTTTGAACCACTAATTCTTTCAAAGCACTTGCAAATAGCAGATTCTACTGTCTTTAACAATAAAGACTTTTCCACCTTACCTGTCCTTTGCTGCTCCTGAAGGCTTTTTAGAGTCTGAATCTGAAACCAATTGAGCATCAACTTTTCATTTGACTCAGCAGCCATACAATCTACATAACCAACCTGGCGTTTAAATTCAGTCAATGATTTTATGTTTTTCTTTTCTTTCTTCTGTACATACAAACGCCCGGTACCATAATAAGATATTAACGGAAGAATTAATGACTTATCTCCTGTCATAATTCGCTTTTGCGCATCCTTTGATATATTGGTTAATTCTCTCGCTTCTTTGACCGTAGTATTTCCACTTTCAGAATTCAGAGAACGCATCCATTTCACATCACAATTGTCCAGGCAATCGCCTATACTTTCAATACTTACGGGAAACTGATGTTGCGGATCAACGGTACCATCAAGATCATGGAACTCATATCTGGCATCATCTTTTGAAATACTTCTGCTGACTCCACCATCAATCCCTAACAAAAATGTGCTGACTGCAACAGCAACTGCATCTAATATTGCAGTCTTTCCTGCTCCATTCTTTCCGACAATTAATGTTGCATGATCATCAAACTCAATATCTGCATCTTTAAAACATCTGTAATTTGTGATTCTTATTTTTTCCAATTTCATTTATTTGTCACCTCAATTCACTTTCTCTTAACTATTTATAACTCTATATTTAGTATTCTGAATCATTACATAAAATTGTTTTTTTAATAGCATCTATCAAACAATTTTTAATATTTTTTTCTGTTAGCGGTTTTGTTAAAAAGCTTCTTTCGTTTTTTCGGTTATGAATATCATCTAATGCAAAATCATCATACTCAATCCACCTTTTTCCTATAACAATTTCATTTTCAAAATGTTTCACACAAAAAACTAATTTGTCACAATATGTCCTCGTTAAAATTGAGGTATAGTTATAAAACGCGTCATAAGCTGTTGTAAATTTAATTTGTTTTCTATTGCATATAAATTCTAGTTCAATTTCATTGTCCTGATAAATACTTTCATTTTCAAAAATAATACCATTTGAGTCCAAAAACTTAGTGAATTGATTAGATTTTAAAACTGACTCTATCATCTTATCAAATATTATTAATTTTCGTTTTTCTATAGTAGTTGATAATAATCTCAATACATCACTACTACATTCTTGCCATGGTTCAATCATATCAACTGCATCATTATACGAAAAATAATCTGACAATTCTATTAAATTGCGATAAAAACTATCATCAATTATAATTTTGAAACTTTCGTGTAGGACAGCTAATAAATCAGCAAAATCATCATTTACATCGATACCTAAATGCATTATCCGGTTTCTATAAAATCCCAATTTTTCCAAGCATTCTTTACTTCTGCCCTCAGAAATAATGCCATTTTCTATACATTTTTTTAGTACATCACCATATGTCAGTGTTTTTAAATTGCCATTTTTGACTTCATACTCCACCAAACTAATCTTCTGTTTTTCTGCCTCTAATTTAGCATTATTAACAAGATTTTTTTGACTATTATTATTTGAAGTATAAATTATTTTTTCATCCTCCGAATTCAAAACTGCCTTCAACAGTAATTCCATTCCATTATGCAAAAATTCTATAGTTATTTTTAAAAGTCTAAAGTCATTTTTTGTTTTGACTCCTTCATTCCATAAATCAAACGCACCCATGGCTATTTGAAAAGAATCCACTGCATTATCTATTAACATTATTCTCATTTTATCACCCAATCAATTATAAATATATCAACTATTTTATATTAGCCAGCAAATCCACTTTCAATGCTTTCTTACCTTCCTGTGCAACTTCCACACCTTGGAACTTTGCATAATTTATCTTTACACCATCATCCAAATCAATCCCGATTCTCTGATTAGCTACATGGGCAATTGCTTCATCATATATTTTCATCTCTGCAAGCTGCTTTGTATACTTTGTTACTGCCTTTGTAGTCTTGGATTTCTCTGATGATGATGTTGCATTATCAATGGTATACTGGGCACTTTGCAATGCAGTCTCCACATATTTAATCATAAAGAGAACTTTCAAAAGTTCTACATCGAATTCATCCAGTTTACTGTTATTCTCTGCATCTGAGATTACCTGACTGTGCTGATGGTCAATAAACTTATGTAACGGATCATAGAAGAAACTAAACGGAACCACTATTCCATCCTCTTTATCCATTACTCTGATTGCCGACTCCTGAAACAGTGCAAGCATAGAACGTGACTGATCAGACAGATGCTTTACACTTGCGCCGTATGTTCTGACCGCAGTAAGTGCCTGTTCCAAAAGATTAAACTAATATGGTATAAACGGATAGCAATCTGCAAAATCCGCCTTATCCTGAATAACAGCAAATGCCTGTCTCTTTTTTCCCCAAGGTTCACCTGCCTTTGCCTCGAACTTCTCTTTAAACTCTTTAAATCTGTCTTCGTTATCCAACTGATGCTCAAACTCTGCAAGATAAGGAATTGTTCCAGCCTTTGTCATCTCTGCAATAAGCATCGGATCTTCTATTTTCGGTCTGATGCTTGCATCAGACTCCCGTCCCGTAAAATACTCAATGGCTCTTTTACCTTCTACTATGCTGTTTTTTAATAAATAAGACAGTATTTTAAGGAAGTGAGATTTACCACTTCCAAATATTGCACCACATAAGTTCTTGGTTGTTCCATTTTCATCAACAAAAGGATATTTACCTGTTATTGGAATCTGAATATCTGGAATTGTAAGCGTACTAGAAAAAATAATAGCAACTGTAAATACAGGTGAATGAAAATTATTTGCGTTTGATTGCAAAACAATAACAGGTCTTATTTTTTTTCACTACCTATATTTTCTCCCAAATCAGCAAAATAAACCTCACCTCTCTTTACGGTCCATCTTCTTTGCGATTTTTTTCCAATATTATAATATAGCTTTTGCGCATTCCATCTGCTATTTTCTGTGATTTAACCAAGGTACTTTTTCTTCTGGTGTCACTCTCTTCTCTCCAATCATTATAGTGTGTAGAGTTCTATCCTTACATACTATAATAACATATATTCTCACATCGTTCTATAAAATTAATTGAGCTTTGCTTTTTTCTTCATTTCAATTTTTTTATGAATATTAGTGTTATGCAGTCTGTAAAGGTCTGTATCTTTACTAATCTGATTATCAAACATAATCACCACCGAGCTACACTTGCATTCATTCTAACCCATTATTTGAATTCATCACATTTCATGAGGGTATTTTCTATATATCATCACATTTTATGAGGATATATTTTAATTTTCTCCACATTTTCACTTTGTAACGCTGTTTCTTATTCTATAATATACCCTATTTCCCCAAATACGCCTCCACGCTCTCCTTCAACCGGCGCAGTCCGTCTTCCACCTGCGTTTTCGGGCAGGCAAGATTCATTCTTAAAAAGCCGTCACCGTTGCGGTATTCACTGCCGTCACACAGATACAAACCGCTGTGGCTGCGGATAAATGCACACAAATTCTCCTGTTCCTGTGCAATACGTGTGCCATCTATCCATAAAAGATACGTTGCCTCTGCCGCTACAACCGTAAGCTGTGGGATTTCTTCCTTTATAAATGTTTCTGCTGTCTTTCTGTTTTCCCATAAATATGCACGCAGTTCGTCCAGCCATGCCCCGCCCTTTGTAAATGCCGCTATCGGTGCGGTCAATGCAAATACATTGGGCTCTGCCACTTCATCGGTATTTAATCCGCGGCTGACACGGTGACGAATCGTTTTATCCGGCACAATCACTGCCGCCGTCTGGATTCCCGCAATATTAAATGCTTTTGTCGCCGCAACACATGTAATACTGTTATTTTTACACGTTTCAGATACTGAAGCAAACGGACTATAGTCCTTGCCCGGTTCTGTAATATCGCAGTGGATTTCGTCAGAAAGCACCAGTACATGATGTTTCCAGCATAATTCCCCGATTCTTTTAAGTTCCTCCCTATCCCAGATTTTTCCGACAGGATTGTGCGGGTTGCACAGCAGCAGCAGGGATGTCTGCGGATTTGCCAGTTTTTCCTCTAAATCCGCAAAATCAATCTGATAGGTCCCATTTTCATATTTTAAACGGCTTTCCAGCACATTTCTGCCGTTATTTAATATTGAATTAAAGAAAATGTTGTAAACCGGTGTCATCACAACCACATTTTCCGCTACAGTTGTCACTTTTCTGACAATGCTTGAAATTGCCGGAACGACACCTGTTGTAAAAATGAGCCACTCCTTTTCAATTTCAAATCCGTGGCGGTCGTGCCACCAGTTCTGATAGGCACTATACCATTCCGGTGTAATGTCTGTATAACCGAATACACCGTGTTCTGCACGTTCTACAATTGCCTGTTTAATCTGGGGTGCTGTTTCAAAATCCATATCGGCAACCCACATCGGCAGTTCATTTTCGGCAACGTCCCACTTTAAACTGCCCGTTCCTCTGCGGTTGACCGGTTTATCAAAAAAATTTTTCATTTACATTTTCTCCCGTTTTTCCATAATATTATCGCAGACAATCTGTGTTTTCTCCGGCTGAATTTTATCCGGCTCTAAAATCAGTGTTCCGATTGCATCTGCGCGGATTATGCCGCCTTTCGGATTTAAAATGCTGTCTGCTTTTCCCAGAATCTCTGCATTTACCGTGGAATATTCAAATGCAAGCGTTGTGTGTAACAGTCTGCAATTTTTCAGTACCAGATTTTCAATGTAACACATTCCCTGAAGACTTTCAATTGTACAGTTGACAAGCGTCAGATTCTTAGCATTCCAGCCCAGATATTCCCCGGAAATGTAGGAATCGTACACTGTCACATTTTCACTGTTCCAAAACGCGTCCTTGGAAAGCATTTTTGCATGGTGGATTTCCACATTTTTTGCACCGTCAAAGCAGTAATTTCCCGCCAGTTCAAAATTGTCAATCTGCATATCGGTGCAGTTCATTGCGAAATAATCGCCCTTTGCACGCACCTGATTTAATGTCACGTTACTACAATTCCAAAGCGTTTCCGCGGCATTCGGTAAAAATACGTTGTCTAACTTCAGTTGGTTACACCTGCGGAAATTCTTCGGTGCTTCAATCAGCGCATTTTCGATATGAATGTTGTTGGTATACCACACGCCCGCGCGCGCCATTTCCGCCCATGTACTGTCTTTGACTTCAATATCACTGCTGTACCATAAAGGATATTTCCACTGAAACATACTGTTTTCCATTTCAATCTGATGACATTCCTTTAACGGAGATTCGCCTTCCCCAAATAGAGTATGGTTAATTTGAAGCCCCGATTCCCCAAATAAAGGGCGTTCCCCTGTTAAATATTCCTGATTTATCTGTCTTTGCGGTTTCATACGTTTATCACCTATCCTTTTATTGCATTTTATCCTGTAATATTTCTATGATACCAATGTCCGCCGTAAATATCAAATACCTATTCGCTATATCATGCAATACAACGACAAATCCGCAAGACCGGATACCCAGCCTTGCGGATTGCATCATTTATATTAGGAAAAGATAGGATTTTACTTATCGTATTCCAGATAAGCCCCTTTCATCGGACTGGCTGCCAATTCACTAAACAGCCTCAGTACACCTTTCTTGTACTTGCGTTCTTTCGGTTTCCATGCAAGACGGCGCTGTTTTAATACTTCCTGCACTTCTTCTTCGGTCATTTTCACGCCGTGGATACCGATAATATTTAACTTTCTTGCTTCTACGTCAATTTCAATCAAATCGCCTTCTTCAACGAGGGCAATCGGACCGCCGTCTACGGCTTCCGGACTGCAGTGTCCGATAACAGGACCGGTTGAGGCGCCTGAGAAACGTCCGTCTGTAATCAGCGCAATACTCTTTCCAAGTTCTTTATCACTGCTGATTGCCTCGGAGGTATAAAACATTTCCGGCATACCGCTTCCCTTCGGGCCTTCGTAACGGATAAAGACCGCATCGCCTTTCTGTACCTTGTGATGAAGCACTGCGTCCAAACATTCTTCTTCGCTGTCAAATGGTCTGGCTCTTAAAACTGCCTTAAACATTTCTTTCGGACACGCTGTATGCTTAATGACTGCGCCCTCTGGTGCAAGATTTCCTTTTAAGACTGCAATACTGCCCTCCGTGCCGATTGCTTCATCGTACGGACGTATGATATCTTTGCGGGTGATGTTGGTGTTGTACCGTTCGTTAAACTGTGCAAGCCACTTTTCACAGCGCTCATAAAATCCGTTTTTCTTTAAATCTTCCAGATTCTCGCCGAGTGTCTTTCCTGTTACTGTCATAACATCCAAATGTAGATGTTCCTTGATTTCTTCCATAATCGCCGGAACGCCGCCTGCATAGTAAAATGTTTCAGCAGGCCACCTTCCTGCCGGACGGACATCAAGCAGGTAATGTGCACCTCGATGCAGTCTGTCAAATGTATCGCCTGTAATTTCTATTCCAAATTCATGTGCCAGTGCCGGAATATGAAGCAGACAGTTTGTACTGCCTGAAATTGCAGCATGCACAAGGATTGCATTTTCAAAGCTTTCCATCGTTACAATATCGGACGGTTTCATATTTTCCATGTAAGCGAGTTTGACTGCCTGTTTTCCGGCTTCTCTTGCATATGCCAGTAAATCCGGACTTGTAGCAGGCATGAGTGCGCTTCCCGGAAGGGCAAGCCCAAGTGCTTCTGCCATAATCTGCATTGTAGAAGCCGTTCCGATAAAGGAGCATGCACCGCAGCTTGGACAAGCATTGCATTTTGCCCAGTCTAATTTTTCTTCGTCAATCTCACCGCGCTGATATTTTGCGCTGTACATACCGAGCTGCTCTAAAGTAAGCATTTCCGGTCCTGCATTCATCGTACCGCCCGGAACGACTACGGATGGAATGTTGACACGCGCAAGTCCCATAAGGTTGCCCGGCATACCCTTGTCACAGCTTGCCAGATAAACACCGGCATCGGATACGGTTGCGTTGCCCTGAATTTCAATCATATTGGCAATCATTTCACGGCTTGCAAGACTGAAATTAATGCCGTCCGTACCCTGGCTTTCGCCGTCACAGATATCTGTTACATAATATCTTGCACCGAATCCGCCGGCTTGTGCAACACCTTTTCGTACTTCTTCTACTAAAATGTTTAAATGACCGCTTCCCGGATGACTGTCACCATACGTACTTTCTATAAATATCTGTGGTTTTGATAAATCTTCACGCTTCCAGCCCGTTCCGATTCTTAACGGATCCAGCTCCGGTGCAAGTTTTCTCATTTCCTGACTTTTTAATTCCATAATAATCCTCTTTTCTGAGCAACTTGTTGTAAAGATGCGATGAGAAATTCGCGCAGGCGATTTCTCATCTGCAATCAGGGATATTTGTTTTTGCTCAGAAACAAATATCCCTGTGAAAAATCAGCACCTCAGTGTGATTTTTCACACTAATCCTCTTTTCCGCAGGCATTTTAATGTCAAAGTAATCGCAAACTGAATTTATTCAATTCTGCGATACAAACAGATTTGTAATGCCTGCGGCACAAATCTGTCATGCATGGCGTTTTTCCGCTTAAAGCCAAACCGCCATCGCTAGTTTTTACACATTATACAAAGAATGAAATCAACAGTGCTACTAAAAATCCTGTTCCGCCAACGAGTGTTTCCATAATGGTCCATGTCTTTAATGTCGTTTTTTCATCAAGTCCGACTAATGAACGTACCAACCAGAAACCGGAATCGTTAAAGTGTGAGCAGACCGTTGCGCCACCGGCTACTGCTGCTGTAATGCAGGCAAGATAAAGCGGTGAAAGTGTCGCAATTTCCGGCATTGCAGCAATAATGCCTGCTGCCATAGTCATAGCTACGGTAGAAGAACCTACGCAGATTCTTACGAGTGCGGCAACAATAAATGCTACCACAACTAACGGAAGTGCGGCTGATGAAACGGCATTTCCGATAACATCGCCCAGTCCTGAATACTGAAGCATATATCTTAATACACCGCCGCAGGCTGTTACTAAAAGAATCAAACCTGTCGGCTCTAAAGATTTTGTGAGTATCTTTTCAAGTTCTGCCAGTGTGTAACCGTGTCTTGTTCCAAGGAAATACATCGCAACCAGTGTTGCAATCAGCAGTGCCACAAACGGCTCGCCTAAAAATCCCAGAATGCCTGCCACGGGTGTCAAAAATCCCACTACACCTGCAAGAGAATCTAAAATAATCAGTACCAGCGGAATCAGAATAATGGTTACAACCAGTCCAAAGCTCGGAAGCTTTGATTCATCAATATCTTCCTGCTGCTGAATGTGCTCCGGTACTTCAACCATGTATTTCTTTCCACAGATAGACCCCCATACCGGTCCGGCTACAATCATTGCTACCGTACCACAGGCAATACCAATAAGGATAACCCAGCCAAGGTCAACGCCCAACATCGTTGCAACCAGCACCGGTCCCGGTGTCGGTGGAATAAATGCATGTCCTACGGCAAGTCCTGCCAATAACGGAATAACATAATAAAGTGTGGAACGTTTTGTTCTTTTTGCCAGCGAAAATGCCAGTGGAATCAGAATAATCAGTCCTGCATCAAAGAATACCGGCATTGCAATAACCAGTCCTGTAATACCCAGCGCCCATGCCGCTTTTTTATCGCCAAACCTGTTGACCATTGTAACGGCAAGTGTCTGTGCGCCGCCCGATGTTTCAAGAATTGCACCGAACATGCTTCCTAAACCTACTAACAGGGCTATCCCCTTTAACGTGTTACCGATACCGTCATTGACTGCCGTAACAATCTGTGAAAACGGCATTCCTGCAATCAGACCGATTGTAATTGCGCCAATCAGAATTGACAGCATTGCATGAATCTTAAATTTGATAATGAGAACGAGCAATAAAATCATTCCCACTACCGCCGCGAGAATCAATCTTGTTGTTTGGTCCATAATACCCTCCATTTCCGCGGAAGCCGTATTCCGTAAAACATCATACCTTTTCCGCCTGTTTGAAACTTTCATTTTAATTAGTAATGCATTGCGTTGTGTAAAACAACGAATAACATTCATAAGACGTCTGATGTATTTGTTGATTTTATTCTATATTTTGTTTGTACAAATGTCAATACATCCGATGTATTTATTTTATTTTCGTTTTTTGTACTAAAAAAAGACGGATTAACCGTTGTAATCCGTCTTTTTTTTGTGATTTTTGCACAACTATTCATTTTATAATTCCATATTTTAACATTGCCTGCATAAATTGTCTGATGTTTTTTACAAATTTTTTCTCTCGTTTTCCCTGCTGTTTACCAACCGATTTATTGTTTTTATTATTCTTTATTATCGTCTGTTTTATTGCCTGCTTTGCGCTCCTGCATCATTTTCACCAACATCTGCCGGTTATAGGTCAGGTGCATAATCATGGCACATTTTGCGCCGACTGAATCGCCCTGCACAATTGCTTCCGTAACCGCCCTGTGTGTCTGGATTGTCTCTTCCATCAGCTTGTGATAGGTCAGATTGACGAATGTAATAATCGCCGTGTGAATTGTCGGCATCAGTGACTCTACCACACTGTTACCACTTGCTTTTGCAATCGCCGCATGAAATGCCTGATCTTTTTTTGTATGATTTTTTCCGGCACGATAGAAATTCTCCACCTCATCACACAGCCGCACAATTTCTTCTTTATCCTGCTCTGTCGCTTTCTGGGCGGCGAGCGCAGCAATCTCCGGTTCCAGCATTAAGCGGACTTCAAACAGCTCCAGTGCCAGCTTATACTTATCTTCATATTTAGAAAAACCCAGTGGATCATTTTCCAATGTATCTGTTCCGATAACATACGTTCCCGAACCCTGCCGCACCTCTAAAATGCCCTTGGATACCAGACTTTTTACTGTTTCACGGATTGTGCTTCTCCCTACACCGTACATTTCTGCCAGTTCATATTCATTCGGGATTTTTTCCCCAATCGGAACCGGCTTATTTAAAATATCGTCCATTAATGCATCTTCTACCTGTGAAGCCAGCAGTTTTTTATTCATTTTATCAAATCCGTTCATCGTATAACCTGTCCTTTTATTTCTGTTTGCAAATATCTATGTCTGTTTTCTGATATTTATAAGCATACAACCGGCTGCCAATCCATGTCAATATTAGAACTCCAAAAAAGCAGTACAGTTATTATCCGTGGGTGAATCCATCAGATTGCCCCCACTACCTGCCCAATCCGTTCTCTCATATCCAGAAATACTTCCGCAATGTCAGGGTCAAAATCCTGTCCGCTGCCCTTTTCAATAATCTCAAAGCACTGTTCTAACGGCATCGCATCCCTGTAACATCTTTTGGCGGAAACCGCATCAAATACATCTGCTACCGACATAATCCTTGCACATAATGGAATATCCTCTCCGGCCAGCCCCTGCGGATACCCTTTTCCATTCCATTTTTCATGATGATACCTTGCAACCTCATATGCCATTTTTTCATATTCACCGTCACCGATATGTCCAAACGTTTCTTTTATGATTTCTCCGCCTTTTTCCGCATGCGTTCTCATAATGGCAAATTCTTCATCTGTGAGCCTGCCCGGTTTTTGTAAAATAGCATCCGGTATGGCAATCTTTCCAACATCGTGCATTGGCGCGGCTATGGTAAGATTTTCTATGTAATCCTGTGTCAGCTGTCCTTTATACATTCCCCTTTTCTGCAGTTCTTCTGCCAGAAGCTTTACATATGTCGTTGTTCTGCGGATATGCCCTCCTGTACTGCCATCCCTGTTTTCCACCAATGTTGCAAAGCCCATGACCATTTCACGGTTGTGCGCCTGCAGCTTTGTAAACAGCGGATTTTCAACATTCAGATAAGAACCGATAATGACAAATGTCGGCACCAGACAGGATATGAGCGATTCAGGATAAATCATCTGATAAATCGTCACCACATTTGCCGCCGCAATACAGGTCGTCAGCGTAATCAGCTTATGATGTCCCATATTTCTCCAGCCTTTTACCAGAAGAATGACCGTTCCCAGCATATAAACAGCGACCATAATAAAACAGGTATACGCAGAAATTCCCATGGAATAATTGGTAATTCTGCCGGAACGGTACTCCAGCTGTGGCATAAACAGAATCACTACTGCAATGCATATTGCCAGCGGCAGTATGATTAATGTCTTTATTTTTCTGCTTTTTGGCACTCCTCTTGTTATATCGTACATATATAAAAATATTACAAATGACAGTGTATCCAGTCCGCACAAAAAGCAGGCATGAAGCACAGCATTGACAAGCCCAGGCACTTTATCAAGATAATTTACGGTATATGCCGTTGCCCCGTCAAATACAATGCTTAGGATTCCCGTAATCAAAAGCAGTTCAAATACCGGCTCTTTCTGCTTTACTTTATATTCATACTTCTCACGGATATAAATAAATGCCACGTAAAGCACGATCAGCATACATCCGATTTGTAACTTAAAATACTGCATCTGTTCTACCTCCTTATTATGGAATCTGCATTCTGTTCCATTACATTTTCCCCAAAATAATCCTCTGCGATTTTTTCAAGCTGTCCCGCAATCTGTGTAAACGGCTGATTCAAATCCAGTGTCCGCACCCAGATAATATTACCGCCCATTACGTACCGATTCCCCGGTATTATTTCCTCCTGTGTCTTTGCATATAAAATCATCCCCGCCGCCGTTCCTGTATTTTCTTTGTCAAGATTTTTTACATATGCAAACATCTGATACAGGTGATCCGAGCGGATTTTTTCTATATCATACACCGTCATCAACATTCCACGGAATCACATCGGGATTCGCCCGGTATTCGAGGTCAATAAATTTGCCGTTTTTTTCAGTGATTTTGCAAGCATTGCCACAAAATCCACTGCATGAATATCCCAGTTATCCTGAAAGCATTTTACTGCCTGCCACTTATATTTTTCGTCCTCCCACTCACTATCAAAATCTTTTTTATATTCCTCAAGCGCCGCGGACAGCTTTTGTCTGTTTATCATATGAACCCCCAATTCTAAGCCGGCTTATTGCCAAATTACAAGATTTTCTGTTTTTACAAATTCACTTGTTTGCCACCGATAATCTATACCATTTTTTAATATATGCATCCTTTAATAATGCTTCATCAGACCGCACCAGCTTTATAAAAATTTCTGTCAATCCGTCATATTCATTATAATTTCCAGCATCATGCAATTTCCAATTTAATTGTGCTAATGTCCAGTTACTTTTAATTGAATTATGAAGCATTGAAGTCGTTGCCCAGTTTTCTGACGAATCAGTTCCGCCTAGTGCCACTGGATAAATATGGTCAACTGTCGGCACAAATTCCCAGTATGCGTTGTGACAAGATTCCATTTTCCAATGTGCATGATATGGAACAGTTTCCGGCATATAATGTGATAAAACCTTTAATAATCCTGGATTCACTAACTTCTGCCCACTATACCTGTCAATAAAGCCATCACGTACAAACTGCTCCATTTTTTCTTTGTCTGTGTATTTTCTGCCCTGTGCCGTTATTTTTTGAAATGGATATTCTGTATCCATAACTGTTTGGGCTTCGGTAATATTCCCCTGTAAAATTTTTTCTGCCGATAACTCTATCGCCTGTATCTTTGTCATCATAATTACTCTGAACTCCCTATTCTGAATGTGTTTTACTTGCTGATTTAAATTCTTAACTTGATAACCTTAAATTTCTGCCAAATCCTGATCAAGCCTCACTTGTTGCCCACGAATTATATACACCTTATTACAAATATAATCTGTTGTAATCAACTCTTTTGTTTTTTCCATCCTTCCTCCCAATAAATCGGTTACAAATTATGATTGACTATTTTTCCACTATACTCTCCATTTGTTCTAACTTCTTCAAAGCCTTCATATATGCCATCAGTCTTTTATACTGCGTATCATCCAGACTGTGTATCTGTTTTAAAATCTTAATATCCGACCTGGTAACTTGATAATCCATATCTGCATCTTTACATTCCGGATCAATTCCTTTTCCCGTTAGAAGTTGATCAGCGGTGATTTCTAATGCATCACATATTGAAATCAAACAATCCGCCTTAGGATTTGTTTTTTTCTTTTTCCAATCACTAATGTTACTCGTTGCAATTCCAGTTCTTCTCGAGAGTTCCAACTGTGTTATGTTCTTCTGCTCCATTACATAAAAAATTCTTTCACTGATAATCACAATTTTTCCTCCATCAATATTCCTCATGCATCCGTATTTATAAATACCTTATCCGTTTATACGGTTATAGTATCATACAACAACTTTTCTTTCAATAAAGATTTTTATATTTCTATATTTCATAATATTCTTCGCTTTACTCTTAATCATAATATATGTACAAAAACATCCCCATTCACAGATTATATAAACTCTGTGAATGGGGATATTTTACATAAGCGCTACTTTACATAACCCAATAATCCCGGAAGCCATAATGAAATAGCCGGTATATAAGTTACAAGTAAAAGGACAATAAATATTGCCGCGAAATAATAAAGCAAAGGCTTTATAACATCTTCTATCTTTGTCTTACCGACCTTAACACCTACGAAAAGCGTTGTTCCAACCGGAGGTGTGATTGTTCCGATACATAAGTTGAATATCATCATAATACCGAAATGAATGGTATTCATACCGACTGCCTGACATATCGGAAGGAAGATTGGGGTGAATATAAGGCAGGCAGGTGTCATATCCATAAATGTTCCGACAATAAGAAGAATAACATTTATTATGAGCAGAATAACATACTTGTTACTGCTGATACCAAGCATTACTCCCGATATCGCTGCCGGTATGCCTGTAAATGCCATAACCCATGACATTATGCTTGATACACCGATAAGGAATATGATGATTCCTGTCATTTCTGCGCTGTCCATAAGAAGCTTAGGAAGTTCACTTACTTTAATAGACTTATAAAATACAAGTGAAAGTATAAGACTATATACAACTGCAACGACTGCACCCTCGGTTGCCGTGAAAATACCACCAATAATACCGCCGATAACGATAATAATCATAAGAAGACACGGCAATGCTTCAAGTATTATTTTAGTTTTTTCCTTAAGTGCATATCGTTTACTGCTTGTATATCCTCTTTTCTTTGCATATATATAGATTACTACCATACATGCAAGTCCCCAGAGAATCCCCGGAATATAACCTGCCATAAAAAGTGCGGCTATTGAAGTTCCACCGCTGACCATCGCAAATGTAATCATTACATTGCTAGGTGGTATCAGCAAGCCTGTCGGTGCTGTGGCGATATTTACGGCTGCTGAAAAATTCTTATCATACCCTTCTTCTTCTTCAACCGGTCCTATAATAGCACCCATTGCCGAAGCTGCTGCCGTACCCGAACCTGATATCGCACCAAAAAGCATATTTGCCACAACATTTGTATGTGCAAGCGAACCCGGTATTCTTCCTGTAAATATCTTTGCAAAGTTAATAAGTTTTATGGCAATTCCACCTTTATTCATGATGTTACCGGCAAGAATAAAAAATGGAATCGCTATCAGATTAAATACTGATATTCCCGAAAATATTCTCTGCGCACCGGTTACAAGTGCCGGTTCGGTTGACAATACCGGAAGGATTGCACATATTGATGAAACTGCAAGTGATATTGCAATCGGCGCTCCTGCTATAAGCATTATAACAAGAATCACTAATATAATAAGACCTGATAACCATGCTATATTCATACATTTTCTCCTTTCCTGATAAGATCTGTCACATTTAATATGCCATACACTGCAATAACAATTCCTGTTATGGGAATAACAATATATATATATCCCATTGGAATACCAAGAGATGCTGTCTTCTGAGTCATCGACAGACTTGTAATGGATATACCTCCATAGACCATTACTATCAATGCAAATGCAATTGTTATAATTTCAATTACAACATTAAGTATTGTTAAATTCTTTCCACTTAACTTATCTGCAAGAAACCCCATTCTCATATGTTCTCTTTTTCCAGACACATAGGCGGCTGCAAATAAAGACATCCACGTAAATGAATACGTCAGAAGTTCTTCCGATACAGTACTTGGACTATTGAAAATGTATCTTACAAGTATCTGGTACATTCCAATAATAACCATAAATGCAAAAAGTACTATACATATAATTCTGATTACTTTATTCATGACATTTCTTATATTATCTAATATAACCATTACTTTTCCTCCCCTATGCGTTTATTTACTTCCTGAATATGATTGTATATATCAACAATCGAAGGATTTTTCTGAATCATATCCTGCTGCATATTTTTAACTTTATCTTTAAAAAGTGTAATGTCCGGATATATGAATTCCACACCCATCTCGTTATGGGCTGTATTTTTAGCTTCCTCAACGCACTTGTCCCACTCTGTAAGTTCAACCTCTGTAGACTTTAAGGCTGCTTCCTTAAACACCTTTAATTCATCCTCATCAAGTCCCTGAATAAATTTCAGATTTCCAACAAGCATATCCGGTATAATCTGGTGCATATTATACGTGTAATACTTGGCAACCTCACCGTGTTTATTATTCGTTAATGCAAGCTCATTATTTTCAGCCCCATCTATTACGCCCTGCTGGATTGCTGTATATACTTCACCGAAACTCATCGGAGAAGCCGCCGCTCCAAATGCCTGCATCATGGCTACACTGGCGGGACTTTGCTGTACTCTGATCTTCATTCCCGAAAGGTCTGCCGGTGTATTTATCGCTTTTTTACCATAAAAATTTCTTGTTCCGGCATTGTACCATGTAAGGACTCTGAAACCGGAAGAATCTGTTGATTCATATACATTTTCCATATAATCCGTATCCTGCATTACTGCCTTATAGCTTTCAACTGAATCGAAAAGATATGGCATACTAAACACTTCATATACATCTGCAAATGTTTCAAGATTCGCTGTACCCGCAACTGCGAAATCAATCGCTCCTGTCTGTGTAAGCTCTATTGTTTTCTGTATCGAACCCAATAATTCGTTTGGAAAAATCTGGACTTCATATTTGTCCCCCAGTCTTTCCTCAACGTATTCTTTAAATGCAACAAGTCCCAGGTATTCCGGATGTGTTTCCGACTGTGCTATCGCTATTCTTACGATACGTTTTCCATTATTTACTGACAGATTACAGCCAAATAATCCAACGGTCATAACCATACATAACATCAGTACAGCACATCGTTTCATTATTGTTTTAATCATCTGTTTCCTCCTTTTGTTTTTGACACCTATTAAAGCCAAATTACTGAATAACCTCTGCTTTATAACCGGTTTTATTCTATATTTATATAATAAAAGCATCGTTTTGGTTTTAATACCGTAAATGTTTGTCATTGGAGGAGATTTTTTTGTCATAACATGATATATTTCACAGTTTATACGTAATTATATTGTGCAGTTTTACTATATACAAAATAAAAACAGCCCCACCGGAAGTCCTATTTATCTAATGACATCCGGAAAGAGCTGTGCTTTTCATGCATTTTCTGTTAAATTTTCACGATACTTTGAAGGAATTTCTCCGACTAACCGTTTAAATATTTTGGCAAAATAATTGGAATCCGTGTATCCTACCATTCTGCTTATGTCTTTAATGCTATGATTGGTATTGCTAAGCAGTTCCTTTGCTTTTTTTATTCTATACTCTGTAAGATATGCCGTAAAATTCTGATTAAAATATTGTTTAAACAATTTGCTGAAATATGCATCTGAATATCCCATTTCTTCTGCGGCTTCCTGCATGGATATATCATATATATAATTATTTTCCACATACTCTTTTAAGTATTTTATTGTTGTCTGCTCATCAGAATTCCTTACATTATCTGTTCTTTTGGGTCTGTTTTCTCTGACATTATTAGCGTTGCTTCCGCATATTTCTGTTTCTTTATTCTGTTCTTTCCCAGAGATACTATTTCCATTAAAAGCATTTTCTTTATCAAGCTTTTGTAATGCCGTATCCATCACTGCCAGCAAATCATTCATATCGCAGGGTTTTAACAGATAATCCAAAGCCCTGACTTTAATTGCATTTCTTGCATATTCAAAGTCATCATACGCACTCAGGAATATGATTGAACACTCATCATCCATTTTTCTTATATATTTCGCCGCCATTACACCATTCATTTCAGGCATGGATATATCCATAATAACAATATCATTCTTTTGTTCGCCGCACATGGCAACCGCTTCTCTTCCGTTTACGGCATGATATATATCCACCTTATCTCCGTAATATCTGTCTATTTTTTTAGCCAGCGCCATACGTTCAATCTGTTCATCATCAACTAATAATACCCTATACATCCGTCTTCCCCCACCGAATATCATTTACTATAGTTATCAAAAAATATCTGTATCACTGTTCCGCGGTCTTTTACACTATAAATTTTGATACCGCTGTTATTGTACATGCCTTTTATTCTGTACGCAATATTTCCTATGCCGACTCCTACGGTTTTTCTCTTTATTCCGTTATCCGCATCACTTTTATTGTCATTTTCAGCAGTTGCAGCCGGTTTGGTATCCGGTGATAAAAATATATTATCAATATATCTTCTGATATTTTTCAATTTATCTCTTTCAATTCCAATCCCCGTATCTGCAACGGACAGCCACATTTTATCCTCTTTCTTAAAACATCTTACATAGATAAGACCACCTTTAGATGAGGAGGACAAGCCGTGTATGATTGCATTTTCAATAAGCGGCTGTAAGACAAATGCCGGTACAAGCTCATCCATACATTCTTTATCAACATCACACATATATTTTATTCTTTGCCCGAATCTCATCTGCTGTAAATACATATAATCATCCATTATTTTTACTTCCTGCTCCAACGGCATAATGGAAGTCTGCGTTTTAAGATTATATCTGAAAAGACGGCTCAACGTATTTATCATCTTTTCCGTTGTTACGGCATCTTCAATTTCTGCCGTTCCTGCAATCAGATTTAATGTATTAAAAAGAAAATGTGGATTAATCTGGTTTTTGAGCATTTCAAAACGCATATGCTCAAGCTGCTGTTCAACTTTATGTTTTTCTTTAAGCGTAACGATATAATTCTTTGTTGAATGTTTCATCTCTGTGAATTCCTTAATCAGAAGTGATATTTCATCATCACCTTTTATTATGATATCATCACCGGAATAATCATTCATGCTTATTCTTCTTGCTTCATCCGACAGCATTAAAATTGGTTTTACGATGCTCCGGCTCATAAAAAGCCTTATCCATATAAACAATACAATTACTACAAATGCAATAATAATACAGATCACCGGTATTATATAGAATAGCTTTTTCTGTCCGTTATACTGCTCATTTCCTAACGATACGGTTATGCTTTCATATTTTTTCACATAATCTTCCAAGTAATTCTGTGCTTTATAACAGTTATCTATCGCATTTCTATACTCTTTTTCACTAAGATTCGACTCTGTAATACTGCGGTATATCGTATCATAGCTGTCATATGTATTATGTATAGACTGGATAACAATATACTGCTCCTCATTCATACCATTATAATCTGCCGGGATTTTTTTCAGAATCCTTTTTGTATCATTCCTGACTTCATCAATCTGTTCAGGCAATATTGTCTGTGCATCCTCGAAATATAATTTTAATGTATTATGTTCCTTCGTTACAGCTCTATACAGTTCTATTGCTTTTTCATTATTATCCAGGGTATTGGTCAGCATGTCCATTCCTTTTACAGAAAGCAATATTCCCAGTACAAGTGCTGCTGCAATCACCGCACTGCTTATTGTATATACATATTGGAATTTTCTTTTTAAAGACATAGTCACTCCTGATTTTTTTCAATTTCTTTAATTATATCAATATAGTTTGAACAATATTTATCATATATAGGCTGCAGCTTTTCTCTTAGATTCTGCTTTTCTTCATCACTCACTTTCGTTACCGTTATATCTTTATCTTCAATCATCTTTACCGCAGCTTCCTCTGTATTCTTCCAGATATCTCTTTCATAAACAGCCGATTCTTTTGCACATTCTGATATAATTTCCTTGTCTTCATCTGATAATTTATCCCATGTATACCGAGATATTAGCTGCACTTCCGGAATTCTTGTATGCTCATCAATCAGACAGTACTTAGCCTGTTCATAATGTTTAGAATAGGTATATGTCACAAGACTGTTTTCTGCCCCATCTATTTTTCCGGTCTGAAGCCCCTTATAAACTTCTGAATAGGTCATTTTTACCGGATTCGCGCCAAGCATTTCTATCGTTTCTGACATAAGCTCTGATTCCTGTACTCTTATATTTAAACCCTGCAAATCCTGTATTGCCGTAACCGGCTTTACAGAATAAAAACTTCGTGCGCCTGCATCATACCATGATAATGCTCTTACACCAAGATTACTTTCCCGGACTGCATCTACGAACTGCATTCCCTCTTTTCCATTCAATACATCCAGCATTTCCTGTGCATCTGAATATAAAAACGGCATCTGGATTACTTTTAATGCCGGAATATCATCGGATATAGATGATATGGATACTCTCGAAAAATCAATTCCTCCAAACTTTAGCTGTTCAATAACTGACTTTTCGTCCCCCAGTTCTCCATTGCATTTTACAACAATCTTAATTCTTCCGTTCGTTCTTTCATTAACAAGGCGTGCAAATTCGTAAGCACCCTTTGTCGTCGGATAATCCTCAACCTGATTTTCCGCATAAACAAGCGTAATCTCAGGTGCTGCGATCGAATTGTGTCCTTTATAATGATTTATTAGTAATAATATAATTGATAAGATTAAAATTATTACAGCCGATGTAATTACCTTTTTTCTCATTATGACTCCATAAAGTTAATATTCTTTAAATTCAGGTATTTCGATTTACTGATTTTCAATAATCATTTTTCTACTGTCTTACGGCAGTTTTTATGATGAATGTGTTTATTTTAGTTTCTTGTGATATAGTTTGCATAGTATTCTCCTAAAAATGATATACATAGTATATACAAAAGTCAATACATATATATAATATTTCTAGTATGAATTTTTATAATTTAAGATGTATCTTATATAAACAATAAATTTAAAGATTATTGTTATCGGTTTTAATTCATCTATTCCTTTATTATCTTTACTGGATTCGCAATTGCAAATCCTATCACAATTAACACAATTGTATTTATTGACAAAATTATAATATTCTCCAAATTACAATGTGTACCATTTAAAATTTTAAAAAGTACACCACTATACAAATATTTTCCGAGGAATTCATATTTCTCATTAAACATTCCCACAATAGGCATAAAAAATATAATTAAAGTTACCGGTAAACTCACCGCTCCTACACTTACCTGATTGTCTGATATAACTCCAATAATAAAACCAATCATCATAGACAATATAAAAGCAATCATATTGACTATAACAGCTTCAAAAGTATCACTGTTTTTTGTTGCTCCGGTCTGATCAAATATAACCATTCCAAATACCAGAAACATCATTACAATAACCATTATGCCTATAATATATTCAAATGCTCTGACGCCTGACATCATCAACATCTTAAAAGTTCCTTTTTCCTTTTCCTCTGCCACGATTGATGCTATTATCTGTATTGGAACCATGATAGAATGCATTAATACAAAAGCCGAACCGTCTCCCTTAAATTCTTGTATGCCTGCAAAAGTAATGAATAAATAAATTACAGGAAAAATAAACATAATAATAAGCATTTTTTTATTTCTTAAAATATCCGTCTTTTCCTTATTAATCATTGCTCTTATGACTCTTAAACTATTTATCATTTATCTTTTCCCCCGTCAAATTAATAAATATATCCTCTAAACACGGTTCCTGCGAATGAATCGTTTCGATATCTCCGCTATGAATAAGATTTATTAACTCTGATTTTTGTTTTTCTAAATCCAGATAAATATCTTTTTCATTTTTTGTATGAATACACACGCTTCCACTTTTAAAGTACTTTCTTTTTATTGCTTCAGGTTCATTGCACTCTATAATCCCGCCTTTATTTAACAACGCAATTCTATTACACAGCTTATCCGCCTCATTCATATTATGTGTTGTGAGCAATACCGTTGTTCCCATGTGTCTTATTTCTTTTATTATCTTGTGAATCTCATCAGCAGTTACCGGATCAAGTCCACTTGTAGGTTCATCTAATACTAAAATAGCTGGCGAATGTATAATTGCCCTGGCAAGCAAAACTCTCTGCTTCATACCTGTAGAAAGCTTATTAACCGTCTTGTTAAGATGTTCCCCAAGTCCAACCTGTTTCAACACATCAACAACATATGAATCGATAACATTATATATTCTGGCAAAAAGCAAAACATTTTCATAACACGTCAACCGTTCATATAATCCCAGACCATCCATCATAATTCCAAACTTCCGGTTAAATTCCCTGTTATGAACATCCGGCTTACACCCATCAACTAATATTTCTCCATTTTGAGAATCCAGTTGTCCCGTTATCAGCTTTATTAATGTTGTCTTTCCTGCCCCAGACGGTCCTAATATGCCAAATATTTCTTTGTCTTTAATTTCCAGATTAATATTATTAAGAATACTTTTACTATTCTTTCTATAATTAAATGTCACCCTATTAATACTTATCATTTTCCCTCACTATACATGACTTATTATCCCAAAATCCAATTCCAAATGTTAATTAGCTTTTTTCCCTTTTCGTAATGTGTTTAAATACTATCATATTTTTTCACCGTCCTGCCGGATTCAACAAAAACACAGCATTCAACAATCTGGTTAAAATTACAATTAAAAAAGTTGTATTTATAGCTTATTTCCTTAAATACAACCAAACTGCAACAGTATTCATATTAGACTTCAAATCTTGTATCCTTATATTTTTACAAATTTATTTCTAATAATATTTTATCATAAAACAAATTATAACACAAATATTTTCGATTACGACCGCTTATATTTTTATGCCAATATTCCTATATTTTTTTATTTCCAACTGTTTTTCTTTAATACAGAATACTGCCCTCAGCAGACTTCTAATCCAATCTGCTGAGTGCCTCTGTTGCAAGTGCACTACGAACATATTCTTTCTCTGTAAATGTTATCTGTGCACATTTAGTACTTCCCTTCATATTATGCGCAAGATATGTAAGTCCTGAATTTGTTTTATCCAGAAACGGAACATCAATCTGATTCGTATCACCAAGAACTACTAATTTTGAACCTTGACCACACCGTGTAACAATATCCCTTATAAGGGACCTGCCTATATTCTGTGCTTCATCACATATTATAAAACTGTTTTTTATGCTCATTCCACTTATATAAGCTAATGGGAATCCCCTCAATAATCCCGTTTCCATCATATCATCTATCTGCATCTGTATCTGTGCATCCTCTTCATGATTTCCCTTCCTAAGTAAATCCTCAAGATTTGAATAAAAACAGCCCAGCAATGGTCTTGTCTTATCTTCAAGTTCTCCAGGAAGAAAGCCAAATGCTTCATCACTTGATACATTTGCACGTCCTATATATATTTTGTCATATGATGTACTACCAAATAATTATTACAACACCTTTGAACCATTTGCCATAAGCTTAAACGTTGCCCCAAGCATATCCGCTGCACCTCTGCACATCATCATTCTTCCAAGAAATATTTCAAAATACTCATACATTGAACATATCTTTGTATCAATCTGCAGATTAAGTGAAATTGTTTTCTTATCTACATTAACTTTCAATTTATGCTGAGTGACCGCATAATTAACCCTGTCATGTATATCAAATGCAGCCTTTCCCTTTTCGCTCCTTACCCTGTCACGCCTAACATCTGTCTTATCAGCAATAATAAGTGCCGCTGAAACTAAATCAACCGCACCTCCTGTCGATTCATCATGATTAGAAATTGCTGAAACAATCGTTATTCTGTCCTTAATGTTCATGTCCGTTTTTTTCAATATTCCATCAGCAAGTAACCCTCCATATTCTGCATGATGTGTCCTGTTAATTGCATTTCCGATATCATGCATATACCCTGCAATCTTTGCCAGTTCTATGTCATGCTCAGAATATCCAAATTTTTTTAGAATCATCGCCGCTGTATCAGCTACAATGGAACAGTGAATCTGTGAATGGTCAGTATATCCCAAAAGTCCCAGATTATAATTTCCCTTATTTATAAATTCATTGATTTCTTCATTATTTTTTATTTCTTCAAATGTCAAAAAACCGCCTCCCTTTACATTCATTGTAAATGGGAAACGGTCTGACCCGCTATCCTTTTTGTATGAAAAGTATGTAAAATCAACATAAAATTTTTTATGTTCCTTCTTGACGTTATCTTTTCTGCACGATATACTGTCTTTAAAGTTAAAGTAATCTTTAAGTTATTTAGACAACATTAAAATGCCTGCGGAATGGAGGTTCGTGTGAAAAATCACACTGATGTGCTGATTTTTCGCACAGCGATTTGTTTCTGAGCAAAAACAAATCGCTATGATGGCAGATGAGAAATCGCCTGCGCGAATTTCTCATCGCAACTTCACGACAAAGTCGCTCAGAAATGAGGATTATTATGATTTATACTGTTGGTGAAATGGCAAAAATGCTTGATGTTCCGGCTTCAACACTGCGCTACTACGATAAAGAGGGGCTGCTTCCCTTTGTCGAGCGCTCTCCGGGCGGAATCCGTATGTTTCAGGAATCCGACTACGGCTGGTTAAAAATCATCAGCTGTTTAAAAAAAGCCGGTATGCCTTTAAAAGATATCCGCGAGTACATCAATCTTGCCCTACAGGGCGATGAAACGATTGAACAGCGCCTTGAATTATTTTATAAGCAGCGTGAAATCCTGCGTGCGCAGATGGCAGAGCTTCAGGAAACTCTTGATACACTTGATTACAAGTGCTGGTATTATGAAACCGCCAAAGAAGCAGGTTCAACCCATGCACCCGAAACCATACCGCTTAAAAAGATTCCTGCCAAATACCGCAAAACTCGCAGACGACTTCACAATGAGGACTGAATATATTCTATAAACTTTTGAACTTAATTTTATCTGTTTGGACTTACCACGGGGATTTTGATGTCTTTACATAAAATGTATGCCTTCTTTCTCCGTGTTTTTGTATATATCCTTCTTCTGTTAATTTCTTTAGCGCATTAAATACAGAAGTTCTTCCTACTGTCGGACAGTTTGCAAGCACATCGGCTGACGTGAATTTTCCCAGTTTATTGTCTGCATATGCCTTTACAATATCATATGCAGAACTCTTTAATCCCGAATTATCCATTACACCGACTCTTTCTTCAAATTCAATATACGAAGCAAGAATCATTTTCAGATTATACTTGATAAACGGTGTTACATCATTTTCTTCTTCATGCCAACCGTAATCTATTTTCTGAAGCACATCATAATACACATCTTTTGTCTTCTCAATCTGCTTTTCAATACTAATATACTTTCCCACTTCATACCCGCATTTGTATAAAAGAAGGAGTGTCAACAGACGGCTCATTCTGCCGTTTCCGTCATTAAATGGATGAATGCACAAAAAATCACAAATAAACGCCGGAATTAAGATAAGCGGGTCGACAATTTCAAGTGCCGCTGTTTCTACAAAACTCCTGCAAATTGCCTCAACCGCACCCGGTGTTTCATAGGGTGCAAGCGGCATAAATCTTACAATCTCCGTTCCGTCCGGTCTTGTTTCCTTAATGTAATTCTGTACATTTTTAAAAGAACCTCCGTATGAAAAGCCTGCATGTTTAAGCAAATCCCTATGGAGCTGTAATATGTTATTCGGTGTAATATCAATATACTCATGACTTTCATGAATGGTATTTAAAACATCTCTGTATCCAAGAATTTCTTTCTCATCTCTGTTTTTGGGGGCAGTCTTTTCTGCCACAAGCTGTTTTATGCGCGTGCTTGTCGTTACAATGCCCTCAATTCTGTTTGATGCCTCTGTACTCTGAATTCTGGCAATCTCAATCAGTCTGCCTAACTGGGCAGGTTTTTGTCTTATAAAAAGCTCCTGTCTGCCTTTATATTCATGAATTTTAGAACAAAGAAGCAATATTTCATTATCCCAGTTTTTTTCAGCCAGTTTTTTATAATCAAAATTTCTCATTTTACCACCCATCAAGTTCAGCCTTTACTATTTAAGTTCAATTTTATCTGTTTTTGAACTTAATTTCAACATTAAAATTACCATTTATAATATTTTTTCACTGATTCATCCTAAATTATTCCAAACTTTTTCTATTTGTCCACTGATTTTTTTGTAAAATAATTGTGTTACTTCGCAATCCGAAAAAATGCCATTGTAGTAACACCTCTCGGATAACCATTTTTCAGCGGATTATCTACCTGCTTCCAGACTTTATCTGTCTTATAATTATATACTACTCCATTATCATGTCTTTCGTATACATAGTATTGGTTTGCATCTATCTTTTCATTGATTGCTTTTAACCATTTAAGGTCCTGACAGTTCTGTCCTGCCGCATCACCGGCATTAAAAACCGGTGTTTCCTGCTTTGCATACTGTGCAAGTGCGTTCAAAGGCTGAAGCTCATATGTATTATAAGCAGTCTGCACATAATCAATGCTGTGACACCAGTCACGATGATAAATATTATACACACTTAATTCATAGCGGTACCATGCCGATGTACACGTTCTTGCCACACAATATCTTCTGTGCGTCCGTGACAGAGAACACACATCATGACCGCCGACATAAACCGTCGGATACTGATTCGACTCCCTCCAGTACTGATCTCCAAGAATATGTGACTGACCGACGCTATATTCATGCCACTGATTATAATATGTATCCATCTTCCATGCAAGTTGAGCAAAACACCCGTGCTTATCAGCTTCTGGATGTGACACTTCCAATCATAAAACGCCGCCGCTTTGACAGACTGGCTGCAGATGAAGGTGAACAAATGTATCTGCTTCTTCGCAGTTACCGGAAAACACACGGACTTGAGGATGCCTATCTTGATCGGATTATTACGTTATCGAAGGAAATGGGGCTTCTTTATCCGGATTATCTGCGCAAACGCTGTGAAAAATTCACGCCGCTTACTCAGACAGAACTTCATGTTCTGACACTGATTGCAGACGGGCGAAGTAATGTCCAGATTGCTGACTATCTGGACATCTCTGTCAATACCGTAAAGTTTCACTGCAAAAATATTTTTCAGAAATTAGATACAACGAACCGGCAACAGGCAATAAAAACTGCGCAGGAGTTAAAACTCCTGCGCAAATAATCAAATAATCTAATCCTCTGCCAGATACCGTTCTCTGCAGCCTTCATATAACTCCCGGTAATCCTTTGCAGGAAACCAGTATTCATGTCCGTGGATTTTCAGTGCCTCATTGCCCTCCTGCATCAGATACCCTGCAATCCGCTGACAGCGCACGGCAATTCTTTCGTAATAGTTGATAAGGTCTGTCAGTACCAGCCCGCTCTCCACCATACACCGGCTGCTTTTCAGCCGTTCAATGTGTTTTTCACGAAGCCGGTCTAACAGCTCACTGACGACCTGATGATACGCATAGACTTCCTGAATCTGCCGGATATCGTCAAACATCGCCCGGGTCTTTTCAAGCATTTCCCGCACTGCCTGCTGCGCCAGTTCAAGCTGCTGCGCGGCTTCCTGCGAAAATTCCGCATTTTTCTCATACATATTCCGGTACGCCAGACCGATACTGCAGGTACAGTCACTGATTGTTTCAAGGTCATTTACCGTATGTAACAGAACCGATACACGCTGGCTCTCAGCGGTCGTCAGCTTCCTTTTTGAAATCTCAAGCAGATAATTACAAATCTGGTCTTCATATAAATCTACTTTTTCTTCACTTTTTTTAATCTGCATATAGGCATTTTCTTCGTAGTCCTTTAGAAGCCCTGCAGCCAGTATTGACGCATCTTTTGTTTCATCAAACATCAGCTTTGCCGCCAGTCTTGCCTGCGCAATGGCACTTTCCGGCTTTTCCAGCAGTCCTGCCTTTAAAATATTCATTTCCCCGGATGCTTCTTCCTGCTCTGCCAGTGCCTTTCGTCCGTTAAACAGGTTTGATAAATGAAATTTCATTATATACACTCCTATGTCTGTATTTTATAATACGATTTTGTGATTTTTACATAGAAGCGTTTTTCTTTTTTCCATCCGTCTTATGAATGTAGCAGATAATCTCCCGGCTGTCCCCGGTATGTATCTGCCGCAGTTTCGGAAAATACCGGGCTGACTGCCTGCCGCCAAAATCACTGCCACGGCAGCTAAAAATATCCGCAGTGTAGCATTTATCCTTATCTGTAATGCCGTCTGCTCTAAACTCACGGTCTGCACTGCCAGTTGTGGTGCTGCGGTCATTGTGTCCGCCTGTACGCTCTCCCCGTACCAAAACGGTTCTGCCGCCACGGATACAAAGAAACTGCATAAAATTATAAGCAGAAATACTGCCCATACCTTTTTTCGTTTTACTTTCATTATACAACCATAATAATGCCGCCGTCATTGGCATACAGACTGCTGATACCGCGGGTATCCACAATAAAACAATCCTTAAATGTGCCTTTGGAAAGTGCCAGTTCTTTCACCCATTCTGCCCGCTCCAGACAGTTGCAGTGTGAAATTGCAAGTACCTTTTCCTCCGTATTGCCGACATTCTTAAACATCTGTGTTACCATTTTATCGAGTGCCTTTTTCATGCCTCTTGCCTTATCCAGCTGGACAATATTGCCGTCGGGATCAGCCCCCATAACAGGCTTAATATTAAGTACATCTGCCGCCAGTGCCTTTAAATTACTTAATCTGCCGTTCTTACGCAGTGTTTCAAGTGATTCCAGTACAAAATAGGTGTGTTCTTCTTCACGGAACTGCTCTGCCTTTGCAATAACTTCTTCAAAGGACAGTCCGGCCTCCTCTGCTTCTACAATCTTCATGGCAATCAGGGTCTGACCGACTGATGCCGATTTAGAATCAAGTACAACAATCTGTTTGTCGCTGTATTCTTCTTCATAGAGATTTTTGCCAAGCACTGCGCTGTTGTAAGAACCACTTAATTTTGATGAAAGCGTAACAACATAGATTCTGTCCGCTTCACACTCAAATGCCTTCATATAGCCTTCCGGTGACGGACATGCCGACTTCGGGCAGTTTTTGCTCTTTGCTACCTTTTCCAGAAAACTTTTCTGATCAAATGTTTCATCATCTATAATTGTTTCATCTTCCACCATAATACTCAGCGGAATATTTTCAACAACTCCTGTACTCATCAGTGACTGCGGAATCTCTCCACAGCTGTCAATTAAAATCTTATAACCCATTACTGTCCTCCTGCATGTGTGAACCAACTCATCTAGTTTTAAATACTATATCACACATTTACCATGATGACAATACGTTTAATTAAATATCACTACATTTTAACAAGCCACTGCTCCAGCTTTTCATATAAAACGTCCATATCCAGCGGCTTCGCAATATATCCGCTCATTCCCGACTGTTCTGCCCGCTTCAAGTCTTCCGGAAATGTGTATGCCGTCATGGCAAGAATCGGTACGGCACTGGTATCGCACCTTCCAAGACCTCTTATCTGCTCTGCTGCCTGATAGCCGTTTAACCCCGGCATCTGGACATCCATTAAAATCAAATCAAAATAATGCTCCGGTGCTTCCCTGACCTTTTTTACCGCTTCCAGACCGTCGATGGCACATTCCGTTAAAATGCCCTCATCTTCAATCACCTGTGCGGCAATTTTCCGGTTCAGTTCATTATCCTCTACAACCAGGACGCGTTTCTGACATTTTTCTGCCCCCATAATTCCCCCCTCTTATTCTTTTACAATCACACGACTGTCATGCGGTGCAAGTTCAACCGCATATTTTTCACCCTGCCATTCAAAATCCAGTGACACCGCTGTATCCGCAATATTAAATGCCGCAATCACCGCTTCCTTATTATACTGTCTGACAAACACAAGCTGTTCATTGCGAACCAGAATATCGGCATATTCACCGTAAACCAGTGCATTGGTCGTCTGTCTGAGTCTGGCAAGTGCCGCAATATGCTTTTCCAGCTTCGTATCCCGCTTGGCCACTTCCGCTTCTTCAATCGGCGGACGAACCGGCAGGTCTGCTTCTTTTCCGCTTGTTTTCACTCCGGCAATGCCCCATTCACTGCCGTAATATACGGATGGGATGCCCGGCATACAAAACAGCATGGTATACGCATTTTCCAAATCCGCCGGATTTTTAAGCAGACTTGCAATGCGGTTGACATCGTGGTTATCTAAAAAATTGTACAGGCGCAGATTTTCGTAAATACCGCCCTTTGCAAACTGCCGTCTTAAGGAATGGGCGATTTCAAAATAATTTTTATCATTGTGACTTGAATAAATGCCCTTCCAGCACTCATAATTCGTCACGGAATGCATCATATCGGGATTCGCCCACATCTTATAATCACCATGGATAATCTCGCCCATCAGCCAGAAATCTTTCTTTAATCCCTGTGTATACACCTTTAACTGCTTGAAAAATTCTTTATCAATGCAGTCTGCCGCATCAAGACGCAGTCCGTCGATATCAAAGGTTTCCACCCACATTTTTACTGCACCGAGCAGGTGGTCTACTACTGCCTTATTTTTCAGGTTCAGCTTGACTAACTCCCAGTTACCCTGCCATGTATCATAGGAAAATGCATCACCCAGCGGTGTACTGCTGCCAAAATGCACATTGCAGAACCAGTCTTTATATATAGAAGCTTCTCCTTTTTCCTGCAAGTCCCGAAACGGTTCAAAACCTCTGCCGACATGGTTAAACACACCGTCCAGCACGATTTTAAAGCCATTTTCCTTTAATGCCCTGAAAACTTTTTGAAAATCTTTCATACTGCCTAGCCGCGAATCGGTTCTGTAATAATCCGAGGTATCATACCCGTGCCACAGTGATTCAAATACCGGTCCGAAATAAATCGTATTGACCCCCAGTGCCTTTAAATGCCCAATTCTATCCAGAACCTTTAAAATGCGGCTTCCCTGTGTCTTTTCACCCTCGTTATACTGCGGTGCACCGCAATATCCCAGCGGATAAATGTGATACACCACCGCACGGTCAAACCATGCACCGTCTACAAGTTTTACGGATGAATTTTCCGACAATTTTTCTATTGGTTCTGCGGTTATCGGCTCACCGGCTTCTGTAGTGTCTGCTCCCATGTTATCTGTTTCTTCCTCGTCACGCTTCCCAACCACAAAAAACTTTGCCGAAAATGCCGCCATTTTCGTTACCGCTCTGCCGTTTTGAGCCGTCAGAACCTCATCCTGCTTTGGTGTTGCCCCACCAAATTCCATCCAGTCCGTATCGAATACCAATTCCGGTTTTTCATCTTCTGCCAACGGCAGTGTCACGCCGTCTGCGCGGTCTGCAAACTGGAATACACACAACAGCTGTCTGCCGTTTTCTGCCTTGCGCTTCCATGCAAACACACAGGAATGTTCCGTATCCGGGTAGTTTTGGGATACCGCATGGACCCATTCAAAGCCGTCACCGCCGTAATCGTTCCACAGCGTTTCCTCTGAAAGGTACAGGTGATTCAATGCCTGCATATACGCTGCAAATTCGCGGTGCTTCGGAAAATCCAAAAGATTCCAGTCCTGCTCCCGTTTTTCGTCCCATTCCCTGAAATGTGCAATCTCATTGCCCATAAAATTGAGTTTCTTGCCCGGATGAGCCGCCATATACGCATACAGTGCACGCGCCTGCGGAAACTTTCTGTCATAATCGCCGTTCATTTTCTGAATAATTGTCGCCTTGCCATGCACGACCTCATCATGCGAAAATGCCAGCAGATACCGCTCATCTTTAAAATAATGCATGGAAAATGTCAGCTTATTACGGTTGTTTAAACGTTCTCCCGTATTTTTCTGGAAATATTCAAGCGTATCGTGCATAAAACCCATATCCCACTTGTAAGTAAATCCAAGCCCGCCTTCCGCCACGCGCTTTGTCACACCCGGATACACCGTGGAATCCTCCGCCGCCAGCAAAATGCCACTGTGTCTGTTTACCAGTCCTTCATTCATGTTCTGTAAAAATGCAACGGCATCCTTATTCACACCGCGCGCCGGATTGCCCTGCCAGTAAATCATATTGCTGATGGCATCCATGCGCAGACCATCTACATGGTATTCCTTCAGCCAGTAATTCGCACAGGACTGTAAAAAGGAGCGCACCTCGCCACGGGAGTGCATAAAATTACAGCTTCCCCACTCACTGTTTCCGACGTCCTTATGCGGATACTCATACAGCGCCGTTCCGTCAAACTTTGCCAGTGCATACGCATCCAGCGCAAAATGTACCGGCACAAAATCCATGACCACACCGATGTCATTGTGGTGCAGGATATCAATCATTTTTTTATAATCGTCCAGCGTGCCATACCGTGAAGTCGGACTGTAAAAGCCACTGCACTGGTATCCCCACGACTCGTCACACGGATGCTCTCCAATCGGAAGCAGCTCGATATAATTATATCCGTACTCCTTTAAATAAGGAACTAACTGCGTGGCAAGCTCATCATACCGGTACCACCCATTCTGCGGTTTTTTCCACGAACCCGCATGGATTTCATAAATATTTAATGCCGAAGCCACCCCGTTACTGCGCTTTTTCATCCATGCATCGTCCTGAAATTCATAGCCGTACAGATTTCTTACAATCGAAGCCGAAGCAGGGCGCAGCTCCATACCATATCCGTATGGGTCACAGTGGTCCATACAGCTGCCGTCCGGCTTATAAATTTTATATTTGTACATCTGCCCCGGCTTGACCCCTTCAATATAGACCGCCCAGAAATTGCCGTCACCGATTTTATTCATCGGTGTATCCTGCCAGCCGTTAAACTCCCCGATAACACTAATCCGGACTGCCGCCGGTGCAAACACCCTGAACACCGCACCATTTTCATCTGTATGACACCCGAAAAACTCATATGCATCAAAGCTTTTTCCTGTGTAAAAACCATAATTATCCATCATAAAAACCCCCTTATCATCTTATATATAAATATTATCACAGCAATTTTTTTCTTTCAATATTGTTAAATTGTTGACAAAGTTCACAAAGTACGGTATACTATCATTGTTAATAAATTATCAATCTTAATCTACACAAAATTGGAGGTCATCAAATGTCAGAAAAGAATATTATGATTGTTGATACTGTTGAAGCACTGGAAAAGCGCATTGAAGAAGTCCGTGAAGCACAGCGGATTTTTTCAACCTATTCACAGGAGCAGGTCGATAAAATCTTTGCAGCTGCGGCACTCGCTGCCAACAAAGCAAGAATCCCTCTTGCAAAACAGGCAGTTACCGAAACCGGCATGGGCATTGTGGAAGATAAAGTCATCAAGAACCACTATGCTTCCGAATACATTTACAATGCATACAAAGATACAAAGACCTGCGGCGTTATTGAGGAGGACAGTGCTTACGGAATCAAGCGCATTGCTGAACCGATCGGTGTCGTTGCCGCTGTTATTCCAACAACAAATCCTACCTCAACAGCGATCTTTAAGACTTTGATTTGTTTAAAAACACGTAACGGAATTATTATCAGCCCACACCCTCGTGCAAAGGAAAGCACCATTGCTGCCGCTAAGGTTGTACTGGAAGCTGCTGTTGCCGCAGGCGCACCAAAGGGCATTATCAGCTGGGTGGATGTTCCTTCTCTGGAGCTTACCAATACCCTGATGAAGGAAGCCGACATTATCCTTGCAACCGGCGGTCCGGGCATGGTAAAAGCCGCTTATTCTTCCGGCAAACCGGCTCTCGGTGTTGGCGCAGGCAATACCCCGGCAATCATTGATGCTTCGGCTGATATTATTCTTGCGGTCAACTCCATTATTCATTCAAAAACTTTTGATAACGGCATGATTTGTGCTTCCGAGCAGTCTGTCATTGTCGATACCGCCGTTTACAAACCGGTCAAAGAGGAATTTACAAAGCGTGGCTGTCATTTCCTTGCAAAAGATGAAATCGACAAAGTCCGTAAGACCATTATCATCAACGGCTCATTGAATGCCAAGATTGTCGGTCAGAGTGCTTATACGATTGCCAAACTCGCCGGTGTCACCGTTCCAGAAGACACAAAGATTTTAATCGGCGAAGTCACTTCTGTGGATATTTCAGAAGAATTTGCCCATGAAAAGCTCTCTCCTGTACTGGCTATGTACAAGGCAAAGGATTTTAACGATGCAGTTGATAAGGCAAGCCACTTAATCGCAGACGGCGGCTATGGTCATACTTCTTCTCTTTATATTAATACCGCAACGGAAAGCGAAAAGGTTGCCGTATTCTCAGAAGCGATGAAGACCTGCCGTGTATTAATCAACACCCCTTCTTCCCACGGCGGAATCGGTGATCTTTACAACTTTAAAATGACACCTTCCCTCACACTGGGCTGCGGATCATGGGGCGGCAACTCTGTTTCTGAAAATGTCGGTGTAAAGCATCTGATTAACGTAAAAACCGTTGCTGAAAGGAGAGAAAATATGCTTTGGTTCCGTGCCCCTGAAAAGGTGTATTTTAAGAAGGGCTGTCTGCCTGTTGCTTTAAATGAATTAAAAACGGTTATGGGAAAGAAACGCGTCTTTATCGTAACCGACCAGTTCTTATATAAAAACGGCTATACAAAATGTGTCACAGATAAACTCGATGAAATGGGTATTGTGCATACCACATTTTACGATGTAGCCCCGGATCCGACACTTGCCTGCGCACAAGAGGGTGCAAAAGCCATGCGTCTGTTTGAGCCGGACTGCATTATCGCTATCGGCGGCGGTTCCGCTATGGATGCCGGTAAGATTATGTGGGTAATGTATGAACATCCGGAAGCTGATTTCATGGATATGGCAATGCGCTTTATGGATATCCGCAAACGTATTTACACCTTCCCGAAAATGGGCGAAAAGGCTTATTTTATCGCTGTTCCGACTTCTTCCGGTACAGGTTCCGAGGTAACACCGTTTGCCGTTATTACAGACCAGGATTCCGGTATCAAATATCCGCTTGCAGACTACGAGCTGCTTCCTAAAATGGCAATTATTGATGCCGACATGATGATGGATCAGCCGAAGGGCTTAACTGCCGCTTCCGGTATTGATGCCTTAACACATGCGCTGGAGGCTTACGCTTCTATTATGGCAACCGACTACACAGACGGTCTTGCTTTAAAGGCAATGAAAAATATTTTCACTTATCTGCCTGCGGCTTATGAAAACGGTCCGCATGATGCCAAAGCCCGTGAACAGATGGCAACCGCATCTACGATGGCTGGTATGGCATTTGCCAATGCATTTTTAGGGGTATGCCACTCTATGGCACATAAACTGGGTGCTTTCCACCACCTCCCGCACGGTATTGCCAATGCCATTTTAATTACCGATGTCATGCGTTTTAATGCCGCAGAAGTACCGGCAAAAATGGGTACATTTTCACAGTATGCATATCCGCACTGCAAGGAGCGTTACTTAGAATGTGCAAACTTCCTTGGTATTCAGGGCAAGAATGACGATGAAAAATTTGAAAACTTCCTTACCGCTATCGAAGAATTAAAAGCAAAGGTCGGTATTAAAAAGACAATTAAAGATTACGGCGTAGATGAAAAATATTTCTTAGATACATTAGATGACATGGTAGAACAGGCCTTTGATGACCAGTGTACCGGTGCAAATCCTCGTTATCCGCTCATGCGTGAAATCAAGGAAATGTATTTAAAAGCTTACTACGGTAAATAAATCTGCTGCTGATTTGTGATTTGTGACATTATGATATTTGCCGGTATGGCAGAAAGGATATGAATATGAACAACTGCATTTCTAAAAAAGATACCAAAGCCGTTTACAAAGACGGCAATACAGTCCGCAAGGTTTTTGCCCCGGACTACAGCAAAACCGATGTTTTGTATGAAGCGTTAAATACAGCCCGTGTTGAAGACACTGGGCTGGATATTCCAAAGATTTTAAGCGTTTCCGTAGAAGACGGTCAGTGGGTTATCACCAGTGAATATGCAAAAGGGGTAACGCTGACACAATTAATCAAGGAACACCCTGAAAATATTGACAGCTACGTGCATGCCATGGTAGATTATCAGATTGCTTTTAATAAGCGCTCCAACCCACTGCTATTAAAGTTAAAGGATAAGCTGGTGCGCCAGATTAATGAACTGGAACTGGATTCCAATATTAAATATGAGCTGTCTACCCGACTGGAATCGCTGCCAAAGCACAACAAGCTCTGCCACGGCGACTACTGCCCAGACAATATCCTTGTTGAAACGGACGATACCGGAAAGATTACCGCTATCACTGCCGTTGACTGGGTTCATGCCACACAGGGCAATGCCAGTGCCGATGTTGCCAACACATATTTAATGTTAAAGCTGGTAGATGAAAGCTTTGCGGAAAAATATCTTGTTGATTTCTGCAAAAAGACCCATACCGACCGCCGCTACGTCCATTCATGGCTTCCAATCGTAGCTGCCGCCCGTATGACAAAACATATTCCTGAAGAAAAAGAACTGTTAGAATCGATGATTGATGTGTGTGATTATCAATAATAATATAACTATCAATAATAACGTGCAGCTACCATAAATGGTGCGCCAAGGCAGGCGCACCGCAAAAAAAGCGGTATTCCAAATGCTGGTGGAATACCGCTTTTTTCTTATGAAAGCACATTTTCCATGCTCTTTAAGCTGATTAAAAGCGTTGATGTATTATGTAACATTGCTGATGTTGTCGGCGCAAGCACACCTGCAACGCCCAGCACTATCAGACCCGAATTAAATCCTACTATCGTTCTGTAGTTCTTATGAATCCGTTTCATCAGTCCGTTACTGATTGCCTTTAATGTCACGATTTCGTACAGATTATCCGCACCTACCGTTACATCGGCAATCTCCCTTGCAAGCTCTGCACCGTCGCTGATTGCAATCCCTACATCTGCTGCTGACAATGCCGGTGAATCGTTGATACCGTCACCAATCATGACAACCTTCCGTCCTGCCTTCTTTTCCTTTTCTATAAAGGAAGCCTTATCCTCCGGCAGAACTTCTGAATAATATTCATCCACACCGACACGCTTTGCAATCGCACTTGCGGTACGCTCGCTGTCACCGGTCATCATAACAACCTTTGAAATGCCTGCACATTTCAAAGAATTGACAACGGCTGCGGCTTCTTCACGCAGTGGGTCTTCAATGCAGATTACAGCCTCTAAGACGCCTTCAATCGCAAGATAGAGGTGTGAATATTCTGACGGCAGTTCTTCAAAGCGCTGTTCCATTCCTGCCGGAATAATACACTTTTCATCTTCAAAAACAAAGTGATAGCTGCCGATCACTGCCTTTTTATCATTAATGGTTGTAGAAATGCCGTGTGCGACAATATACTGCACCTTAGAGTGCATTTCTTCATGTACCAGATTCTTTTTACGTGCCGCATCAACCACTGCTTTTGCCATAGAATGCGGAAAATGCTCCTCAAGGCATGCCGCAATCCGGAGCAGCTCGTCCGGTGTTTTTCCGTTAAAGGAAACTACATCCACAACAGTCGGCTGTGCTTTGGTAAGCGTACCGGTCTTATCAAAGACAATCGTATCCGCTTCTGCCATTGCTTCCAGATATTTTCCGCCTTTAACGGTAATATCGTAGACACTTGCCTCACGGATTGCAGACAATACGGATATCGGCATAGCAAGCTTTAACGCACATGAAAAATCTACCATTAAGACAGACAACGCCTTTGTCACATTTCTTGTAAACAGATAAGTGAGTGCCGTTCCGCCGAGTGTATAAGGCACAAGTCTGTCGGCAAGGTGTTCTGCCTTGCTTTCGAGTGAAGATTTTAACTTCTCAGATTCTTCAATCATCGTTACAATCTTTTCAAACTTGCTTGAACCGTTGACCTGTTTTACCTGAATCGTCAGCCCGCCTTCCTCAACAACCGTTCCCGCATAAACAGATGCCTGTTCTGCCTTGCGTACCGGCAGGGATTCCCCTGTAAGGGACGCCTGATTGACCATGGCTTCACCACTGCTTACAATACCGTCAAACGGAATGACATTGCCCATATGGACAACCACTTTATCCCCTGCCTGAATATTTTCAGCCGGTACTAAAACTTCCTGTCCGTCACTGACAAGCCATACTTTGCCGATATTTAAAGACATGCTTCTTGCAAGGTCGCCCACTGACTTTTTATGTGTCCATTCTTCCAGAATCTCACCGATTCCAAGCAGGAACATCACAGAACCCGCTGTGTCGAAATCGCCGCGGAATATAGACACGCCGATTGCCGTTCCGTCCAGTACCGGCACTTCGATTTTACCGTGTGCCAGACACTTGATGCCTTCCCAGATATAACGGACAGACTTTATCGTGGCAGCCACTGCCCGCACCGGATACGGTAAAAACAGCTTGCTCCCACAGCGGAGTACCACTTTGTTGACAAGCTTGTCCCAGTATTCCTGATTGAGTTCCCTGCCGGAATTCTGTATAAAAACGTCCGGCACATCGACTTTACTGTACGCAAACCGCTGGAATGCCTTAATAATTTCCGCGCGGCCGCCTACATATGTTACCGCAACATCACACGTCCGCTGATATACTTTTACAGATGTAATATACTTGTTTGTACTCAGATAGTATTGCAGCGTATCTGCTTCCTCAAACGTCATGCGTTTTTGTATCAGATGAACATGCAGTCTGCCGCGGATTTCATGTTTGATGACAAACTTCATACTTTTCTCCATTCCGCAGGCATTTTTATTGCCTTCTAAAAATTATTCTGCATCCTCGGCTTCTGCTGCTTCTTCTGTGTCCTCTACGAAATCTGATTCGTCATCAATAACAGCTTCCTTTGCGGCTCTGTCTTCGTTAATCTGTTGTGCTTCCGCATAGATATCCTCTGCGTGTTCCTGAATGTTTGTAGCAGTCTTCATGACACATTCCTTGGCACGAAGTACGGCTGCTGTGCAGTTTGCATACAGTTTTCTTGCATCTTCACTTGCTAAAATCTTAATTCCCGCAGTACCGAATAATACGCCTGCTGCAAATAATCCTGTGTGCTTTGTGTCAAATTTCTTGAAGTTCTTTAACATAATAAAATCCTCCTGTTTTTGCCGTTTTTTGTTTATCAGCTATTTTAATGCCGTTAAGATAAAATTTCCACTACTTTTTGCCTTGTTGAGAAATCTTATCATTATCTCATTCATCAAGCCTCCATCTGCTCAATGCCGGCAACTGTAAATCCGGCTCTTGCTACGGCAGTTCTTAAATCTGTATCCTCAACCGGTCTGTCCAACTGCACAACCGCAATATTCTTTTTCAAATTCACCTGTGCCGATGCACCATCAATCTGATTGATATACTTTTCTACGGTATTTTTACAGTTTTCACAGTGCATGCCTTCAATACTGATAATCTTGGTAGCAATGACTTCACCAGCAAGCTTTTTCTTTTTTTGCTTTGGCTCACTGCCGCCACCGCCACAGCAGCCGCCTTCGCCCTTAAAGTGTGCAAAGCTTCCACGAAATGCAAATAAAACAAGTACCACCAGTACTGCAATAATTATAATTGTTCCCATCTTTTTTCTTCCTCTCTGTCACCCGGCTGACCGGCTACTACACATTTTACTTTCTGTCCCTGTGTATAGCCGCATGCTTCCAGCCCGCACTGGACAATCTGATTCCACGTTGCCATCGACACGGTAATAGTGCTGTTATCTTCTAATTCCACCAGACATACCCCGTCCTGCGCCGGAAGTCCCGACACCTTGTACGTTCCGCGCCGACTGACAGCACCGATTTCCTCAAGCATATTCATCATACGGTAAACGGTTGCCATTCCGATTTTACTGTCGCGCCGGGCTGCTTTGTAATAAATCTCCTTACAACAGGAACATTCCTCTTTTAAAATAACATCCAGCAGAATCTGCCGCTGCTTTGTAATCCGGCAGCCGCGCTCCCGCAGCTTTTCAATAATATTTTCTTTCCTCATCTGTGTCCGCTGATAGCGTTCCAGACTGTTCTGATTACTCTCCATAAATACCAGCCCTCTTATTGATAATTTTTTTCAATCCTCTATGGGTTAGTATACTCTTATTTGCGTTAGTTGTTAATAACTTTTATTGATTTTTTTTATCAATTATGTTCTTTATTTCGTGCAGTACCGCCTCTGCAAGCCGCTGATGTCCTTCCTCGTCCAGATGCTCTCTGTCGGCGGCTCCCGGCTGTGCGTAATCCGCGGCATTTAAAAATGCCAGCCCGTATTTTTCACTGACTTTACGATACTCCTCTGCCAGTCCCTTTGAGACGGCAACAGAATTTTCATTAAACTCCGTATCAAAGCCTTTTTCCCAGACACCCTCTCCCAGATGAATCGGTGAAATCAGTAAAATGGGCGTATCTTTTGCAAACCGCTGTGCCTGCTCTATCAGTTTTTCAACACCTTTTGCTATCACACCGGCAGATGCGCCGTAAACTGTCTTGCAGTCATTTGTGCCGAGCATAATCACAATGCAGTCCAGCAGACGATGGGTTTCAAGCAGTGTCGGAAACAACTGTGTTCCCCGTCTGCCTTCGCGGAACGGGTCGTCAAATACCGTTGTCCTGCCGCAAAGTCCTTCCTCTATCACACGGTATTCCTGCAATCCCAGTTTTTCATTTATAATGCTTGTCCAGCGCACACCCCAGCCGTAGCGGTCTGTTGTCGCCGGAACCAGTCCATACGTATTTGAATCTCCAAAACATAAAATCTGCTTCATCGTGCCACCTCTCTTTCCTGCATTTCTCCTGCACTTTTTTTGCCGTATGTCTTATGTAAAACCGGTTCGTTCCCATTTTCCGGAAAATGTCGTCCTGTCACTGCCTGCACACAGGTCTTTGACAACTTCGCCTGCAATGATCAGTCCCGCAACGGACGGAACAAATGCCACACTTCCCGGAATGTCCCTGCGCTCTGTACATTTATGTTTTGCCCCCGGCGGGCAGATACAGTTTGTACGGCAGCTGATGGACATATCTTCAATCGGCCTTGTCGGTTTTTCTTCTGAATAGACAACTTTAAGATTTTTTACACCACGCTTTTTTAACTCGCGGCGCATGACTTTTGCCAGCGGACAGACCTTTGTCTTATAAATATCTGCCACTTTAAACTGGCTGCCGTCTAACTTGTTGCCCGCACCCATGCTGCTGATAATCGGAATTTGCATTTCCTGTGCCTTCATTACAAGCGCGATTTTTGCCGTCACCGTATCCACGGCATCGACAATGTAATCATATTCATCAAACGGAAATTCCTCTGCATTTTCAGGCAGGAAAAAACACTTGTGAATTCTTACGTCCGCCTGCGGATTAATCTCTGCGATTCTTTCTGCCATCACTTCTGCCTTATATTTTCCGACTGTTTTTCTGGTTGCTATAATCTGTCTGTTTAAATTCGTCAGGCATACTTTATCATCATCAATCAGGTCAAATGCACCGACACCACTTCGTACAAGTGCTTCAACCACATAACCGCCTACGCCTCCGACACCAAACACGGCAACCCGTGACTGTGCCAGCCGCTCCATTGCTTCTTTTCCAAGCAAAAGTTCTGTTCTTGAAAATTGCGTGAGCATCTGTTTATTCTCCTTTATCCTAGTAATCCGATAGGATAAATTCTATAACAGTTTTCCGCTTTTGTCAATTCATTTCGATAACCGTATCGGCAATCGCCATGGTTGACTTTCTGTGGGACACCAAAAGAATCTGCTTTCCCTGCTTTTCCGTATACAGACTCTTTAAAATAATGCTTTCGTTCAGACTGTCAATATTGCTGGTTGGCTCGTCTAAGAAGATGACCGGACAGTCATGTAAAAACGCACGCGCAATGCCGATTCGCTGGCGTTCCCCGCCGGAGAGTGAATCGCCAAGTTCTGAAAGCTTTGTATCATACCCGTTTGGCAGGGAATCGATAAATTCGTGAATTGCCGCCTTTTTCGCCGCCGCACACACTTCCTCTCTTGTCGCATCTGTCTTTGCCACTTTAATATTATTTTCAATCGTATCCTGAAATAAAAACGTTTCCTGTGTGACATAGGAAATGTGTCTGCGCAGTGCTTCCGTATTGATTTCATTGACATTTTTACCGCCATACGTAATTGCACCGCCGTCTGTTTCGTAAAAACGCATCATCAGCTTTAACAGGGTGGACTTTCCACAGCCGCTCTTTCCTAAAATACCGTAAATACGGTCCGGCTTAAATTCTGCCGAAAAATCCGAAAAGACATGGCGTGTACTGCCGTCCGTTTCGCTGTAAGTAAAGTCGAGATGCTCTGCCGCAATCACACCGTCTGCCGCAGCCGCACCGTCGGTCACATCTTCCACGACCGGTTCTTCCTCTAAAAGATTTAATACACGGTTTCCGCTTGCAAGTGTCTGTGTCAGATTGTTTGAAAGTGCGGATAATGCCGATACCGGTCCGAATGAACCAAGCATTGCAACCGTACAAATCAGTACCGCGTTAAAGGACACTGTTCCGTCCCAGTAAAGGTTCATACTGACTGCAAGCATAGACGCTCCCGCAAGTAAAATCACGGCATCGGTTACAATCCGCTGTACCGCTTCGTTGCTCTTTAAACGGCTGTTGACCTTTTCAAGGGAATCGGTATAGCCCTCAATATTTTTCAGACGTTTTTCCTTTGCCTGATACTGGATAATTTCTTCCATGCCGTAGAGATTGTCAAGCACCGCCGTATTTAATCCGCCATACTGCTTCCGGTACTGTCCGCCCAGCGCACTGCCGAGTTTTCCGTTTACCAGTGGGATACCCGCACCCACGATAACATAAAATACAAAAGCAAGAAGTCCAAGCCGCACGTCAAACCGTCCGATAAAAATGCTCATAAACAGCGATGTAATAATTGCTATCGCAATAGGAGAAATTGTATGCGCATAAAATACTTCAAGTAACTCGATATCGGTTGTGATAATGGAAATCAGATTTCCCTTGTCACTGCCGTCTAACTTTGCCGGTGCGAGCTTTCGCAGTGCCGCAAATACCTGATGACGGATTTCTGCAAGCAGTTTAAATGCAATGTAGTGGTTGCTTGCCTGCTCCGCATACCGCAGGATACCGCGCAGTACCGAAAATACCGCAAGGAGTGTAAATATCACCGAAAGCTTTAATCCGCCGGTTAGTCCAAGCAGTGTTGTCAGTCCGTATGCACCCAAGACGGTAATAAATGTTGCCATCAGATTACCCACACAGCCCATTAATACTGCGAGGCACATTTTAGAAAGCAGGGGACGGATCATGCCAATCAGTCCTGCCATTACCTGTATACCGCTTCTTGATTTCATTTATACCGCCTCCTCTCTGAAATGCTCTAATTCCTGCTGTTTGTTAAACAGCGCCGCATAGGCTTTATTCTGTGCCATAAGCTGTTCGTGGGTTCCGCTTTCTGCGATTTTTCCCTGTTCCATATATAAAATTTTATCTGCCGCGGTCACATTTGCCAGTCTGTGTGAAATCAGAATAACAGACTTTTCACGTGCCAGATCCTGTACAATTTCCATGATTTTATTTTCGCTTTCCACATCGACGTTGGAAGTGGCTTCATCAAAAATATAAACCGGACTGTCATGCAGTAAAGCGCGGGCCAGTGCCAGACGCTGTTTCTGTCCGCCGGAAAGATTCGCACCCTTTTCCAGAATTTCCATATCCAGTCCGCCGTTTTCTTCAACAAAGCCAAGCAGGTCGACCTGTCCGAGCGCTTCCCGCATTTCCGGTTCGGAAGCAGTTTCACAGCCCATTGCCAGATTTTCGCGCACCGTGCCTTTAAAAATATAGCTGTCATGCGTGATTCTTGTAATCTTTTTCATCAGCCCTTCTGTCGTAAAATCAGACAACACTTCGCCGCCTAAGGTAATCACGCCGGACTGCGGTCTGTTTTCCTTCATTAACAGGGATGTGATTGTACTTTTTCCACAGCCGGAAGTACCGACCAGTGCCGTTATCCCCCGTTCTTTGGTTGAAAAGCTGACTTCTTTTAATACCTGTTTTTCCGGTGTATATGAAAAACTGATATTTTCAAAACAAATGGTCTGTCCTTCTGTTTTTTTAATACTGCCTTCTTCCGGTTCTTTGGTATCGAGTAGTTTAAAAATCTTATCCGCCGCCGCATTGCCATTCATCGCAATATGAAAAAATGAACCGAGCATACGAAGCGGCAGGAAAAATTCTGCCGAAATCATAATGATAAAGAAACACTCCGTCAGTGTAACTGCACCGTTTTTTAATTTTAAAAGGCTGAGTGCAATACCGAGTGCCGCACCGCCGTATGCCACCAAATCCATGATACTGATGGAATTCAACTGCATAATCAGCACACGCATTGTCACTTTTCTGAACTTTTCGGCTTCCTCATCCATTTTTTTCGCATAGCGTTCATCGGCACTGTATATTTTTAAGGTTGTCAGTCCCTGAAGGCTTTCCAAAAAGGAGTCACCAAGCTCTGTGTATGTTCCCCAGTATTTTGCCAGCATTTTCTTTGCAAATTTCTGCACGGCAATAATGGATACCGGTATCAGCGGTACACAGATTAATAAAACCACCGCAACCGTCCAGTTCATCATGCCGACAATGACAAAAAGTGTCAGCGGCGCTAACATACTGTAGAAAAACTGCGGCACATATTTCCCGAAATAAATCTCTAACTGTTCTACGCCCTCCGTACTAATCTGTACCGCTTCCGCACTGGAGAGATGTTCTCTGTATGAACCCGAAAAACGCATGAGTTTTTCATAGACCATTTTACGGATTCTGGATTTTACATTGCAGGAAGCCGCAAATGAAAGTCTGCTATTGACATAGGTGCTTACCGCACGCACTGCGATAACACATGCCAACACAATAAAAATCTTCTGCAAATCTGCTGTCTTTGCCGTGCCGCCTGCCGCACTGCTGATGAATCCGGCAAGCGTATACATAAAAAATACATTTGCAATCAGCATGAGCCACTGTGTTGCAACCATGCCCGCAACGTATTTCATGTTATCACGAAATTCCTGCATGAGCCGTTTATGAAACATTTTTCTTTTTCCTCTTTTCTTTTATGGTCGTCCGTATGTGCTTTAATGCAAGTACCGGGTGAGAAAATATCATCCGCGGTCCTGCATAACGCATGACTGCACGAATCTGTTCCCGCTGTTCTTTTGCATAACAGTGAACCTTACAGGCACTGCAAAAAGTCTTTGTTTCCATAAATGGGCATTTTTCTGTCCTGAAAAGCGCATATTCCTCCAGTTTTTTGCAGGAATCGCACAATTCTTTTTTATTCCCATCATTGCCGCCGTGATTACCACGGCAGTATATTCCTATCATAACGGACAAAAGCTTTTTTTCTTCTGCCCGTTTCTTTTCCACATCTATTTTATTCGCACTCATTTTCAAGCTCCATGCTATCCTGTTCGTCTACTGTTTTAATCCGGAACAGGAAGTAGTAAAAGTGTCCCGCCGCTACAATCAAAATAATTATTTTTGCAAACAGCGGCGAAAAGTATAAACCAATGGCAAAAATAATCCCCAGTGTTACCAGCAGATTCCGCTTTGCTTTTTTTGTCATCTGCTTTTTATGTACCGCATCCCCGATATACCGCTGATACAGCTTTGTGGACAGCAGCCATGTGTGAAAGCGTTCCGAGCTTTTTGCAAACAGCGCTGCCGAAAGAATTAAAAACGGCGTTGTGGGCAGTACCGGAAGGACTGCACCAACAATGCCGAGTGCAAGGGATAAAATTCCCAGACAAATACAGATTCCATTTACTATTTTTTTCATCTAAGCCTCTTTTCTTTTTAGTTTTCGTTTAATGACAGTGTCCGCCACAACGGCTGCAATCCCCGCCGCACTGCGACTTTCCGTTTTTCTTGTCACGGTGCAGGCTGTATGCCGCACCGCCTGCGATTGCAAGTACAATGATTCCAACAATAACTGTTCCCATAATACACCAATCCTTTCTAATACAAATATAAATTTTTCCATTTGACAAAAAGGGTCTGCATCAGCAGATTGTTGATACAGACCCTTTTCCCTATTCATACATTATTTTGCAAATGCTTTCTTTTTCATATCGACTTTTAATGTATCGCTTTCCTTGTAAGGTCTTACTAACAGATAGATAAAACCGGCTACAAAAAGAAGTGCGATAATCAATCCAACTACGTGGATATTTCCCGTAAATACAGAACCAATCTGATAGATACAGAATGCTACAATATATGCAAGAACTGTCTGATATCCGATTGCAAACCAGAACCACTTTGTGTTGTTCATTTCTCTCTTAATCGCACCCATCGCTGCGAAGCAAGGAGCACAAAGAAGATTGAATACTAAGAAACCGTAAGCGGCAATCGGTACGATACTTGCACCGAGCTGTCCCCAGATTTCTGCACCGTCTTCTGCAACTTCTGCAAAACCAAAGAGGATACCAAATGTTGCTACTACATTTTCCTTTGCAATCAGACCTGTAATAGCTGCTACTGCCATCTTCCAGTTGCCCCATCCAAGTGGTGCAAAGATTGGTGCAATAACACTACCGATTGCTGCAAGGATACTGCTGTCAAGCTGTTCAGCTTCAAGCATACCGAATGAGCCGTCTGCCCATCCAAAGTTCATTAAGAACCATAACACGATTGTTGAAAGAAGAATAATTGTACCTGCCTTCTTGATGAATGACCATCCTCTTTCCCACATGCTGCGCAGTACATTTTCAACAGTCGGCATATGATATGCCGGTAATTCCATAACGAATGGTGCCGGATCTCCTGCAAACATCTTCGTCTTCTTTAAAATGATACCTGAGCAGATGATTGCGGCAATACCTACAAAGTAAGCGCTCCATGCTACCCAGCCTGCATTGTCAAAGAACGCACCTGCAATTAAAGCAATGATTGGAAGCTTTGCACCGCAAGGAATAAATGTTGTTGTCATAATGGTCATCTTACGGTCTCTGTCGTTTTCAATAGTTCTTGAAGCCATGACACCCGGAACACCGCAGCCGCTGCCGATTAACATTGGAATGAAGGACTTTCCTGAAAGACCAAACTTACGGAAAATTCTATCCATGATAAAGGCAACACGTGCCATATAGCCGCATGATTCCAGAAATGCAAGGAAAATAAATAATACAAGCATCTGTGGTACGAAACCTAATACCGCACCGACACCGGCTACAATACCGTCAAGGATTAATCCTGAAAGCCAGTCAGCACAGCCGATTGCATCCAGTCCGTTACCGATTAATACCGGAATACCAGGTACCCATACACCATAGTCAGCCGGGTCCGGTTCTTCCTGCTCCAAAGCTGTTTCAAATGTTGCTACATTCACATTTACGAGTTCTTCGTCCTCGTCTTCTCCTGCAATGTTAACCTCTGTTGTAAGAGATTTGATTGCACTGTTTGATGTAAATGCCTTGATTGCTGCATCGACATCTGCTTCCTGCGCATCTTCGTCATCATAAACTTCTGTAAATTCTTTTGTGACATCCGGTGCTTTTTCTTCTGCTGCTTCTAAGAAGCCCTTGATTTCAGCATCGTATGGAGCATATTCATCAGCTGCATCGTTGTAAGCAGATGTACCGATTCCGAATAAATGCCAGCCATCGCCGAACACACCGTCATTTGCCCAGTCTGTAGCCCATGAACCGACTGTTGTTACAGAAATATAGTAAACAAGGAACATTACCGCTGCAAAGATTGGAAGGGCTGCCCATCTGTTTGTTACAACCTTATCAATCTTATCGGATACAGAGCCGCCTTCTGATTTCTTGCTCTTTGTACAGCAGTCATGAATGATGGATGAAATGTACTGGTATCTTTCATTGGTAATGATACTTTCCGTATCATCATCAAATTCATCCTCTAACTTCTGTACCTCTGCGGATACATCCGGTACGGACTTCATCATATCTTTAATCTTATCATCTTTTTCGATTAACTTAATGGCAAAGAAACGCTTCTGTTCGTCTGCCACATCGCTTCCGATTTTTGCTTCCACTGCTGAAATCACTGCTTCTACGCTGTCTGCAAATGAATGTGCAATTGTTACAGTTGCTGCTTTCTTTGCTAAATCAACAGCTTTGTCTGCTGCTTCCTTAATGCCTGTTCCCTTTAACGCTGAAATTGCTACAACCGGGCAGCCAAGCTTTTCTGAAAGCTTATCTAAATGAATCTTATCCCCGTTCTTTTCAAGAATATCCATCATGTTGACAGCCATGATGACCGGGATTCCCAGTTCCATTAACTGTGTGGAAAGATACAGGTTTCTTTCAATATTCGTACCATCTACGATATTTAAGATGGCATCCGGTCTTTCCCCAACCAGATAATTTCTTGCCACAACTTCTTCCAGTGTGTATGGAGATAATGAGTAAATACCCGGTAAATCCATGATGGTTACATCGCTGTGTCCCTTTAGTTTTCCTTCTTTTTTCTCTACTGTAACACCAGGCCAGTTACCTACAAACTGATTCGAACCGGTCAGTGCATTAAACAGTGTCGTCTTACCGCAGTTTGGGTTACCTGCAAGTGCAATTTTAATCGACATTTCAATGCTTCCTTTCATATAACTTATTTTTGTTAGCGTTTTCTAACCCCTATGTAAAAAAAATTTCTGTCTATCACCCCGCAAGAAAATTATGCTTCCACTTCAATCATTTCCGCATCGGCTTTTCTTAACGATAGCTCATATCCTCTTACTGTTACTTCTACAGGATCTCCTAAAGGTGCAACCTTGCGTACATACACATCGACACCTTTTGTAATGCCCATATCCATAATCCGTCTTTTTACAGGGCCTTCACCGTGAAGTCTTTTTACCTTCACCGTCTGGCCGCAAGCTGTTTCCTTCAGCGTTTTCATAACTCTGTTCCTTCTTTCCTCATGAAATGTTTTCTATATAAGCATGACTAAACCATAATTTTGTTCGCCATGTCCTTACCGATTGCAACTCTGGAATCTTTTACATTGACTATCATATTGCCATTTATCTCAGATACTACAGTAACTTCCCCACCGGTCACAAATCCAAGATTTTCCAAAAACTTGCGGACTTCTTCCTTTCCGCCAATCTTTCTGATAATATTTGTTTCCCCCGCTTTAACCATTGATAACGGCATCATTGCAGCTCCTTTCTTGTGTATCATAAATAACTTTTGATAGTTCTTTCCTACTTTCGTTAGTATATGCTAACGTTCATTAGAAGTCAAGAACTTTTTGAGAAATTTTCTTAATTACTTGTCCATCGTTTTTATGATTCCGGGATATCTTCCAGCCGCACAGCACTGTATAAGACGACGGCATCGGTAAATTTACGCGGATTGTAGCCGGTCAGTCATACGATGCCGCTCCTGCCATGACCGTGCTGACACTGCCGACACCGATACACAATACCTTTTCATATGTATCTGCCAGTCTTTTTAAAATATGCATGTTTTTCTCCAGCCGTTCCTTTTCAATAATTAAAATATACTCATTGGGATAATTGTATCTGTAAAAGCTGCAGTTCATGTGTGCAAATGCCTGTGTAATCGCCGACTGTATCATAAACAGATTATTCGGATTGTAGCGCACATTCAGGCGTACAATTACCACCCGGCACAGCGTATCCTCTGATAAGCCGTTTTCTTTAAGCGTATCCGACAAATATGCTGTATTCATATTTTCCCGGTTTATTAAACAGCGGATTACATAATTCAAACGTTTTTTCTTCTGCGCTCCAAGCGATTCCAGTTCCCGCTCTTTAAGCAAAATATCCGTGATTTTCTGTGCCAGATAGGCATACTTTCTCACTTCCTCAACGGCTCCGCTGATTCCGATAACCGCAATGATTTTTCCGTTGTATGTAATCGGGATATTGATGCCCCTTTTTGTGCCGAAAAAGCTGTCATCATCTGTTACTTCGATGGTTTCTCCGGCTTTTATATAACCGGTATTGGTCCGTCTGATTTTTCTAATTTTTTACAAATGCAGTGATTCCTAGTCACATTTTAAATGCAGAATTTTTTTATATTCTCTTTAATATTGTTTAACATAACATAAATTTATATTATTTTATACTTCTTTTTGTTCTGTATAACATATCATTTTAAAAAATGCCCTGTTATAATAATATCATCAAAAACACGCGTGATACAAAACACTATGAACAGATGATTCCAAACCAAATGATAAATAAGTTGAAAGATTGTGAGGTTGATTTTATGAAAGCAGTAATTGCAATTGATTCTTTTAAAGGAAGCTTATCTTCCTTTGAAGCGGGAAACAGCGCCGCAGAAGGTATCCGGCGCGTCTATCCCGATGCGCAGATTGAAGTCCGTCCGCTCGCAGACGGCGGCGAGGGAACGGTTGAAGCACTGACTCTCGGCTGTGCCGGACAGCTTACAACCGTTACCGTCACCGGACCGCTCGGCAAGCCGGTATCCTGCCAGTACGGCATTGTTGACAGCACTAGGACTGCCATTATTGAAATGTCCGGTGCTGCCGGTATTACACTTGTTCCCGACACGGAGCGCAACCCGCTCTATACAACGACCTACGGTGTCGGCGAAGTCATCCGCGATGCGATTACAAAAGGCTGCCGCCACTTTATTGTGGGTATCGGCGGCAGTGCCACCAATGACGGCGGTGCCGGTATGTTACAGGCCCTCGGTTTCGGACTGCTTGACAAAAACGGCAATCCGGTTCCTTTCGGCGCTATGGGTCTTGAAGTCCTTGATAAAATTACCACCGACAATGTCCTGCCGGAATTAAAAGACTGTACGTTCCGTATTGCCTGTGATGTAACCAATACTCTGTGCGGCGAGCAGGGATGCAGTGCTATTTTCGGTCCGCAGAAAGGCGCTACGCCGGCCATGATTCTGCAAATGGATAAATGGCTGGCTTACTATGCCACACTGGCACGGGAAATTTTCCCGCACGCCAATCCGAAAGCGGCAGGAAGCGGTGCAGCAGGCGGTCTCGGTTTTGCCTTTATGACCTTTTTAAACGGCACGCTTGAATCCGGGATTAAGATTGTTCTTGAAGAAACCCGGTTAAGTGATTATATCAAAGATGCAGATATTGTCGTAACCGGAGAAGGCCGGTTAGACGGTCAGACGGTTATGGGAAAAGCCCCGATTGGTGTCGCAAAGATTGCCAAGCAGTTTGACAAACCGGTACTTGCGTTCTCAGGCTGTGTCACAAAAGATGCCACTGCCTGCAACCGCGAGGGCATTGATGCCTTTTTCCCGGTTTTAAGAAATGTTGTTTCTTTAGAAGATGCCATGAATCCTGCCAACGCCCGTCAGAATATGGCGGACACCGCAGAGCAGGTATTCCGCACAATACGGACATTTTCATCATTATAGAGAAAAATTGGAGCTTTGATTGGGCTCGTGATTACAATTATTTTAATTATTAAGAAAGTCCACCCTGCATATAGTCTTATTCTCGGTGCGTTAATCGGCGGATTCATCGGCGGCGGCGGACTGACAAGTACGGTTGTATCTATTCTTGTTTACATTTTATAGTTGTAATAAGCACAACACTATGGGCTTCCGTTCAAGCCCCCGCATAAAGATAGCTGAAATACCAAAAGCCGCAGAAGCATATGCCCCTGCGGCTTTCATCTATACAGAACTGTTTATTCTGTCTATACTTTTGCGCCAGATAATTTACTAAATCTGTATTTTTATTCATTAAAATGTTCTTCCAGCTTCTTAGAAGACTCCTTTAAACTGTCAATTGAACCAGAAAGCTTCATGACATAATCCGTCTGATTGACAATATTATTGCCGATTTCCGCAACCATTGAAGCATTTTCCTCAGAAGTTGCAGCTACGGTATCCAGTTCTTCCTGAATATCGTCAAACTGTCTTTTGACCTCACCGATAACATCGTATTCTTCTTTGACAACCACTGTTGCGGATTCTGCGGAGTTGTTAACCGTATCGAGCTTACCGATTAAATCTTCAATCTGTACGGAACTGTTCTTTGCCGCATCAGCACCTGCTGAAATCTTGTCTACCACACCATTGACGGTTTCTGTCAGTGTCAGAATAATTTCTTTGATACTGTCTGCCGATTTTCTACTGTCTTCTGAAAGAACACGGATCTGGTCTGCAACCACCGCAAATCCTTTTCCATGTTCACCGGCTCTGGCGGCTTCGATTGAAGCATTTAAGGACAGGAGATTTGTCTGTCCGGCAATTGCATTAATATCATTTAAAATGCCTGTAATCGTATTCATCTGTTCTAACAACCCTGCCGTGGCATCACTTGCCTGACCGACCGTTTCAGACATTTCAAGCATAGATTTCTGAACTGTCTTTGCTTCTTTATTACCGTCATTTACTGCCTGTGTCACTTCTGCAAAGCTCTGCTCCAGCTGCTGTGCATAGTCATAATTTTTATCAATCTGTTCTTTGGCTGTATTGAGTTTCTCACTAACTGTCTGAATCGCACGGCTGGATTCATCCACAACCTGCTCCATCTGTTCTGCGGATGTCTTAACAGACTGTGCATGGGAAGTCACTTCTTCTACCTGTGTGCCACATTCAACAATTTCCCTGTTCAGATTAAAAGCAATCCGGTTGGCAACTGCTGTATTTTCCTGCACCTGGCAGAGTGCCGCTTCTGCCTGCCTTGTCTTTTTCTCCCCAAATTTCGTCCCAAGATATAAAAGCACTGCACTTACTGCAAATAAACAAATTTTTGAAATTGCACCAACAAATGCCCCATCAATAATCTTAACATTAATAAACAGACATACAACACATGTCGCCGTAAACGAAATCGCATAATACTTGATAATTTTCTTATCAAAATACCGGACTGCCATACATAATGTGATGAAATTTGCCAGAAATGCAATACTGTTGCCATTCACCAAGCCTGAATAAATTAATACTGCATAAGACGGGCATAAAACAATTACCATTGCCTTGACAAAATCACTGACCTGTAAAAACCGGACAATCATTACAATAATCAGCGTTGCCCATAACACACCACATCCTTTGATTGTCCGCGTTGACATTCCATATGACATGACCGTTGTAACAGACATTGTCAGGACACATGCCAGAATCACCAGCAGATTCGCCTTGTGTACTCTTTCCATAACCTTCTCCTACCTTTCGTATTTTAATTTTCAATTTTTAATTTTAATCCGGTCACACTATTTAAGTAATTCTGATTATGCCACATTACCGTGTAAAAGTAAATAATATCAGCAATTGTTCCTGTTTTTATACCAAAACAACGGACTGCCAGTCCCTTACATTCCGCTTCTGTCCCTTCGTTCTTTTAAAATTCGTGCATTCTCTTCCACCTTAGTCTTTCCAAGCGGATATAAAAACCATAAGGACAGTGCAAGTAAAACAAATCCTGCTGCCGGTACAATACACGTAATCGTATAAATGCCGTTTACAACCTTTTCGTCATATGCCGTTGCCGTATTATAGCCAATCACTGACAGCAAAACACCGACAAGCCCTGATGATGCCGCCTGTCCCAACTTTCTTGCAAAGGAGTACACCGCATAAATTGTTCCGTCCGGGCGCTGTCCGGTACGCACCTGTGTATCGTCAATGACATCTGTAATCATCGCCCAGCACACCAGATTAAACATTGCCAGTCCGATATAGGAAATGCCGTAAAAAATAAGCCACACATACACATTTTTTGTATGCACAAAATATACCGCTATCAATGCCGCCGCACCGATAAGCGATCCGGCCGCCGACATTTCCCTTTTCCCGACCCGCTCAGCCAGCCGCACCGTAAAGGCAGACAGCACCAGCGTGACCGCCGTTCCGATCAGTGAAGCCAGCGAAAGTCCTTTGACATCACCGAAATAATTCGGATAAATGTATGCACCCATATTGGATAACGACAACTGGGAAAGCAGTAACAGCAATGCACTTACCACAATTCCGATGAGCGCACGATTCTGAATCAGACTGCCAATCAGTCCCATAAATGAGAATTTCTGCTTTGTTGTTTCTGCTTTTACGCGCTCCGTTACCATAAAATAACACAACAGATAACAGATAACTGAACCTACAGAACACCAGAATGCTGCAATGCTCATACGCGTACCGGAAAGCACGGCATTCCCGTTTTCATCGGTGTAATAAACCACTAACGGCAGTACAACACCAATAACCGTTGCCGCAAGCGTAGCGCCGATTGTCCTCCAGTTCGATAGCGCCGTTCTGTCTTTTGGCTCTGCCGAAATTGCCGATGCCATCGAACCATATGGAATATTAATTGCCGTATAAAACACACTGCCCCAGAGCAGATACGTAAAAAACATCCAGATAATCTTAAATGTCATCGGCATTTCTGCAAACCACGAAGCATACATTAAAAATGAAGATACTGCCACCGGTCCGCACATTCTTAATAGCCACGGTGCAAATTTGCCTTTTTTATTTCCGCGGCTTCTATCCGCAATCTGCCCCATCGTCACATCCGTGAACGCATCAAGCAGCCGCGCTGCCATCATCATCGTACCAACGACTGCCGCCGATACGCCCATCACATCCGTATAAAATTTTAACAAAAACATAGACGATAATATAAATGCAAAGTCATTGCCAAAATCGCCAAACATATACCCAAGCTTATCCGCCATACCAAATTTTCTTTTCATAAAGCTCCTCCATTTTAACATCACAATTTCAGTATGGCGGATTCTTAAAAAAATATACAAAAAAGCTGTCAGAGAAAATGTTTTACATTTCTGTATCTGACAGCTTTCTATTCTATATTTTTGTATTCCTAAATTGTGCGTGTTAAAGCGCCGTTTTTGCCCCATTTGCAGCCTTCCGTACAGGTAAAGTCCGCAAATCCACAGCGGGCGCATGGTTTCCCGCTTTCTGTGATGTCTTTTAAACGTTTCTTATTGGCAGTGGACAGATTATCTGCATTCTTACCAAATTTCTGTGTGAGCTGTTCTGTAATGCGCATAATTTCAAGCTGCGCCCTGCCGCACATTCTCTCTTTGCTTTTTAAGACAAAATCTTCAAACAAGCCCTGTTCCGTAACGGATACAAGTGTTCCCTGCGGATATATTTCCTTAATGCTTCGCATATCCGAAAGCCACTGTTCCTCTAACGGTGTTCCCCGAAGAATTTCCGGTACGTAAAAACCATATTCTTCTGCATCGTCCCCGCTGAAATGAATTTTTACGCGCAGGGTTCTGTGGCGCTGTTCCTGTGCTACCTGTGCAAAGGAAGCAAGGAATTTTGCCGTATAGACATCACCAAAATATTCACGGTTGTCGTTATCGTCCTCCCCGTAAGCCTGTACCGGCATAAAGCGGAAGGCTTCATTTTTATTGTCATGGAAATTCTGTTTTCCGCCGACAACTAAAAGTAACTGCTCCTCTAAGGATTCCAGTTCGTCATGCAGTCTTTTATTAAAGCCGCCGGATAATTTCTCCAGATTTTTCTTCATCTGCTCTGTCCAGTCCAGCACATAGAAAATGTTACGGAACGGCAGGGAATAGACCATTGCAGTCGGACAAAAAACAGAAATCATATATCTTGCATTTTCATAGGCAAGCTTGTCCACTTCCTTTTCATCAAATTTTCCCGGATACACCTCACAAATCCGTTCTAATACCAGTGTATGCCACTTTTCATAGAACTCCCGTTCTTTTTCGGTCTGCGGCTGCATTTTGGTGTATCTTGCACTTTTTTCTGATGTATTGGATACACCGATAGAATTTAACAACATGGCAATGATTTTCGGACATTGGATTTCCATTGTCACCATGCAGTGCTGGAATACCGAATGATGTCCGCGTTCCGCCGTGCCTTCTGCTCTCTTTACCGCACGTTCCACCGGCTGGGTACGAATCGTCTGGTACCCTTCCTTTGCATAGCACGTACCGGCAAACTTGCCGCTTAAAATTGTCAGTTCTGTATTCATCTGCTCAGGAATTACATCATTACATTCCGTCGTTGCAGCAATCGTCTGAATTGTTGTCATATTCTTCTCCTTTTCTTGCGCCCTTTTATCGCAATCCAGCGATGAGCAATTCGCACGGGCGATTTCTCATCTGAATTCATTCAGTTCTGCGATAAAAGCATTTTGTGATGCCCGCAGCACAAAATGCCATGTGAAGCGCCTTAAATTTAAGGGTGCTTCACATTGCTCCATTCTTGAAATTTAAAAAATCTTTCTCTATAATAATACTGAAATCATTCTCATCTGTCATGTATTTTTTATAAATACATACTTATTTTAAAATATTTGGAGGCAGTTATCTATGGAAAATTTTACTTATTATACACCGACAAAGGTTGTTTTCGGCAAAGGCACTGAAAATCAGACCGGTGCGCTGGTTAAAGAACAGCACTGCAAAAAGGTTTTAATTCACTACGGAAGCGGCAGTGTTGTCCGCTCCGGTCTGCTCGACCGCATTAAGACATCCCTTGACGAAGCAGCGGTTTCTTACGTAGAACTGGGCGGCGTTGTTCCAAATCCGCGCCTTTCCCTTGTTTATGAAGGTATTGAACTCTGTAAAAAAGAAAATGTAGATTTTATTCTTGCTGTCGGCGGCGGCAGTGTCATTGACTCTGCGAAAGCCATCGGTTACGGTGTCTACAACGGCGGCGATGTCTGGGATTTTTATGATTTTAAACGTCAGGCAGAAGGCTGTCTTCCAATCGGCGCAGTGCTTACCATTGCTGCTGCCGGAAGTGAAATGAGCGGTTCTTCTGTTATCACCAAAGAAGACGGTCAGATTAAACGCGGCTACAGCAGTAATTTCAGCCGTGCCCGCTTTGCCGTTATGAATCCGGAGCTGACCATGACACTCCCGCCATATCAGACGGCAAGTGGCTGTGTTGACATTTTAATGCACACCATGGAACGCTATTTTAACCAGTGTGACAATATGGAACTGACAGACGGTATCAGTGAATCTTTAATGCGCACCGTTATGAAAAATGCAAAGATTTTAAAAGACGAACCTGATAATTATGATGCGCGTGCAGAAGTCATGTGGGCCGGCAGTCTTTCCCACAACGGACTGACCGGCTGCGGCACGGACGGCGGTGACTGGGCAACCCATAAAATGGAGCATGAAGTCGGCGGTCTGTTTGACGTGGCACACGGTGCCGGACTCGCCGCTTTGTGGGGCAGCTGGGCAAGATTTGTACTGGATGCCCGTCCTGCCCGCTTTGCGCAGTTTGCCACACATGTCTTAGGCGTAACCGCCGGTGCAGATGATACAGAAACCGCTTTGAAGGGCATAGAAGCCATGGAAGACTTTTATCACTCCATTGACATGCCGGTTTCATTATCCGAACTCGGCGTTACCCCGACACCGGAGCAGATTCGCACTATGGCTGAAAAATGTGACATTTCCACCCACCACAATGCCGGAAAAGTAAAACACCTGTCTGTTGAAGACATGGTTGCTATTTATACAACCGCTTTATAATGCTACCGGGGCAAAGCCCACAGCTATAAGTTTTAACATCATACAGCAAAAGGCAGGAACACAAGCTATGCGGTGTCCCTGCCTTTTAATTATACAATTTTCTGCTCTTTATTTTTCAAGTTTCTTTTTCTTCATAACAAGGCATCCTGCAAAACCTGCTGCAGCTGCCATCAGAATTACATAGAACCACATTGCAAAAGAATCTCCTGTCTTTACGCCTGTATCTGTATGATCTGATACTGCTCCGCCATTCTGGCTGTTATTCTGATTATTGCTGTTCTGGTCTGCGTTATTCTGTCCACCATTATTCTGGTTATCACCGCTCTGGTTTCCGTTATTCTGTCCACCGTTGTTCTGATTGCCACCATTCTGGTTTCCGTTATTCTGTCCACCGTTGTTCTGATTGCCACCGTTCTGGTTTCCGTTATTCTGTCCACCATTATTCTGGTTGTCATCACCAGTGTTTGAATTGTCATTATCCTTGACTACTGTTTCATCCACAATTACATAATTGCTAAAATGAGCCACTGTAAATGTCATTTTACCATCTGCATAAACTGCATTTACATCTTCCATGCTTCCATCCTCTGCAACATAGAATACTTTTGTTTTTGCAGAGTCATAACCATTTGGAACTGAAATCGTAACTGTAACTGTTCCATCCGGCTGAATGACATTTCCTTCTGTATCCAGCAGTCTGATATCCAGCAGTGAGAACTTCTTATTGTCAAAAGATTTCTTTACTGCATCATATGCATTTCCTTCTCCCAATGCTGTTACTTTCAGCTGGCTTCCTGATGGAATTACACCTGCATCTGCCTTTACTGCAACCGCTATATTTGCACCGGAAGCATCTGTTACAGCAGAATCCGACTCATATCTGGCACTCAGTGTTGTGCTGATGCCCTCTACGGTCCAGTTAAAGCCTGCCATCTTATCATATGTCCCCATAGTCTGTGCGGCTTTCCACCATGTATCGCCTGCCTGAATTGTAAATGTATGGTCTTTTGTTAAATCAAGACCTGTTACTGTATAAGTTGTTTCAGCCGTTGTATAATCGCCGTTTACCGGATTGAAGTCCTTACCTTCCGGTACAACCGGTGTTCCGTCAACATATACACGGTATCCGCCGACTGCGGTGTCATCTGTTGCTGCTGTCCATGTAAGAACAACATCGTTATCCTTTACTTCTGCCGTTACTTTTGCATTTTCTGCAAATACCGGTGCTTTGTAATCATAGCTGCCAAGTGTTGTAATCTGTGCCAGTGGGTACTTGTATTCAACCCCTGCATCTGTAAATGCAACGATTTCAACTGTATTTTCTGTACCCGGTGTCAGTCTTCCAATCTGCTTTGATACGGTTTCTGCCGTTGCAAATTTCGGGATCTGATAGTTATACACTGTATTGACAAGCTTTCCGTTTGCGTAAATCTTATAACCTCTGATTCTTGCATCACTTGAACTGATTGCTGTCCATGTTCCCTGTGCATGTGTATAAACTGCACTTGCAAGTTCTGATGTCACATTTTCCGGTGCTTCAATATCTGCTGTATCTTTTTCACCGTCTACAGTAACAGTTACTTCGCCGAGTAATGTTTTATTCTGTCCTGTAACACTCATGCTGTTTGCATTGTCACCTTTTTCACTTACATATACTTTAAATGTATAAGTTACACCGGATGATAATCTGTCCATAATGGTTTCTGTTCCTGTAATACCATCTGTAATATCAACCTTTTCACCATTTACATAAGTATCTACACCGTAGAATACTTCTTCTGCTCCATTCTCAACCGCATTCCATGAAAGCTTTACCTGACGTCCGTCAGAAGCCTTGGCGGTCTGTGCCTGTACTGCTGTCGGCGCTGCTGTACCGGCTGTCTTTGTAGCAAATGTAATCTTTAAAATATTTGCTGTTGCGCCGTTTGCATAAATGTAATAGGTCTTTCCAGCCTGTACCTGTGCAGTTAATGTTTCATATTTTGCTGCCGTATCCTTTGCATTGGTATTCTGATAGTCTACAACAACTTTACCATCTGAATCCACTACATAAAATCTCTTGGTTGCAAGCGTCTTCTGGTCAATGCTTAATACGCCGTCTTCTGCAGCTTCATATGTAAGGAAGCATCCTGATACCGGAATTGTTCCCTTAGACTGTGTTTTACCGTCTGAATCCATTGCCTTAGTCTTACCGGATACGACATATTCTGTTCCGACCTGCCATACAGCACCTTCACCTGTTGTATCGGCTTCTGCTACTGTTGCAGTCTTCCAGCCACCGTTTGCATCATTGGCATCTGCATGTGCTGTCAGTCCGTTGGCAGTTGTTGTAGCTGCTGCGATTGCCGCTGCATCCCATGCTGCCTTAACGGTTGTTTCTTCACCTTCTCCACCCGTAGAACCTGAATCCGGTTCTGTAACAGCCGGAACAACTTCTGCCTTTACGGTTGAATCCTTTACAGTAATACCTGACATCATGTTCTGCATCTTATCGGTACAGTTGTTGACTGAATCCCATGTTGTACCCTGGAATACAATGTCTTTGCAATACTGCATATTATTCCATGTCTTATCCGTCTTTTTATCTACTGCCTTCTTTGCATAAGATACGGTCTTAAAGTTATAGAATACTGAATTTTCACAGCCGATTAATGATTCCCAGCCGTTCTTATTCTTAAAGCCGCCATTTGTTCCGACATTACCAAAGGTAATATCCTGGAAGTATAAGTGGCTGTGTGTATGCCATGGTTTCTGTGGATTGCTGACCGGATCAACATCTGCAAGTACCTGTACGGTATTATACTGTACGCCGTATACGGACACATTGTACGATGCAAAGTTGTAGAATTTTCCGATTTCTGCAAATTCTGTTGTAGATGCACTGTTCGGGTCACTGTAGCTTGTTGTGAGTACCCATGCCTGATTTGTATCTGCAACTGCGCAGTCACGCATTGTAATGTTGGCAATAAAACCACCGTTCGTCGGTGCAGATTTGAAACGGAATGCCATATCAATGTGGTTCATGACGGTATCTTCAAATAATACGTCCTGAATACCGTTTCCTGTGTGTGAACCTGCTGCCAGACCGCCGTGACCTTCACGAAGGAAGTTATTAAACATCCAGATTTCTGAATTGGTCTGAATATCGCTGTCTCTTGCGCCTTCACCAACAGATGCACCGAAACCTAAGTTATCATCACCTGTATCTGTGAAGTTGTTCCAGCAGATTACATTCTGTGAACAGCCAAATCCAAGTCCGTCACCGTTGTTGCCGTCATAAGAGAATACCTTGACATTTTCTGTTGAAATATTTCTGGAATCCAGAATATTAACAGAGTGGTTTGCCGGATTTTCAACGGTAATGTCACCTACATAAACGTTGCTGACATTTCTCATAATTAACAGGCTGGAACGTGTCGCATAAGCATTGGTAATATCTGCCTTTTCAATACCTGCATTATTTCCCGTTTCTACATCGATAAATTTATCCTTTCCGTTTTTATCAACCTTACCGTTATCTGCCAGATCTTTTTCAATATAGCCTGACAGCGAATCAATCAGTTCATCGGAATACTTTCTTGAACCGTCTTCGTTTGTGAGGTTGGTAAGATATTTCTTTGCAGAATCGGCAGCCTGGATACCATAGTAATAAACCTTTGTATTACTGCCGCCCATGTATCTTGGCAGACCATAGTTTTCTGTATCTGACGGATCACCTGCCTGCGTATTTACACCGGTATTGGAGGTGTAACCGTCTTCATACATTTTATCGCCTGCACCATACTTCCAGCCGTTGCCGTAAAGTGTACCGTTACCGGTAATACGGATATTCTCAAGCGGAGCATTTTCATCGGCACTTGTGGCATTCAGTAAGCCCCAGCCTCTTGTATCGGTGTAGAACGGATACATTAAGAAACCGATTTCAAAATGGTCACTGTTTGGTGATGCCCAGAGTGTACCGTCTAATTCTACTGTAATGTCACTCTTTAACCAAAGTGCACCGGATACAAAGACCTTTCCGTCCTCAGCCTGCGGAATCACAACCTTTCCGCCCGGTGTACAGGCATCAATTGCTGCCTGGATTGCTTTTGTATTCTTTTCTACGAGTGCATTGACTTCATCATTATAAGAAGTGTAACCTTCTGTTGCCACTGCACCATAATCTAAAATGTTAAACTCCTCCGGCTTAACTGTCGTTTTCTGACTGATTTCCTTTGCCGTTCCGAGTTCTTTTCCGTCCTTATCAACTGCAACAACCTTAAAGGTATACTCTGTGTCAGGTGTAAGACCTGTTGCACGATAAGAATGAATATCCACATTTACCATATCTACGTCACTATTGGTTTCATAATATTCATAGAAGGATTTCATATATGTATCTGCCCATTTGGCATTTTCTTCATAATTCTTTCTTGCTGTTCCATCAAGTGTGCCGTTGACGTAAACGTTATAATCTGCTACATTATCATATTTTTCCGGCTTATCCCATACAAGTGCGATGCTTGTATCGTCATATGCCAGTGTTGGAACCTGTAAATTACTGATGTCACTGCTTCCCGTTGTCTTGTCAAATAAAGGGTTCTCCAATTCCTTTGTACCAAAACTATCATCAGAAATCACATTAAAGACTCCACTGTTGACATATTTGTTATGTCCGTCGGTTGTCGGCAGTCCCGCTGCATTTGCTGACAGCCCCTGAAAACTGATGGAACCGACTGTCATCGCAGCCGTAAGTCCGACAGCCATCATTTTCTTTAAGCTTCTTCTCATAGCACTCCTTTCTTATCTGCGCCCAGCCACAGATAATCCCAATACATTCTATATTCCACTTAAAAAAATGCTTATGCAAAACCTACATTACAATATTTTCAGGAGTTTTTTGAAATACTTTTGCATAAACATTTTATCTAAGTTCTTTATTAAAGTAACATTTTACAGGCATTTAGTCAATGATACTTTGGTATCGTCTTTTATTTTTGTGTATTTTTGATAAGTTTATGTTCATTTTGTTAAGTTTTCGACATTTTTTTGTGCATTTCGTATGCCAAAACCCGACAAATAAAAAAAAGCAGACAGATTCTTTTCAAATCTGCCTGCGGACTTTTGGTTCTAAATTTCTATTTTTGTGCCAGCAATATAAGAAGCTGCGTGATTTTTTCCATAGATTCTACACAACAGTATTCATACCGTCCGTGAAAATTGTGACCGCCTGCGCACAGATTCGGACACGGAATGCCCATAAAGGAAAGTCTTGCGCCGTCTGTTCCGCCTCGTATCAGCTGGATATGCGGTTCAATGTCCAGCTTTTTCATACATGTCTTTACATTTTCTATTAAAAACAGATACGGTTCAATTTTTTCTTTCATATTGTAATACTGGTCCGTGATTTCTGCCGCAAAAAACGCTCCACCATGTCTTTCATTCAGTTTACTGCAAATACTTTCCACCAGCTGCTTTTTCTTTTCAAACTTTTCACGGTCATGGTCACGGATAATATACGATAACTGTGCCGCTTCCACACTGCCGTGCATGTCGGTCAGATGGAAAAAGCCCTCATAGCCGCTTGTACGTTCAGGACATGCCTGCTTTGGCAGTTCACTGTGAAATTCCATTGCCATAACTGCGGCATTTTTCATCTTATCCTTGGCATCTCCCGGATGAACGCTTCTTCCGGTTACATGAATCACTGCCTTCGCCGCATTAAAATTTTCATATTCCAGCTCGCCGAGCGCCCCGCCGTCAACAGTATAGGCATAGTCTGCACCGAACCGCCCCACATCAAAATGGTCCATGCCGCCGCCCACTTCTTCATCGGGGGTAAATGCAATGGCAATATCCCCGTGTACAATCTCCGGATGGCTGCACAGCTGTTCTGCCATCGTCATAATCTCTGCCACACCGGCTTTATCGTCTGCGCCAAGCAGTGTTGTACCGTCTGTCGTAATCAGCGTTTGTCCGGTATACTGCACAAGCTCCGGAAATTCTTCCACCGATAAGACAATATTTTTGTCTTTATTTAACACGATGTCTTTGCCGTCATACTGACGGATAATCTGCGGTTTTACATCCGCTCCCGATACTTCGGGAGAAGTATCCATATGTGCAATAAATCCAAGCACCGGCACTTTTTCTCCATCTGACCTGTTGGATAAAATCTTTGCATAGACATAACCGTACTGTTCGTCAATTTCTACCTGCGGCACGCCCATCCGGCGTAATTCCTCCACTAGCATTTTTGCAAGTACCTTCTGCTTTTCTGTACTCGGAAACGTGTCTGAAGCCTCATCGGACTGCGTATCTACTGCCACATATTTTAAAAAACGCTGCGTAACCCGCTCTTTCATTGCTGTATCTACCCCTTTCTGTCTTTTATATTATTCGTTATACTGCACCTCTCCTGTTTCGGGATTGACTGAAATCCCATTGACTTCCAGATGCTCGTCAATCTGAATGACCAGGTACTGCTTTCCTTCGATTTCCATGGTTTCAACCAGGTCGGTTCTTTCAGGATTGACCTTTACCACAACATCGGGTGTCTTTACCTCAAACTTGCGTGTTTCCGCAATGTTTGCTGCCATCAGCCGTGTATTTTCTCCTATCGCCTGCTCAAAATGTTCCTCAAAATCCTGTAAACGTTCTTCTTTTACACCGCTTTTTTCCAGCAAATCCCGCATCTCGGTCTTATCAATTGTCACCGGTTCAGGATTTCCTTTCTGTTCCTGAATCATCTCATTAAGATTCTCATGAATATTTTTAATTGTTTCATAATTACATTCTTCGCCCAGTGTTTCTTCTACCAGCACCTGAAAATTCTCCTTCTGGCTGCCTGCAGAAAGCGGCACTTCACAGTTTAAAACCTGTGCCAGAAACAGCTGTTCAAACGCATTGGCATCCTTTGAATAATATAACACGCCTTCCCCGTCTTCACTCCTGTTATTAAATGCCGGAAATAAAAATCCGATATCCGGCAAATCCACCATATGATTTTGCTGCTGGTCATGAAAGGCATGATCTTCTTCAAAATATCCCAGTCCCGGTTTTGAAAGCGATACATGACAGATACTGCACAGCAGATAGCTGTACACCTCATCTGATGCATCTTCCATGTCAATGCCGTCACTGGTCCGTCCCGGCACGTCATACACCTGATTAATCAGCAGAATCAGATAATTTCCCGGATGACTGTATGATTCAATGACTTTATCATAAAATTTTTCAAGCAGGGCATCATCTTTTAATTCGCTGTCGCGCAGCTGATATAAAAAGGTTCTCGCGCCGCCGTCTGCATAGGAATCCATGGTAAAACGCATATCCAAAAGATTCTTGCCCGGTGTTCCCGACAATGTCTTTCTAAAAATATCGAAGTATTTATGTTTTTCTTCCTCCGGCAGATTTAAAAACGTCTGGTTAAACCGTGCCACTTTTTCCTTGTCACCGTTGACATAACAGCCACACAGTCTTAAAATACCACACTCTTCCAATGTATATTGTGATTTAATTTCATTAATCTCTTTTTTAATCATTTTGTACTCCATTCCGATGTATTCTTTTTTACATTTTTTTTAATAATCTCCATTCCACAGGCATTTTAATGCCTGCGGAATCGCGAGCCAAATCTTATTTGGCTCTGCGATAAAAAGCAACTTTGTGATGCTTGCGGCACAAAGTGCTGTGTGAAAAATAAGCGCATCAGCGTTATTTTTCACACTAGCCTGCTTTTTAAAAATCTGCAATGTACTTTTTTTAATACTTTGTAGATTTTATTTGACATTTGGGCATGATAAGTATATAAATAAAAAGTTCTGTTACTTAGAACTTTACGAAATCAGTTCGCTTCTCAACATTGAAGGAGGTAAGGAAATGAACTCAGACAAGAACACTTTAACGTACCATATTCTTTTAAAAACAACAGACAATGCGGTAAAATTCGTAAACACAATTAACACGCTTGACGGTTATTTTGACATTTGTATGGGAAGTTATTTTTTCGATGCAAAATCAATGCTTGGCATTTTAAGTATGGATCCGCGTCGTGTCATGACACTTCGCGTCGTAAGAAATGACCACAGCACCGATGAGCTTGAAACATTACTGAGACCATTTTGCGCATAAATATACGTCTGTAAAAATTTCAGGGGAATCTCTTAAAGTTCCCCTGATTTTTATTTTTAAAACAGTTTATTAAATGTTTCTTCCAGTTTCTCTCCTACGCTGATTACACCGTTTTCCAGCGTTTTTCCGGCATTGATAACCTTTTTATCAATTTCATTTTCCCTGATAAAATTCTCTGTTTTGTGAACCGCTTCTTCCGCTTTTTTATCCAGTTCTTTTTCCTTTGCATAATCATGCACTTTATCTGCTGCATTATTGGCTGCATCTACGGCTTTTCCCACACCACGCAGTACTTTTTCTTTATTAATCAGTCCCATAACTGCCTCACTTTCTGCCTGCAATCTGCATAAAACTTCATATTCAAATTCTAAAAATAGTATACGCAGCTTTGTCCTGCTCATGCAATGATTATACCACTTTCCTTGATTTTCCGATACATTTTTTTCTACTTATAATCGTGAAGAAGTTTCATACACTATTTTGGTAACCTCATCACTTGTTTTATAAAAATGGAGATTAGTGTAAAAAATCACACTGCTGTGCTGATTTTTTACACGGCACTTTGTGCCGCAGGCATCACAAAGCTGCCCTTATCGCAGAGCCGAATCTGACATTTGACTCGCGATTCCTCCGGCATTAAAATGCCTGCGGAATGGAGATTGGTGTGAATATGAATAAAGAAAAAAACGGCAGTATCCTCCCGATAATGGCAATGGACAGCATTTCCGATGCCGGACCGGACGCTTTAAAAATTACCGGACTTGTAAAATCCGGCGGCACCGTGACCGGCTATCAGCTTTCTGACGGACGAATCGTATCAAGGGAATCCGGTGTTGAACTTGCAAAAGAAAATAAAATTCAAGGTGTCGGCGTTGCCCACAACAAAGATACGGAATATTTAAAATCTATCCCTGACGGCACACAAGACAACAATTTAAGCCACCTTCCGACCGTACACGGATAACAAAAAATGCCTTGCGGCTTGTGGCAAGGCATTTTTTACATATTGTTTGTTCTGACGCGTTCTAAAAATGCGGCATCAAATTTTGAATTCAGCTCTTTATTAAAGGAAAGATATTCTTCCTTAATGGCGCTGTCCGCTATTTCATCATTGCTGCTGTATTCCAGACCATCTATAAACAGTGCTGCAATACAGGCGATATCCCGGTACTGCGCATTCTCCAGATACACCGTATAGGTATCCAAGTGGCTTTTTACTTCTGTCGGCTTATGCACAATCGCCACCGTCTGTCCGTCCTGATATAAACAAAGATAATGCCGGTCCGTTCCCAGTCCGATTTCATACAGCTGATACTCTCTATCGTAAAACTGTATTTTATAATAGTCATATCCCACGGATACAAATAATATCTTTTTCTGACAGACCTCTGCCGTATAAAGACCTCCCACCGGTCGGTTATGCTCTAAAATGCTATATATCAGTTCATTCTTTTCGCCTTCCTTTTCCTGTAAGACCGGCTCAAAGGACAGCGTATACGCATTTTGTCCCGCAAATACGATTTCCGTGGAAATGTGATTCAGCGATGTGCATTTTGCCAGCGTTTCCCCTGTGGCAGTATCTTCAATTTCAAATTCCGGCTCGGCACCAAACTGTGTCTGCTTAATATTTAGAATCATAATCCTCCAAAAATGAATGTTTCTGACCATTTTGTTTATAGGCAACAATTGTGTTCAGATTGACATTTTCCACGCTTCGGAAAATGTTCTTTTCAATGTACGGACTTTTCGCGCTTAATTCTTTAATCAGCGCCTTAATTTCCGCACGCTTTGAACCTTTCTCCGTTCCGCCGCAGGAAGCACAGCTTTCCGTAAAGCGGCACGCACACTGGATAAACTGTAAATGATTGTAATCTCTCCAGCGGATAATATCTTCTTCGCGCACCAGATATAACGGACGGATTAACTCCATGCCTTCAAAATTCGTACTGTGCAGCTTTGGCATCATGGTCTGAATCTGTGCCCCGTAGAGCATACCCATTAAAATGGTTTCGATAACATCATCAAAGTGGTGTCCCAGCGCAATCTTGTTACAGCCAAGCTCTTTTGCCTTGCTGTACAGGTAGCCGCGGCGCATACGCGCACACAGATAACACGGTGACTGTTCCTCTGATGCAACAATATCAAAGATTTCCGATTCAAATACCGTAATCGGCACATTTAAAAACTGTGCATTGTCTAAAATAACCTGATAATTAAACGGATTGTAGCCCGGATTCATTACCAGATATACAACTTCAAAATTCTGCTGTCCGTGGCGCTTTAATTCCTGAAAAAGCTTTGCCATCAGCATAGAATCTTTTCCGCCGGAAATGCAGACTGCAATCTTGTCGCCGTCTTTAATCAGTTCATACTCATTAATCGCCTTTGTAAACGGCCGCCAGATTTCCTTTCGGAACTTCTTTACAATACTGCGTTCCACATCGGCACAGCACTGTTCCTTTAAATCCTCCTGACGCATAACTGTGCGAAGCTTTAACCGCAGATATGCACGGAATCCGTCCTGTATACTGTATACTTCATAGCCTTCTTTTTCAAAATCCTCTGCCAGTGCATCACTTTGCTGTCCTGTATGGCACAGCAGGTAAACAGGTGTCTGATCCTTTGTGAGTTCTTTTATCTGCTGTTTGAGCGTTTCACTGTCCATATGAAGGGCTCCGGGCATCGTTTCCTTGTCAAACGCTTCTTTTTCCCGGATATCTATTACCAGTTTTTTTCTGGTATCCGCTTCGTATTCTTCCATTGTTTTCCGAAACATACTTACTCCTTACATTTGCAATTATCCACTTATCATACCACTGTGCCGGAAATAATTCAATATTACTGTACGGAAATCACCTTGTAATCCTGTGCTTCCACAGCTTCTTTTAATGCTTCATCCGAAACGGCACTTTCTAAGGTAACAACAGCTGTTCCCGCTTCATGGCTGACAACTGCTTCTTTGACTTCCGGAAGGGCTTCGAGTGCCTTCTTTACTCTTGCCTCACAGTGTCCGCACATCATTCCTTCGATTGTTAATGTTTTTTCCATTTTCTTGTCCTCTACTTTCTTTTTTGATTTTATTTTTTTATCTTTTTCTGCATTGTGTACAGAGAAAAGATTTAAGCGTAACGCATTGGTTACTACGCAGAAGCTTGATAAGCTCATTGCCGCAGCACCAAACATCGGATTTAACTTCCATCCAAAGAACGGAATCCATACGCCCGCCGCCAGCGGAATTCCGATGATATTATAAAAGAATGCCCAAAACAGGTTTTCATGAATGTTTCTAAGCGTTGCACGGCTTAAACGGATTGCCGCCGGAACATCGCTTAAACGGCTTTTCATCAGTACAACATCTGCCGCATCAATTGCAATATCCGTTCCCGCACCGATTGCAATACCGATATCGGCTCTCGTAAGCGCCGGTGCATCGTTAATGCCGTCACCGACCATTGCAACCCTGCCGTCACGCTTTAAGCGGCTGATAACGCTGTCTTTTCCGTCCGGCAGGACATCTGCGATAACCTCATCTACGCCTGCCTGTGCGCCGATTGCCTTCGCCGTCCGTTCATTGTCGCCTGTCAGCATGACAACACGGATTCCCATGTTCTGTAACTGTCTGACGGCTTCCGGGCTGTCTTCCTTGATAACGTCCGCAACCGCAATGATTCCAAGCAGTTTGTCGTCCTTTGTAAAAAACAGTGGTGTCTTTCCCGCATTTGCAAGCTTTTGTGACTGCTCCTGCATTTCCTGTGAAACCGCGGTGCGGGTACTGATAAATTTGTAATTTCCGCCTGACAATACCGCATTTTCATATTCTGCCGTCAGTCCGTTTCCCGGAAGTGCCGTAAAGTTATTCACTTCAAAAATATCTGTCTGCGCTGCTTCGGCATATGCCAGTACTGCCTTTGCCAGCGGATGTTCGCTCTTTTTTTCCAGTGCATACGCAAATGAAATCAGTTCTTTTTCCGTGACACCTTTATTGCAGATAACGTCTGTGACCTTTGGTTCACCGGTTGTAATGGTTCCGGTCTTATCCAGTGCCACAATCTCAATCTTTCCCGCTTCTTCCAAGGATACCGCCGTCTTAAATAAGATACCGTTTTTTGCGCCCATGCCGTTGCCTACCATAATCGCAACCGGCGTTGCCAGTCCTAATGCACACGGACAACTGATAACCAGCACGGAAATTCCTCTTGCCAATGCAAATCCGACACTCTGTCCCGCAAGCAGCCACACAATGATGGTTACTGCCGCAATCGTAATAACTGCCGGTACAAAGATACCGGATACTTTATCGGCGACCTTTGCAATCGGGGCTTTTGTTGCCGCCGCATCGCTGACCATCTGGATAATCTGTGACAGTGCCGTATCTTCCCCGACTCTTGTCGCTTCACATTTTAAATAACCGGACTGGTTGATTGTTGCCGCGGATACCAGATTGCCTGCCGCTTTATCCACAGGAATACTCTCTCCTGTCAGTGCCGATTCATTGACTGCACTGCTGCCTTCCAATACTTTTCCGTCTACCGGAATATTTTCTCCCGGACGTACAATAAAGATATCGCCTTTCTGTACCTGCTCAATGGAAACTTCCGTTTCCACACCGTCTTTTAACAGCACTGCCGTTTTCGGTGCTAACTTCATCAAACCCTTTAAAGCATCGGTTGTTTTTCCTTTTGAATGGGCTTCAAGCATTTTACCGACCGTAATCAGTGTCAGAATCATTGCCGCCGATTCAAAATAAAATTCGTGCATGTAGTGCATAACACCGTCCATATTGCCATGCACCTGTGCATCAGTCATGGCAAACAGCGCATACGTGCTGTATACAAATGCCGCAGCCGAGCCTAATGCCACGAGTGTATCCATATTCGGTGCTTTGTGAAACAGACTCTTAAAGCCGCTGATGAAAAACTTCTGATTAATCACCATCACCGCAATCGTTAAAAGCATCTGAATCAGCCCCATGGCGATATGGTTATCGGCAAGCACCGCCGGAAGCGGCCAGCCCCACATCATATGCCCCATGGAAAAATACATCAGGACAATTAAAAATACCAGCGATGACAGCAGTCTTTTCTTTAAAACGGGTGTTTCCCTGTCTTTTAACAGCTCCTCATCACCAAATGAACTGCCAGCCGCCGAACTGCCGTTTTTGGTGTTTTCTGCCGCTTTGCTTCCCTTTTTGGAAGCACCGTATCCGGCATCTGTGACGGCTTTTACAATATCCTGTTCCGATGCCGTGCCTTCTACGCCCATTGAATTGGTCAGAAGACTTACGGAACACGATGTTACGCCCGGCACTTTGGATACGGCTTTTTCCACACGCGTACTGCATGCCGCACAGCTCATGCCTGTTACTGTATACTGTTCCATTTTATTATTCCCTCCAGTCTTTATGATATCCGGTGGGTAGAAGTAAAAACCTTGCGCCCCGGCACCATTTTATTCGCTTTATTCATGTTATTTATATCTTTTGTTACTTCATTAATTTCTGCAAAACTTTTACAAGCTCGTCTACCGTTTCTTCTTTTCCTGCACGGATATCATCTGTGACACAAGTCTTGATGTGATTGGCAAGCAGCACTTTATTAAAGCTGTTCAGCGCCGCATTGGCCGCCGCCACCTGAATCAGAATATCCGGACAATACGCATCCTTTTCAACCATGCCTTTAATTCCACGAATCTGACCCTCTATTCTGTTTAAACGATTAATTAAATCCCGGTACTCTTTTTCAGAGCGTTCCTTATGCTTATGACAACAGCACATTTCTTCTTCCTGCATATTTTCTCCATTTCTACTACAATATATTTGAACTTTATTTTTAATCACATATTATACCCCTGTGGGGTATATGTCAAGTTTATTTTCAAGAAAATATCCGTAATAGAATAAAAAATTCTCAAAAAAATTTGACAAATTCATTTTTTATGCTATGATAACAGACAGAGTGTTCGTCAGTAAGACCGCACGAAGGGGTACACCACCGCGGGTGTAGCTTTCCTTTCGTGCGGTCTTTTTTTATTTTATAACAAGACTTTTACCCGGATATGCCGGACACATCAGCGGGTTATCAAATCTACAGACAGGAGGGTTTTCCATGATTCAGATTAACGGAAACGAAGCCATGCAGGCAGACGGCATGAGCATTGCAGATTATCTGCAGTCCGAAGGATATGTGCTGTCCCACATTGCCGTTGAGCGGAACGAAGTGATTGTCAGCAAAAAAGATTATACCGATACACGGATTCAGGACGGCGATGTTATCGAAATCGTGCAGTTTATGGGCGGCGGCTGATAAACATTTTCACAACACGGCTAAATTCTAAATTAAAATAGAGCAGTCAGACTGCTCGGAAACGGAGAAAAATTATGATTGAAAATGATACATTTACATTGGGAGGACATACCTTTTCTTCCCGCTTTATCTTAGGTTCCGGTAAATACAATCTGGATTTAATCCGCGCAGCCGTATCCGATGCCGGTGCGCAGATTATCACGCTGGCTGTCAGACGTGCCAATACCAAAGACAGCGAAAATATTCTGGACTATATCCCGGAGGGTGTCACACTGCTTCCGAATACGTCCGGTGCCAGAAATGCCGACGAGGCTGTCCGCATTGCGCGCCTTGCACGGGAAATGGGCTGCGGTGATTTTGTCAAAATCGAAATTATGCACGACTCTAAATACCTGCTTCCTGACAACTACGAAACGATTAAGGCAACTGAAATTCTTGCAAAGGAAGGCTTTATCGTTATGCCGTATATGTACCCTGACTTAAATGCCGCCAGAGATTTAGTCAATGCAGGCGCCGCTTCCATCATGCCGCTTGCCTCTCCGATTGGCTCTAATAAGGGACTTGCAACCAAAGAATTTATTCAGATTTTAATTGATGAAATTGACCTCCCGGTTATCGTAGATGCCGGTATCGGAAAGCCTTCACAGGCATGTGAAGCTATGGAAATGGGTGCCGCCGCTATCATGGCAAATACCGCGATTGCAACTGCCGGAAATATTCCTGAAATGGCAAAAGCTTTCGGTCTTGCAATTGAAGCCGGACGGCGTGCCTACCTTTCCGGTCTTGGACGTGTATTAAATAAAGGCGGCGAAGCTTCCGATCCGCTGACCGGATTTTTACATAACTAATTTTTAGAAAAGAGGTCTTATTTTATGGACACCAATCAAAAGGAAAATGATTTTATTATTCAGAACGGCAAATTAAGTCCTGCCGCTTTAAAACGAAAAACAGAACTGGAAAATAATCCGGCTTCCCGTACAGACCACATGGCATATCTGCCGGACATGGAGCAGATTTCCTCCGATATCCGTGATAAGGTGCTTGCTGCCATGAACGCTTATGAGCCGGACAAATACACGGCGCGCGATGTCTTAGCTGCACTTTCCCACGACCGCTGCAGCATTGAGGACTTTAAGGCACTGCTCTCCCCTGCCGCAGAACCGTTTCTGGAAAAAATGGCACAGCGCGCCGAGCGTGAAACGCGTAACCACTTCGGTAATTCTACCTACATTTTCACACCGCTGTATATTGCAAATTACTGTGAAAATTACTGTGTTTACTGCGGTTTTAACTGCTATAACGATATTCACAGAAAACAGCTTTCCATGGAAGAAATTGAGCATGAAATGAAGGTTATCGCCGATTCCGGCATTGAAGAAATTCTGATGCTGACGGGTGAGAGCAAATCAAAGAGCAGCATTACCTATATCGGCGATGCCTGCCGTCTTGCCAAAAAATATTTCAGAAATGTGGGTCTTGAAATTTATCCGTGCAATACAAAGGATTACGCTTATCTGCATGAATGTGGTGCAGACTATGTGACTGTTTTTCAGGAAACTTATAATGCCGACAAATATGAAACGCTTCATCTCATGGGACACAAACGTGTCTTCCCATACCGCTTTGAAGCACAGGAGCGTGCTTTAATGGGCGGTATGCGCGGTGTCGGATTTTCCGCTCTGTTAGGTCTGTCTGACTTCCGTAAGGATGCGCTTGCCACGGCACTGCACGTATATTATCTCCAACGCAAATATCCGCATGCGGAAATGTCTTTGTCGTGTCCGCGGTTACGACCGATTATTAATAATGAAAAAATTAATCCGCTGGATGTACATGAAAAACAGCTCTGTCAAGTTTTATGTGCATACCGCATTTTCCTGCCGTTTGCCGGAATTACCGTATCATCAAGGGAATCCGCTTCTTTTAGAAACGGTATTATTAAGATTGCCTGCACCAAGGTATCTGCCGGTGTCAGCACCGGTATCGGCGACCATGAAGCCAAATATGAAGGCAGTGAAGAAAAAGACTGCGGTGACGAGCAATTTGAAATTGCCGACACCCGCAGCTTAAAACAAATGTATGACGATATTAAACAGCAGGGTTTGTGGCCGGTCTTAAATGATTATCTGTATGTGTAGTACCTACGGATACACCGGTACTTTCCGACAGGAAAGCATTTTTCCAATCTTCCTGTATATCATCTGTTTCGTCTGCCGGTTCGGCAGACGAAACTTTTTTAGTCTGTTTTTTCTTTTCGGCATCTTCCTTTGTTTCGGGAAGTTCCTGATAATCCGATGTTTTCTTAAACTCCTTTAAAACATCATCATATGCGGCATACAGCATCTGCTTTGCCGGGTCATCATCACTGATATGAAACATCGCTTCACTGTAAACGTCCTGCACTTCCTCTTTTGAATGACAGTGCTTGATTCGCTCCTCCAGTGCCTGCCGCTGAATCTGCACCCGCTCCACATACGGATACAATGCCGGATAATGAATTTTGATATAACGCATTTCCTCAGCCGACAGCTTCTTGCCGGAATACACTTTATTCATTACTTTTCTGTCATAAGAGCTTTTTTGTGCATCTGTCATACCCGAAGTCGGATCTAGCATATCCTTAATTTTTTCTGTTATCGCACTGACCTGTTCATAAGCACATTTTTTTAACTGCAAACCGGCAACCCATCTGGCACTTTCCGCATCCGTAACTCCGGTCTGTCCTGTGGAAACGGTCGTCTTTTTCTTTGTTCCTGCGCTTTCTTCGGTACTTTCTACACCTGACACCTCTGTATTCTGTGTATTTTGTGCCTTGTTTCCTGCCTCTGTATTTTCTGTCTGCATCTGCACGTTGGTTTCCTGTGTATCGGTGTTTAAAACTTTAAACTGTATTGTCTGCATGGCTTTCTCCTCTTTTTTGTAAACTGCTGTTTCTGATTCTCACTTTTATATAAAAAGTATCGGCGGAAATGACGATTTTCTTGAGTTTTTACGGCAAAAGCCTTATACTTTGAAAAAACAGCTTACACAGCAGAATGGAGTTTTTTATGGATACTCAGATTCAACAAACCTTTGAACAGTTAAAACAGACCATTTCCGTTTCCACTTCCCCGTTCCATACCGCAAAAGAAGCCATGCGCAGGCTTAATGAAGCTGGCTTTGTAACACTGGACTGGGACAGCACATGGGAACTGGTTCCGGGCGGAAAATATGCCGTCTGCCCGTTTGGCACAACGGTTTTCGGCTTTCAAATCGGCACAGACCTTTCCGATACCCCGGTATGGAAGCTTTCCTCTTCACATATTGACAATCCGGGATTTCGTATCAAATACAATCCTGTCGTTTCCTCTAAAAACGGCTGCCGCTTAAATACAGAAGTATACGGCGGTGCAATTTACAGTACATGGCTTGACCGTCCGCTCTCAATTGCCGGACGGATTGCGTTAAAAAATCCACAATCTGCACACCCGCGCCTGAAACTGGTGGATTTTAAACGTCCTGTGGCAGTTTTGCCAAATCTTGCCATTCATTTAAACCGTGCCATGAATGACGGTGTCGCCCTCAATGCACAGACCGATTTGCTTCCAATCTGCGGCATGAACGAACATATGGACACCGATACATTTCTTCAGATTCTTGCCAATGAAACCGGCGAAAAGCCGGAAGATATTTTATGCTTTGATTTGTCCGTGTACCACTATGCGGAACCGGTGCGCACCGGATTTTCCGGCGATATGTTTATGGCACCGCGCATTGACAACATTTCTTCGGTGCAGGCATGCCTGACCGGACTGATTGAAGCTAATCCGTCAGACGGCATTTCCGTGGCGGTTCTGTTTGACCATGAAGAAATCGGAAGCCGCAGTAAAAACGGTGCCAACGGCAATCTCCTTTCCTATACTTTGGAGCGTATCTGCAATGCCCTTAATATTTCAAGAGAAAACTTTTTGCAAAGCCTTGTACACAGTTATTATCTTTCTTTGGACGTTGCGCACGCGATACACCCGGCGCACCCTGAAAAATCGGATATTACATCTGCCATGCCGTTAAACCGCGGCTTTGCCATTAAGGCTTCCGCAAAACACGCATATTGCAGTGATGACGATATGACCGGCGTGATTTTACAACTTGCCGCCCGTCATCATATTGCCTGCCAGCAAAATCATATGCGCAATGACTATCCGGGCGGCAGTACCGTCGGCCCAATGGTCGCCGCAAATCTTCCGATGTGCAGTGCCGATATCGGTATTCCAATTTATGCAATGCACTCTGCCATGGAAACTGCGGGAATGAAAGACCAGTATGACTTAGAAGCTTTTATGAAAGCATTTTATAAGGAATTGTAATGATTATAATTTACTTTTTGATATGTTTTGGGACTTTCTACATGATAATAAAACACTGTTATCGCAAAAGCAATTACAAAATGTCTTTGCGGTAACAGTCTTTATCTTATTATTTATCATATCATTTATAATATTATTCACGATGACAGACTGTCATCGTAGATAAAAGATTTAAAATATAAAATTTACACAGGAAGAATAAACCTTTTTCCATCTATATCCGATACTTTTAACGTGACGTCATACACTTTTTGTATGAGTTCACCCGTAAGTATCTGCTGGGGACTTCCCTGCGCAATACATTTTCCGGCTTTTAACGCAACAATTTCATCGCTGTAATACAACGACTGATTGACGTCATGGAGTACCATAATAATCGTAAACCCATATTCTTCATTTAACCTGCGAATCAGCCGCAGAATCTGAAGCTGATAGCGGATATCCAGATACGTTGTCGGCTCGTCCAACAGCAGAACCTTTGCATCCTGCGCCAGTGCCATTGCAATCCACACACGCTGTTTCTGTCCGCCGGAAAGCTGACTGACCGTCTTATCCTTGTGCTTTGTGGTATTGGTAATTTCAAGCGCCCATTCAATCCGCTCCATATCCTTTGCTTTGTCAAACGGAACGCCCATTTTGTGATACGGAATCCGTCCGTAAGATACCAGCTTTTCCACAGTTAAATCCGGCGGCGCCGTATTATACTGATGTACCACGGCAACCGACTGTGCAAACTGCTTCTGCCGTATCTGCGCAATATCCTCTCCCTGTAATAAAATCTTTCCGCCTTCCGGTTTTAAATTTTTCGTCATCAACTGGAGCAGCGTGGATTTTCCGCAGCCGTTTGGTCCAATCATCGTTGTGACAATACCTTCATGAAATGACAGATTCAGGTTGTTAAGCACCTCATGTTTATCATAGGCAAATGACAGATTTTCTATTTCAAATACGTTCTTTTTCTCTTTATTATTTTGCATATCCCTGCTTTGACCTCCTAAGCAACAAGATAAAAAACGGTCCGCCCACAACAGACATAATCACGGAAGCACTGATTTCATACGGTGCGGTAATCGTTCTTCCGACTGTATCCGCAAGAAGCAGTACGACCGCACCAAGCAGGGCTGAATACGGCACGAGCGTTTTGTGGCTGCTGCCCACCATCAGTCTTGCAATATGCGGAACAATTAACCCCAAAAAGCTGATTGCCCCGATAACGGCTGTTGAAATCGCGGCAAGCAGTACCGCAATCACGGAAATCACCATACGGCTTTTTGCCACGGATACACCGATAGAGCGCGCCGTTTTATCTTCCAATGCCAGTAAATCACACTGTCCCGAAACAACCACTGCGGCAATCAGTCCAACCACCACATAGCCGATTAACGTTTTAAAATCTGTCCACGTTTTCATCGTGATATTGGCATTGACAATGCTTGCCGCTCCGGAATAACTGCTGCCCGTGCCTGAATTAAATGCACTCATCAGTCCAGTAAACATTGCATTGACCGCCACACCGACTAAGATAATGCGAAGCGGCGATAAACCGTCCTTCCACGACAGCGCATATACCAGAAAAAATGCGGCAAGACCGCCTAAAAATGCCGCCGCCGGTGTGAAAAAGTACAATGACGGACAAAATGCCGTAAGCAGTACTGCCGTAAGGCTCGCACCCGAACTAACACCGATAATGCCGGGGTCTGCCAGCGGATTTTTCATGACGGCCTGCAAAAGCACACCGGATACTGCTGTTGCCGCGCCGCCCGCCATTGCAATAAGGATTCTCGGAAAACGCAAATCATAAATTGTTGCAACATTTTCATCATACGCGACAAACAGCCCGCTAAATAACTGTTTTGCCGACACCTTCAGACTTCCCGTATTCGCCGCCCACAAAAACAAAAGCAAGAGTGCTCCTGCCGTCAAAATATAAGACAACACTATTTTTTTCTTTTCCATTTTTTTCTCTACTTTCCGCTGTATTTCCAGCATTTTAAAATAACAGTGTAAATATTGCCGTACTCTCCGGCATGTGCATAATCCCCACGGAGCAGGTCATTTTCAGACACACACTTCCGTGAAAAATCCTGCCGGAATCGCTTCCGATATTGACAAATTCAAGCACGCTTGCCGGAAATGAAATCAAATCGCCGTTTCGCTGTGCTTCACAAAATTTTGACCCGTCAAAATATTTCAGACATTTAATCTTTCCGCTCATTTTTCTTCCCGTCATCGCGGAATATTTCTCGACCCGCTGTGCCTTTAACAAAATCATGCCCCTGCCGTCCGTGACCGACAGCGTACAGGGATGTATAAAGCCTTCGTTGGACATGGAAATGTTGCTGCCGTTTTTCACGGTTTCCCTGTATATAATAAACGGAAGCAGATATTGACCGTCCCGCAGTCCGTTGCACAAAATCGTGCCGTCAAACCGTTCATATGTACGAAGCAGATGCTTCATGCGGTACTGTTCTTCCATACTGCGAATCACTTCAAAAGTTTCATCCGAACAGTACATAGATAAATACAGTGCGTCATTACATGCCTGCGCCTCTGTCACGCCTTCGTAAATCAGATGATTTGTTGCAATGTCCATCCGCTCCGCGTATTTACGCGCCGTCTGTTCACCCAGCTTTTCAAGCCGCGGATGTCTTGAATCCGTGCGATTCAAATAACCGTCCTTCTCCAGCGCCGTAAATACCCGGCTCACCGTATATTTTTCTACACCGAGTGTCTTAGACAGATTGGTTACATTGCAGTTTTCCGGTGACATTTTTAATAAACTGACTAAGATTCGTATTTTTAAAAATTCTATCGAATCCAGCTTTCCCACTTCCCCTCTGATTGATTATTTGCGAATTTACTTATTGGCTAATTTGTTAATTTGCTGATTTGTTGATTTGTTGATTCATTCATTTGTTCATTGGTTGATTCACTTACTTGCTGTTTAGTGTTTGTTGTTGTTTTCTACTTTCTGCTTGTGTATATTTTGTTTGTTACTGCTACTCTATGTTAGCTACCGCTAATCTATGAACAAAAAATAAAATTCCCGATTTGGGAATTTCTGTCTTTAAAATAAATGTTAGTTTTAGCTAACTTCTATAGTATAAATGTCTGAATTTCAACTGTCAATGCGGCTTTTGAGAACTTTTCTCATTTTCTATTCTACATAACAAAAACTGCCGCATAGACGCTTGTTTTTGTCCTTGATGACATTTACAACGCTTTATACGGCAGTTTGTTTTTATCTCTGATTGTTTTTACTCTGCAATTTTCTTATCTGTTTCCAGAATGTGATGTACCAGCCAGTCTGTTAAGAATGTAAGCACTTCCTGAATGACTTCTTCAGAATTTTCATCTAAATGCTCTAAATCCAGTTCATCTAACTTCTGGCAGAACTGGTCGTGCTGTACCTTCTGCATGAACATTCCCTTGTAATTAATGCTTTTCATATATTCTTCTTCATGCTGGAAATGTATCTTGGTATAATCTCTCAGTTCATTTAAAATCTTAGCGATATGGTCATATTTGTCCGGTATAAATTCATTTTTATATAACTCATACGCTTCATCTGCGATTTCAAAAAGCTTCTTATGCTCCTCGTCAATCTGGGCAATTCCTGTATAATATTCCGGTTTCATCTCGTACATTATCTTTTCCTCCAATTCCGGCGGCTGTCAGGCTATTGATGTATTTTTACATTTATACAGCCCATCTTTACCTGCCTCTTAATGTTTTTATTACAATAACATAAATAGCCGGTGATGTCGAATGGTTTTTGGGGAACTATGTGGATAAGCTGTTTTTTTATTGCTACATTTCATCAAATAGTGGTTTATTCCTTGTGTTTTGGACCTTCGTGGCTTTTAATACATCTCATGTTAAAGTTAATCGCTGTCGGTGTTGCCCTGGGCGGGCTTGCAGCACGTTTCAATACATCTCATGTTAAAGTTAATCGGATATGAAATAAATGCCAGAACACCGGTAAAAAAGTTTCAATACATCCCATGTTAAAGTTAATCACTTGAAGACTACATGAACCAGATTGAAGATAACAAGTTTCAATACATCCCATGTTAAAGTTAATCTTCAAGCTTTATTGCAGGATATGCAAATGATTTTTGTTTCAATACATCCCATGTTAAAGTTAATCAGAACCACAATGAACACACGATAAAAGATGAATCGTTTCAATACATCCCATGTTAAAGTTAATCCGTTTGCCCCGTATGGTTATGAAAAAGATCCTGAGTTTCAATACATCCCATGTTAAAGTTAATCTACTGCCGCCGCTTTTGCCCATTTTGCTGTATCCACGTTTCAATACATCCCATGTTAAAGTTAATCTGGGAATGGAGAAGAATCATTAAACATCAAAACTAGTTTCAATACATCCCATGTTAAAGTTAATCGTGACAGCCGCTTTCGGTTCCTGGACGAACGTTTTCTGTTTCAATACATCCCATGTTAAAGTTAATCTATAGTGATGTAATACATTTGCGGGACGATTACAGTTTCAATACATCCCATGTTAAAGTTAATCCAACGTATTTCCTGCATTCCATACAATACACTATACCAGATTCCCCAGTATTTATCAACGTTTTTAAAATTTTTACCAGCCACCGCGCCATTTGCCAAAAAAATTTAGAAAATCACCGCAATGCCACTGTTTTTGCGGATTCACGCAATTTTGCACTGATAGGCGGCTGATAAATTTTCATTGTATTACAAAATCAACTGCTCACCATTTTCCCTATCCTTCTTTCCAAGCACCTCCTCGCCAAACACATTTTCATTAAACAGCTTAATAATACAGATAAAATCCTCGTCTTCCTGTATCACCTTCTTTAAATCCGTCTTCAACCCGATAAGCTTTGAAGGTGTAATCTCTCCACGGAAAACAGAATTTTGATAATGCGATAAATATTTTTTGCAAATTTTAAAGACCTTCTGCACCCGCTTTTCATTGACATCGTAAAATACAAATGCATAATTATAGTTCAATTTCTTTGCCATATACCCTCACTTCCTACCGATTATCCTTCAGCGAAAACGGAATAAATTCCTGCCCTTCTAATATATACTTAATCAATTTGTAGCAGTCCAGCTTTAATGCCGTCCGGTAAGTTACCTTTCGTTTCAGCCGGTCATGCACAAATACCGATTCCATGCGCGCTTCAAATGCTTCAATAAATATTTTTCGTCCTTCTTCATTCAACAAGCAATAATTGACTTTTTTGTCAAAATGCTTTTCAACCTGCAATTTCCGGTTATTTACTAAATCAAATATCGTCCGGTACACAATAACCGGCTTAAAAACCTCACTCATATCAAGGCTTAATGAAAAACGCCCTTCTGACGGCTCATGTAAAAAACTGATGCGCTGATCTAAATGTGTCTGATAAATCGCTGAAATCGTCTTTGTATACAACAGCGTATTTCCATAAGAAATCAACGCATTGATCGGATTATCCGGCGGTCTTTTCACCCGCTTATTCATCACAAAATCCTCCGGCAGAAAATACCGAAATGTCCCATAAAAACGCATCCACACTTCGCCCTCTGCCGCCATAATTTCTTTCACATTCTGTGCATTTTCAACTTTCACATAAAATTCCCTACGAATCCAGTCTAAAACTTCCTTGACTTCCTTTTTATCATGCTTATAATAATGATACAGCACCTCGTAAATGTTCCTGCCAATTCCGCATACAATCGCTTTGGCAATTACTTCTCTGGAATTGTCATATGCCTGTACCTGTTTCACTATCAGTCTTCCGCTGTTATACTGATTTTTCGGATAAAATGTACCACTGTACCCTTCATAATAATTGAAAAAATGTACGATAACGTGATTCTGTGACAAAAAATCCAACAGCTTTGTATTTACCGTGACTTCGTTCATACAGTAAATTTCTTTCGTATTCTCGATTGGAATGTAAACATTTTTTCCGTCTTTCCGGAAACACAATGAATTGTCTTTCCTCGTCAGTTCTCCCATGGACATAATATATCTTGTACTTCCCATAATCCACCCGCTTTCCGTATTCGTCAGATATAACAATACTCATAATAAGCACATTTTTTACACTTTGATTCATTTAAAACCGGCGGTATCGTATCCTGTTCCAGCAAATCCTCTATCTTGTCCACATATGTATTTAATTGTTTTTCGATTTCCGGTGTTAATTCTAAAATAAGCGTTTTAGAATCTTTTTTATTCTTTTCGACAAATTGCAGTCTGCCCTTCCGTACTATTCCTTTTGTCTTTAAAACGTACAAATAATAGTAAAGCTGCCACTTGGCGGCTTCTTCGTCTGCATCCGATTTCTTGATTTCCGTCAGATATTCCGCCGTCAGCTTGTCTAATTTAATATTTTCAATCGCGATTTCCGAGTTGGAACTCCCCGCCGCCTTTTCCTCATGAATTGCTTTGCCAATCTGCACATTTTCACTGTTATCCTCCAGATTCATCCGGTTTCCATGCAGATAACACTGCCGCTTACAGTGAAAATAATAATTCATCAGCGTTCCATTTACCTTCATATGAACCCCCATTCTTACAAAACTTTATCTGTAAAATGATACGGACTACACAAATAAATTTCCCTGCGAATAAAATTTATCGGTATTTAATCTGCCATTTTCAAAATACTGCTCTGCATCTTCAATCAGATACAACTCACCGATTCTGTCATTATAATCCAGGCTATTGTCAATTTTTATCTGATAAATAAAATAACTCATCTTACTTTTCACCTCTGATAACAATATCTGTTTTTTCGCATAATTCATTGTCATATCGCTTAACAATTCCCTGTACCGCTCCCACACCTGCTTTCCGTCAATGATTTCTCCGGTATCTGTCGTAATTTCCCGTGCAAAATAGACCGACATCTTCCAGTCATCATTCTTATCAATTAATTTCATCTTTTGAGAAATCCATACAAAATCCAGCTTTTTGACATTATCCACAAAAGCTTCTATTCCATTTTCATTCTTTCTGTCATTGCGGTATTTTCTTATTCCTTTTAAAATATAATCATAATATTTGCCAAAATTCTTATCTGCAAGCAGTTGTTTCATCTCATCTTTTCTTAATGTATACGCTGTATCAACACGATAATCCTCCTTATAAATACCACTTTCATTATCCATATCGAAAAAATAGACAACACCTTTTCTTTTAAAATTCCGGTTAATTCGCCCGATGAACTGCTCCTCGCTGTCCAATTTGCTGATATCCTTATAGCCAATGTCCATATCAATATCTATGCCGGCTTCAACAACCTGCGTTGCCACCAGTATTACTGCCTTATCTTGGTCTGCTGTATCCATTTCCCTTAAAATGCGTTTTCTGTCAATCTGGTTATCATCGCCTGTCATGCAGAATACCTGCAAATCTTCCCGCCCGGACTCTGCCAGCATATGATAAAACTTCTCCGCACTTGTTTTCGTGATAAATTCCATAAGAAGCTTTCTTCCCTTTTGCGCCTGTCCCAGAACATGCGCATATAGTTCTTTCATTTCAGTCTTTCTATCCGGATAAAGCAATTCATACGACAATGCCACTCTTTTCTTAAAACGTGCGTCCTGAAAATATTTTTCCGGATTTTTAATCAGATTTACAACCTTTTCATGATTTCCGGTAAGCATATCCAGCTTCGGCAGTGTCGCCGACATAATAATAATTTTCATATTCAGCAGCCTGCTATAACACTGCAAGAACATCATAATTTCTGTCCAAAGCACATTTTTATAACTCTGAATCTCATCCAGCACCACAACACTGCCTGCCAGTTGATAAAAACTGATTGCCGCTTCTCTTTCACACCCAAACATGATTTGAAACAAATTGACATGCGTTGTTAAAATAAACGGATAATTTAAAAACTGCCTGTCCAACAGTGCCTTTTGATAAAATTTCTCATTTTCTTCTTTATCGAGATTTTCCCAGAATTTTCTTGTTCCGTTTAGCGGAATCGGTGTAATGGAATTAATGACCGCAATACTTTTAAAAATATCTGTCTGCCCGTATATTTTTTCAAGCGTATCGTAATTCTGCTCGACCAGCGTATTAAACGGATAAACATAAAAAATCTTATTGATATTTTTATCCGATAATTTCAGACTGCAATTCATTGCCAGATTCGACTTCCCTGACCCGTCGGTGCTTCGGCGAAAGCGACATTTGCATCTTTATTTTCAAGCAATGTCTGCTCTGCCTCATAAAACATGCGATTCCGCAAAATATTAATATCCTTTTTATCATCAACACAGCTCTCCGGATTAAATCTGCGAATCTGTTTTACCCGCTCCGACTGCTCATACTGTGTGACAAACTCTGTATTTTCAATCGTTCCGAACGCACTCATTTGTATGCCGTTGTCATATTCCGATGTCGCATAATAATCACAGGATACCAACACTGAAAATAAAAATCTTATATACGTATACAATCCTGCGTGCGAAGACTGCTTCTCTAAAAAGCTGTGATATATCCTTGTGTTCTGCCTCGGCATATTCATCATATGCCGGTCTCGTTTACAAAACGGTCCATGATATACTTCCGTAAAATCACCTTGATTCATACACGAAAAAATATCTGCTAATTGCCGGTTTGGCTGAAATTCTTCCAGAAACTCTTCAAACCTCGACAGATTTCCATGGTGTCTTGATATTACATAAGCATTTACCAGCATGAATACATGAATCATATTCTTTTCATCTTTTGATAACAGACTTTCCTGTATCTTCTCATAAAAATAGTCAAAATAAATTGCCGCAGACAGTATAGAATGTTTTGTTCCGTCCAGACAATCTATTGCTGTCCATTTTTTTAATGTATTTTTCATTTTTATACTTTGAAATCGTGGGTTAATTTTCCCGCAATCATGAAAAATAATGACGTTTACTATCAGGCTGTAAAACAATTTTATCCCCTCATCGGAAAGCTCCGGTGCCAATTCTTTTTGAAAATTTTCAAATACTGCCTTAAAATTTTTATGTTCCCACAGCTCTTCAAAATAATGATAACACCTGTCCACATGTTCTTTTAAAATCTCCGGATTTTTCCCATTGCCCCGGTCACAATGTGCATAAAATAACTCTGGTTTTACAATGATATCCTCAATAGGTATGATATATTCCTTCATCTTTTTCTCCTCAATTCCATAAAACATTTCATAAAAACGCATAAAACCATAGCCGGAGTCCAATATCTAATGTCTTTCCGGCTATGGTTTCACTTTAATAAAATGCTATATGATATGTCCTGCCGTCAATATCATCAACCGCATAAATTTTTTTCTGTATTTCTGAAACGGCAAGATTTGTGAGTACAAACCGTTCGTATTCATACATATTAAATGCTAAATCCAGTCGTACCGGCAGTGCTTCCTCATACTTATATGGATTGTCCTGTTCAAAATCGTCTAAATCAACCACGGCATCTCCCCGTACAAAAAAGCTGTCGATTTTTTTCGGCGTTTCCACCTCTGTTGCATCAATCATACTTGCTTCGGTAATGTCTGCCGGGTGGTCATTGCTTCCAAGATACGGCATATAGACACACTTTCTGCCAATAATACTATCCGCAACAGCCTCTGCGACTTCACTGTCCAGCATAATATATACATACCATTTCGGATTTTCAAGCCACTGCTGTCGAACAATCAAATTTCCGCCTTTTTCCATAGACGCATATCCCACCGAATTATTAAATGCAATGATTTTCTGCGGAAAACTCCCCTTTTCACAGCATGGAATAACCGCCATTTTTAATTTCTTTAACTGCTCATAAAATTCAGGATACTCCGGTGCTTCCATCTTCTTTTTCTGCACGATATGGGCATATCCCGAATATCCCATAACCGTTCCCAAAAGTCCCAGCAAAGCAACACGGTGGATATGTCCATACGTGAAATAGTAATACTTATTCACTTCCGGCTTTTTAAAAAAAGCCTGCTTTCCGCTGAGCGTAAATCTTAAAACCTTCATCTGCCCCACACCTTTCAGCCTACTGCTTTTCAATCTCTTTTCCGGTGAAGATATCAAAATACTTCACGCCCTCAATATCACTGGCAATTTCCGTTGTGTGCGGATTATAATGGATTTCAGCAGATAACACTCTGTCTTTTACATCATAAAGCAGTTCTTTTACATTCACCTGAATTGTATTCTTTTCTGCTCCCTTTATAAATGCCACATACTTATCCATATTCGGCAGGTATAATGTCGGTTCTGTTTCGATAAACAGTCCAAATTCATTTTCACAGCCTGCTTTGGAATTGGTTGCAAAACTGGTTGTCCCCTTTAATGCCGCTTCTTTAAACTTCTGATAATCTTCCTCTGTATATCCTTCGGTTACTCCAAGCTGTTCAAAGCTGTCATACACTCTCGGATTAATCACAAATGGATAGAAATAGTGTGCTTCATCACTGACTATCTTTGTTCCCAATGTGGAATTTTTGGCATCTTTTCCCTCTTTATTCTTTTCTGCCGCTTTTGGGTCTTTAAACGGCGATAAAATATTCTGTTCCTGTGTTTCAGAGCCGTTATACAGATTAAATCCCTGACCAATCTGAACAGCACCTGTAATAGAAATATTAGCATCTGCTTCTGCAAAGGTTGAACCAAAATTTTTCACATCAATCGCCGAAAATAAATTTTTTAATATTACTTTGATATCCTTGTCTTTTTTCATATCTTCTACGCCAAAAATATACTCATAACGTTCTTTCAATGTACGCGGCACAAGAAAAACCGCTCCGTTTTTATCTGGTTTTGAAACTGTAAATGACTTTATATTTAAAACCTTTTCTCCCGCTTCTTCCCACATCTTTTTCATCGGAAATTTTAATGCCTTATCACTGCCGAAAACTTTTCCCTTTGTTGTTGTCTTTGGAAAACCAGAAAAATCTGCATTCCAGTTTGCCATTACCGATGAAATTCCTAATACCCCATAAACTCTTTTATTCATTTTACTCATTATCCATACCCCTTTTCCTGCTTACTGTTCTTCTTTTTCTTTTTTGGTATACACTAAATTACCGTCTACAAATCCCGCTGACAAAAAATAATGATTTACTTCTTTTCCTGTCATATCATACTGTATAATGTGTCCATACAGATTTTTTATTCTAAAATCAGTATCTTCGATTGCATAACTGTATTTTTTAAACATTTGCAATACAGTTCTTTTAATCATTTCATTGCTTGTTGTCTGCAACAGCGGATTAATAAAAGATAAGTTTTTATTTGCTGATTTACTTAAACTTAAATAAGTATTCATTAACTGTCCCACTGCATAGCAGTATTCGTCTGCGCTTTCAAAATCCCATTCTTCTTTTTCATCAATATGTGCCTTTAACAAATCTCTTACCTTTGACATATTTTCTTCATACCTCCCGTCATTATTAAAATAATCCATCATAGATATCCACAAATTCAACTGATGTGTCGCTTTTGTTCTGTTTCCCTGTATTATTGAATGAACAATTAACCGCCATGACATATTATCAATTGTCTGCGCTATTCCCCATGCCTTGCCCTGTCCGAACCAGCTAAAAAACTGTTCCCGGTACTTCAACAATTCCTGTTTTAAAACATTATCATGAAATGATAAATCTTCCGGATTAGTAAAGTAATTGTACTTTAACCGCTTTGAAAAAAATACGTCATCAACCAGCACTTCTACCTGCCACAGCTTATTTTTCCGTCCATAACCCTGTTCAAAGTTCTCCATGGCTTTATCCTGTATTTTCAGGACTTCTTTCATCGTAAATGATCTGTCCAAATCAGGCTTATAACCTGTTATTCTGCCCATATAGTGAATTTCCAGTTCTTTGCCTGTCTGTATCCGTAAATAAATTCCTGTTTCAATCATTGGTGCCTGTTCACTGTCACCGCAGGCAGTTATCTTATTTTCATCTAAATCAATATAAATGTTGGTTTTGCCCTTTGCCGCCTGACCTGACAAATAATCAAAAAAATACATCTGCATCATTGCATCATCTAATTCAAGCAGATATGGTACAGTTGTTTTTCTGGTCTTATTTTCAAGAAACGGCTTCTTGGCATTCAGACTCATATTATTACTTGGTAGTCCCTTGATACTATTTTCCGCCTGCTGATTATAATCATTTTTATTGAAAATATTCGGCTCGATATACCGCAATCCTTCTCTTTTTATATTCTCTTTGGACTGTTCTACATCATTTCCAATAAAAAATATTTTAAAGTAATCCTTCTTTGACGTATCAATATGCAAGGTCTCAATACAATTTTTCAGTTCTGCCTTTACCCAGTTTTCGATTCTTTCTGCCTGTTTTACATCAACTTTACCGAGTTTCTCCTCCACCAGTTCATACAATGAACGGTCTTTTGGTTTACTGTATTTCTTTTCCGGATTTTTCAAAACCTCATAATAACCGCTAATGCTTTCTGCTGTCAGTTTCTTTTCCAGACTTTCTTTTTTGACAAAAAACGCATAGAAATTATTGGAATGAATCTGCTTTGTAGAATCAACCGGTTTATTCATCTCTATCAATTTACTGTAATAATCTAAAAATGAAATCAACTGATATTCCGAGGTTTCCTGTCCCTGTACTTTCCCTGTTTTTCTATCGGTTTTAATTTCAATAGGGTTTCCCACAGAAAAATTGTCATCAATATTAATAAAAAGATAGGTACCGTCTTTTGGAACATAATTATCCAGAACCCACTGTTCCGAGTATTGCTTAAAATTCTCCCGGAACACTTCCATACATTCCTGTAACATCAAATCCCCCCCTTACAAATATCTGTAATTTGCAAAACCGCAGCCACGCGCATTCATTTCTCCCAGACCAGTTCCCAGTGCCATATAAAGCAATGCCTGCGCCTGTTCATTTTCCGCCGCCTGCAAACAAACCTTATCCCCCAGCAGTTTTCTGCCTTTATACGGAACGGCTATCGGTTTATGGTTTTTCAACTCAATCTGCCGGTATAAATCAAAATCTTCGTTCATTTTTTCACCGGTCAGCCGGTTATACTTCTTTATCAGATTACTTTTCAGCCGTTCCTCATACTGCTCAAATGAAATACACTTCTTCCAGTAACCTTTTGCCTGTCTGTCCGATCCGGTACCGTCACACTTTATAACAACCGGTGTAATTGAAAATATCTGTGAAATAAATTTTTGAGGGATAATCGTGATTTTTACTGTAAGACCTTTTATCTGATGATTGTAATGATTTGCCAGATAATCTGCAAAATACTGTGCCAGTTTATCACTGACAGTTCTGACTCTTACGGTATATACCTTCCCCTCTTTATAAATACCGTCTTTTTCCAGCGGATACGGCTGGTCGAAGCAATACTGCTTATAACAGTTTGTTTCATGCAATTCCAACAGTGATTCATTTTTTGCCAGACAGCTGTCAATATAATTGGCAAAAACCGCATACGTCTGCTCCTGTGAAATGTCCTGCAAAAGATAAATCTTGAGCCGCATTTCATATACTTTTAACTGATTCATATACTCGCCTTTCTTTTTGCAAACACCATGTGTTATTATTTATATATTATTTGTGTTGTTATAATAACAATTACCACACTTTCTGACATTTGTCAACAAAATGCCTAAATTTACTATACATTTTTACACAAATTATTTATGATGACATTTTTATATAAATTTTAACTATATAAGATAAAGTTTTACAACAAACTTATACAACAAAAAAAGCTGTTATGTACCGAAACACAACAGCCTGTATATTTTAAATTTATATTCCTGTTCCTTCAAAACTGCACATTAAAATTCTTT